>Ga0114960_10001280_pt1 | contig 20200 bp, 24 predicted proteins | sample C_130625_MF_Meta_FD_92637 | JGI IMG/M metagenome (GOLD analysis project Ga0114960, IMG submission 92637) | Freshwater microbial communities from Lake Croche, Canada to study carbon cycling - C_130625_MF_MetaG | ecosystem: Environmental > Aquatic > Freshwater > Lake | place: Lake Croche, Canada... | reverse complement strand
GGACCATACGACGTAGCTGTTGACCCAACTGGTAGATTTGTGTATGTGGCAAATAGTAGCGGCAACACAGTTTCGATGTACAGCATCAATCAGTCAACTGGTGCATTGACCAGCATAACCACCGCTGTTGCCACAGGATCTGGTCCACTCAGCGTAGCTGTTGACCCAACTGGTAGATTTGTGTATGTGGCAAATTATGGCGGTGCAACAGTTTCAATGTACAGCATCAATCAGTCAACCGGTGCATTGACCAGCATAACCACTGCTGTTGCCGCGGGAACTGGTCCATACGCCGTGGCTGTTGACCCAACTGGTAGATTTGTGTATGTGGCAAATAGTACCGCCGGCACAGTTTCAATGTACAGCATCGATCAGTCAACCGGTGCATTGACCAGCATAACCACTGCTGTTGCCACAGGAACTACTCCATACGGCGTAACTGTTGACCCAACTGGTAGATTTGTGTATGTGGCAAATTATGGCGGCGCCACAGTTTCGATGTATAGTATTAATAATTTCTCTGCAGGTATGGGAACATTTGCTGGAAACATCTTGACTGGTGGATTGATTTCAGCAACAGGTAATATTACTACCTCTAGTGGCAATATCACTGGTGGTAATGTCTCCATTGGTTATGCATTGACCACTGGAACAATATCAGCCACTTCAAGTATCACGTCAGCATTTTCTATTAAATCAAACTATCCAACTGCAGGTATAGGATATGCAACCGGTGCTGGCGGAACAGTTACTCAGGGCACAAGTCGTGCAACAGGAGTTACATTAAACACAGTCACTGGCAATATTGTATTGTTCACGGTTGCAGGAAATACTACTCCTACCACATTCACACTCACCAACAGTGCAATAGCAAACACTGATGTCGTGATCCTGAATCAAAGATCTGGTACCAACTTGTATAATTTACTTGTGTCACAAATAGGTGCAACAGGTGGCAGTGCTAACATAACTGTATGGACCACTGGTGGTGTCACTAGTGAAGCACCTATTATCAACTTTGCTGTGATCAAAGGCGTTGCGGCCTAATTTGATTTGATTTGTCCCAGCAGTTGTTTTAGTTTTGCACTCTGAACATCTGCTGAAACAATTCCGGAAATATGGCGCGATAATTTGTTCCACGGCGTTGATCAATAGAATCTAGGGTAGCAATTATTTTGGATTTTCTTTTGTCTGCATCTTTTAATGCAAACACGCCCTGGGTTAGTTGTTGTCTATACTCTATTGGGTCTGTAAATCTTGTGGTATGGAAATTATGTTGCAGCCATGTTAGCAATTTGTCCAGGTTAGCATGATTTAAAATACCAACCGATGTATTGATTGCAAACATACAATTATGCGGCGCATTATCAATATACCATTGCAAATTATCTGTTACCTGAGCCCACTTTGCAGGGAACCGTTGGTATTCAAATCTTTCACCGACGTCATCGATACTGAAATCAAGTTGCACTAACTTAAATTGCTCCCACAAATTCAACAACTCTTCATTTGGTAATATAGTTCCATTAGTGTTGTAATTTAAGTGTACTTGATTTTTATGCTCAACAGCATGTAACAATTTTACATGCTCTTTACTCAACAACGGTTCGCCGCCATTGAAATGTATAAATTGTATATTACTCAAGTCGACGGTTTTCCAAAACTGATTGGCCGTTGATTTTTGTAATTCCTTGGGTAGCCCAAGTTCTTGCTTCCATACACTACTATTATGCGGTCCGCATATTACACAGGCCAAATTACATGTATCACCAGTCCAGTAATCCATGCGAATTAACTCAACCTTGTTGTTGTTAAGGTTGTGGTCTTTGTACCAAGAGTTGCTACCTTGCCGTCGGCTTGTTAGTCCAGCAGATTCGGCATTTTTACAAATACCACATGCTGTCGGTAACTTCCCAGTAGATATCTCATTGCGAAGACTAACAAGGTATTCGTTTTTCAAAAAATCAACTACTTCAAATGGGCGTATAGGCGATATACAACAAGGCGAAATTGCTAGTGCATTTTGCCGAGCAACAATGTTTATATTTTTATAAATGTCAATGCATGTCATTGAGATTTAATTTGTCCTAATAACTGTTTTAGTTTTGCACTCTGAACATCTGCTGATACCTTGCTGGTTTCTTGTGGAGGTTTTTCCCAAGCACTGATACCTTCGGGACGGTTCCACTTTACAGGTGCGTTCTCATCTACAACACCATCCTCGTCGGCACGGACTTGACTGCGTGCCTTGATCGAATCCATGATGTTTGTTGTGGGCTTGTTGTAACCGTTTTCTTCTCCACCTGCATCTGTAATACGCATGGTTTCAATATTGTATTCTAAATCAATCTTTTGGCCAACTCCTGTTGAACTACGACTCTTCATACATTGAATTTGATACTTGCCCTTTTCTTTCATGTGTCTGCTTGTAAAAATACCAAACACGTTGTCAGCAGTATTGATCTTGGATATGCCACCCGAAATATGCGAGTGATCGAACTCAATCTCTTCCACAGCACTACGATTCAATTGACTTGCTGTGACCATTAGCACACCCAATTCCTTGGCCAAGTTACGCAGTTCTTCTGAAACATACTTGTCTTTAACAAACAAGTCATTGGGCGAAACTTTAGCACTCACCGGCATCAACAAGTCCAAATAGTCTACCATGATAAAGTCAACCTTTATATTGGTTTGTATCTGTACTTCTTTGATATAACTGCGAATGTCGTTGATGTTGCTTTGTGCCGGTAATCCTTTAACTCGATACTGTCCAGACTTTTTGGCCACAAGTTTGACTTTGAGTTCTGTTGTGCCAATGTCTTTGCGTATCTCTTTAGTGCTCATGTTTGTTAACATAGCATCTGTTCTTAAACTAGTAAGTTCTTCACTTAATTCTAGTGTGACATAAACTCCACTTAGCCCTTGTTGCAACCAGTTGAGTGCAATGTTCATCATCACAAGACTCTTGCCTGATCCGGATCCGCCGGCAAAGATGTTTAGTTCACCGCGACTAAATCCACCATACAACAATCTATCCAGTTGTGGCCAACCTGTTGATACTTGTCCACCTGAATTAAAATACTTGTTGATACGACCTGCTGGATCAGCAAAATAGTCTGTGCCCATGTCCTTGGTTAAACTTATTTGTACAGCATCCTTGATCAGTTTCTCTACCGGTTCAAACTCACCTTTTTCCAACAAGTCTGCGGACTTTAAGATTGCACGTTCAAGTTCTTGACGCTTGGTAAATGATTCAAACTCCTGCATGAACCAGTCATAGTGCCCTTCGTTTAGTTCTGGTACCGGGGCAAGTTTGATCCCAGTTGTGGCCAAAATCTGTGTCCTGTCAGGCATGGTCTTGTGCTTGTCACTGTGTTCCTTGATAAACTCAGCCGCAGGTCTAAGACTGCGGTCAAAGTTTGCAGGGTTATAGATGTTTTGAACACGCACGTAACTGGCCGCATCCTCCAACATCATCTCTAGGAATAATCGTTGGACCTCAAGTCCGTAATCTTTTAACAAGTTGTATTCCTTATGTGTGTTTCAACTTCCTGATAATTTATGCATAAATCTTTATAACATAAATCATTTGGTATAATATTGTAATTTCCCGACGCTTTAGATTGTTGCAATAAATGTCCTGCAACGTACTGTGGTATATCTGCTACAAAATCATCATAGCTTATTAAATCATAGGAAATATTTGAATTGATTATGAGATTTTTAGATTCATTGTATAGCCGATAAGATCTATCCCATAGTCCAAAATCAAACTGGTCTACGCCAAACTGTTGCGGGATAATAGTTTCTCCCCGGAAACAATGATACTTATCAGTTAGTTCTGCATATTTTAAACTCAATAATCCATCCACTAGATTTTTACGTTCGATCATGATCACGTGATCAAATTTAGCAATTGAAATTATTTTTTCAAAATCAAAGTGATCTAGCGTTGTGGACAACAATTTAAAAATACCAGAAGTTTCTTTGGCCACCCATTGATAAGGGTCGTTATCTGGGGGATAATCTTTTCTAGGATCTGTTTTTCTAATATATCTAGCAAAAGGTTCAGACAAATTTGCAATTCTAAATTCTCGTGACAGAATTTCTTGTATGATTGTTGTTCCAGTTCGTGGCATAGCAAGGATTAGAATTTTTTTAATAGCCATTTTTTTCTCATCTCAATTTTTATCTTACTGGTTTCTCTTGATTGCATTATAGTTAGCAATGTGCCTAATTTTCCTAATTTTATCACTGCATCATTTACATCTTTACAACCTTCTGGCCACTCGGGCATGCTCACTGCCCAGTTCAATTCCACAGCACGGTCTACCAATTCCATGCCTGCAACATCTTGGTCCGGCACAACAGTTACCTCTTTGCCCAGACTGCGTATGAGTCTTGCTTGAGTATCGCTTATGGTATTATGCATTACTGCTAAACCACCAATAGTCAATGCATCAAATATGCCTTCTGTTACTAACACATGAGTCCAGGTGTCATGTTGTAGATCTGTGCCAAATACATAACCCGGCGGTGTTTGATTAATGTATCTGGGAGTACGGTCATCTAAAAATCGTTGCGTAAATCCCACTACAGAATTATCGTAAGTGAATGGAACAATCACATATGATCTTAAAGATGCTCCTACACCAATAGATCCGTTATCAGGATCGGTAACCATGAAAGGATAATCTACAGGTGCTGATCTATTTCTAAGATATTGCCATGCTTCTGTATGTTTGGGTGTACACACTACTGAAAATGCAGGCAGTTCAAATTCTGGAAAAGAGATGCCAGCAAGTGCATCAAATGTTTGTCGGCGTTCTTGTAGTATGCCATTGATACTGCGATGTCGCATACTCTCCAAATTTACACGTTCTATTTCTGCTTCGGGCACACCCAGCCAAGTCAAGAGCCTGCGGGCCTTAAAGGAAAGATTCCGGCCAAGGATAAAACTGGCTGTGTATGCGCAATTGAAACAATGATAACTCCATCCCTGTTCAGTTTGTTTGATCCCGCCACGTTGACGACGGTCCTGTGTGTTGCCATTGTGAGTGCAACATACTGCATTGAAGCTCAACCAACCGCCCGGTGTGGCTTTTCTTTTTGCAGGTAGATATGTTAGGATGTCAAGCATCTGTACAGTATAACAGATTTACTGTACTAAATCAACGATATTGAACGTTTTCTATCTTGCCGTTTGTGAATACCGCCGTTGCTGATACGCTACTGCCAAATTGGATTGGTAAGTAACCTGAACCGCCATTGACTATTGTGACCGCACCAACTCCGGTACTGCCAAGAGTACATGTTGCTTCAGCTCCTGACCCATTGCCCAAAATTTGGATGTAAGGTGGTGCCACATAATTGTATCCGGGATTTTGAACAGTGATGCCCGTCACTGATCCATTGACCACAGTAACGTTGCCAGATGCTCCAAATCCAATTGAGTTGTTTAATCCCAATCTCAACAGCGGATGGAATCCCGCAACATTGATATAATCACTTATGGTTTCACAAAGATATTGTCTAGACTCAGTAACATCATACCAAACTGATTCATAGTTTTGTGCGGCTTGTACTTTGACTGTGCCAGTAAATCCCACTATGTCATATTTGACTGTGGTTAGACTTGCACCGTTTGTGGGCATGTAACTGGAAAAGAATTCTGTTTGTTGGATAGCATTGATAGGTTGTGGTGTGAGTGCCCAGTCCGGCCATTGTGTGGGTGCTGTGCCCATGAAGTTGATTTTGCCATACATGTCAGGCACAGTACATTCTCTGGCTGGTATGTGTTGCGGAAATACACTATCCACAATATTACAATCTGCTCTTGCCTGGCTATTGGCATCTGTGTATACCGCTTGTACGTAGTTTCCTGCTGATCTTTGTATACTGTAACTGGCAGGCTGTGCTTGGAGATTGATAGTGTCTTCGTTGTCGAGCACTACTTTGACACGGCCCAGGGCCGAACTCAGGATTTCCATGTCTTTGGTAATCAATAACTCGTCTCCGGTTTGATTTACCACCCGGAAAACAAAGCTGGATCCTGCAATGTTCACAGGTTTCTGGTCCTGATTTATAAATTCAAAGAGTAGCACATTGTCTACTCCCTTGTTGATTGTTAGTTGTTTTGCGTACACTGGGTCATACCTCTGAGTAAAGTATCCGCCGCTGGTGTCTACTAGCAGTACACGGACGATTTGTTGATAAAGATAAGCGGTGGTGGAATACATCTTATATTTAGTTTGTCCAAAATTAGCAACCCATAAATAACCGCAATGGGAAACAATATCTTTGAAAAATTAACTGAAAAATATCCGTTTATAACGCTGTGCATGTACGCCAATGCAGAATATGTAGGTGTTGTACAAAACAGGGATGATATTGTGACCACCATCTATGACTTTGGCGTTGTTCAAACACAAGAGCTCAAGATGGAGTTTTTAGAACTAGCGTCAACCTGGTGGTGGGAGAGTAATCGTTCAATTCCCATCAACATATTCCTGCGGCGAGACTGGGAAAAGTTCCGTCCCACCCTACGTACTTTTGTCAACAAAGATTTAGAAATCTTACACGGTCCGGCTTGTAGTTTGTTGGACATTGCCCGTAAAAAAGGCAAGAGAAAATCAATTACACTTGTGCGACGTCTTGACTGATTAAATTCATATGTAACGCAACCAAGGCTGCATAAGAAATTGCATGACTGTGTTTGAACACAAATCCTTGTGATTCATCTCCGTCCCACACACTAGAAAATACTTCGTCCCACGGGCGTGTTTGTAAATGTGCCTTGCCCGGACGTATGATAGATATAAAGGCTGCCATCCTGGGTATACTATCTGGCCGCATTACCTTTAGTAAATCTGTGTAATTGCCTATATGTACTAGTTTACTGGCCCACTCACGGTCCGCCCAAAGTTGTGACCAAGGTGGTGTTTGATCTAGCATTTGTTGATAGTGTGCCGGATTCTGTATCAACTGATACACACTCATGTTCAAGAAGTCTAGTTTAAAGTATCCACGTTGTTCTGCTGTTTCGTAATCTAATGCCGCACAACCATTGAATGGATCACGTGGTATGTTGGTAACATATATTCCCGAGTTGTGCTTTCGCCCATTACTTTGTCGTGCAGGAACATGTTGAATAAGTTTCAATATATCTTCACGATTTGCAAAGTCTAAATCAATATCTGCGCTCATTGAAACCAATCTTGACCAAGTGCGGCGTTTATATAGGCTTCTTCTACCACATCTAATTCTGATACTGCAGATGATTCGGTTATTTCGTACTTGGGCCAAGACTCTCTTATTCCGGTTTGTATTATGTTGATAATCATGTCACATTTGGCTTTTGAATTTCTATAAGGTTCTTTTTGTAAAAATTCATCATGCAATAGTTCAATCTTTTGTTGATAGTTGTGAGGTATTCCTGCCCATTCTGTAATCTTTTCTATTTGTTCTAAAAAATCATGTTTGTTATAAAAACATCTAAATGGAAATATGTATACTTGCTTGTCTTCCTGGTATTGCATTTTCTTTTGACTAAGAATTAATCCATGCTGTTCAGGTTTAGAAAATCCAATTTGGAAAAACTCTCGCAGTATTTGTCTCGGACAATCAGGATAATCTGCCGAAAACTCTAACAACTCTAATTTATGTTGTTCGATGCATTCTTGTTTAATTATATCAGGCAATTTTTCAAATTCTGCAATAGTGGTTACATCGGGCCAAGACGGATCTCTAACTGCATTATAACTTTCTTTAATTTGATTTTTAAAAAAATTGTCTGACAAATTTTGCAATATGTCTCGATACCCTTTTATTTCATTGAATCTATTGTAAGTATTAATTTCTATTGGTATCATGTCATATCCGTAAGGAATTTCCACTAACAAATTTGTTTGTTGAACTGGTAATAAATCGTTAATATCAAACTGTATGCTTATTACTTTTTCGGCTTCAATGTCTTTTGGAAGGAAGAAATGTTGATTTGCTTCAAATACTTTATCTCCTGCATAATTTTTTCCGTTGATATCGACATATCCAACCCACCCACGATAAAACGGGGTTCCGGTAGTTATTCCTAGTAATGTGTTGCACACAAATTCTAAAAATCTTCCGTATGTTCTACCTTGATAATCAATAGCTATTTTCATTATATTTCCTTAATACTAATACCCAACTCATGCCCTTACTATATTTGGTCAGCAGCCAGTAACTGGATGCACGAACTAGGTCGCAAGTTTTTTATACATCTGTTAATGTCATGACCATTTGTAATTGTTCCTGTGCTTTTTCTACTGACTCTAATGCGTCACGCACAACAGGATCCAGTTCGGCACGACGTGCAATTTTTTGTTCTTGTTCACGTTTTGCTTTTGCCCATTACTTTGTCGTGCTGGAGTATGCCGAATCAGTTTCAGTATATCTTCTCTGTTGGCAAAGTCAATGTCAATATCTGCGCTCATATTGTTATTGTATCTGTTATCTTTTTAAAAAACTCTTGATGGCCCGCTGGATTCAAATGGTTTATGTTCCCGCGATTGGCCTGCCATATATTATACAAATCTATTAGATTATTGTCAAATTGATATAATGTTGAGTAATCAAATGCTGTGAAATGATATATACAGTATGGTTTGGTTATTTGATCAATCTCGGCACAAATTAAATTATGAACATATGAATGATATGTAGCATCGAATATGTTTACAAAATAATCATAGGCTGTTTGTGCCAGTTTATTTGAGTGTCGATGATGTTCTACATCAGTAAACAAAAAATCAGCTTGGCCATGATAATTGTCAACATACATATTGTTTAACTGATTATAATAAATTCGATTTGGGCTAGTATGAAAAATCATTACAGCATCGTAATTGTCAAGATTGCGTGATGCAATTTGTAATCTTATTTTGTATTCACCACACCCACATTGACTTAGATTATCAACTTGGTGCACTTGAGATAATCTAGTTGGCCAGCTATGCTCAAGTTTATGATCGTAACTAAAACTATCACCACATAATAATAATTTCATTTTTCAGTCAACTCCATGACCATTTGTAATTGTTCCTGTGCTTTTTCTACTGCGTCTAGTGCATCACGCACAACCGGGTCCAGTTCGGCACGACGTGTAATTTTTTGTTCTTGTTCACGTTTTGCTTTTGCCCACTCAATTGCACCAATATAGTCAGCAGTTAATCCAACCATGGCGTTGGTACCCACTGGGACCCAGGCATAGCCGTCATATGTTTCCATTGCTTTAAGACTGCCATTATAACGAACCCGTCCAGAGTCAGACGTGGTCATAGGAAAAGAAGGTCCAGAAGCATTTATTTCTACATGAATACCAGGTCCATTGTGCCAAATGTTTTTGATCATATTACCATCCTGCTTGCTTTAAAATTTCCTTGGCATACTCTTGATCCGCTGGGTAATCATGGAACTTTTTCTGCCAAGCGTCACTATCAATGTAGGGCCAAACTATTGCGACCTGTTGTGCCGACAACTCACTCAAGAACTTTTGTCCTGATTCTGAATTGTAAATTACCCAAGGTGAAATACGGCCGGCTGTGACAGCGTAACACAATGCATGAGTGTTACCATACCGCAACCAATCATGAGAAGGATTGTTTGTTTCTTCTGACCAACGCATGCTGTGTTCTATTGCACGGGCTAGAGCATCGTTCACTGCTTCTACCAACAGGTATTGCATAAGGTACTCTGTATACACTCGATCACTACACCAATGGTCTATTTTCTTTTGTTCTTTAAGCAACCATGACATAAACCGATCTGGTGCTACTACCCGAGTGTTTACACAGTAGTGTCCAAATTTAACAAAGGCTCTATAGTATGCACTCTCACAAAAATCATCGTGTGTTTTGTTCCTGGCAGACCCTTGCATGGTTTCATAAAACTTGATGTATGCTTGAAAACCTAATCGCACCCCCGGTTCATCTTTGTTTAATCTTCTGCGTTTGGGTTCACACATGTGAACTGCTATGCTGGTTTCTCTAGCAAAAGTCTTCTTGCAGTATTCGCACGTGAATGTCATTTCTTGTCATTGCCTGCTAGACGATTGTATTCGTCAATTTCTTTTTGGGTTGTTATCTGTGCCATGACATCTATTTCATCATCTTTGTAGTGTGGATAGATAGCCATGAGTGCTCGGCGTTTGGCACTAAGCCCTGCCTCTTTTTTCTTGGGAGCAATCCAAACGTGTCTGGGTGTTCCCATGTCAGGACTTACACTTGTGGCCATGAGCCATTGTAGTTTGGGGTGTTTGCTCACGCTAAAGAAGTGCTTGTTCAATCGTTCGTTACAAGCAATAACATAGAACTCTTGTAGTTCGCGTGAGCCTTCTACCGCGGATCCCCAGCGGATCATGAGATAGGTTGAAAACTTTTTCTTTTCTTCGTCGGTAAGCTCGTCGTAGAAGTTTCTGTTCTTGCGATCGAACTGCCGCATTTCATTGGCAATGGTTAGTTTTTCACTCATGTTTGCTTAAATTATAAATCAGTATAGCACGGTCCAGGGCATCTTGTAAAGCGGTATTGGTTTCGGCGGCTCGACGAATGTTGCCCCACAACCGGTCTTGTTCAAGGTTTTTTACTAGGCCTGCAGCCTTTGTGCTTTGCCCAATCATGTGACGCTCCGTAGAACCTGCTTCGCGAGCATACACAGTTTCTCCTCCATCTGGACTTTCGTAAATGTATGTGGCACCTGGCTTAAGACTGCCCATACTTGTAGCCATACTGCAAATGTGCCCAACGTAAAAAACGTTCAAGCCCCTCCCGATCGTCTGGATAACTTTCTAAGTATACTCGGGATAGACGATTAATTATTTCAAATATTTCAGGTTCAGTATAGGGCATATTACCAAGCCTTGGTGTAGTCGACAATCTCACAGTTGCGACTGACGTCTTTCACAAAGTAAACACAGTCAGGTTCTGCATCATCGTTTAATGGCACGGCCAACATCTGACCGTTCTTGAGTTTGGGTGCATACCAGTTAACTTCATGATACACATCTAGTATTTCTATGTCGGGGAAACTGGGTCTATAACTTGACAAGGGATTGAATTGAAACACTCTGAACCCACGATCGTTTATACTTGTTAGTGGCAACACTTCGAGGTCACCTATGTCGGGTTCACCTATTAGGATTTGCCAGTCCATGGGCATCTTGATTGTTGTGTTTCCTATTCGAAGTACCAGGGCAGGTGCGTTGAAACTTTCCAAAAAGATGAGTGGGATAAAATGATAGTCTGGTTCTGCTGGATTAGAGTTATCTAATATGGCAAAACGCATGTCATCTACTTCTTCGGGCAAGTGGTTTAAATCGTAATAGGTATTGTTTAATGTAAGGATTCGCATGATTTTATTATAACAAAATATTGGTAGTTTTGCAACAATTAGTTTATCTTTTTAACACGACCCCGTAACTGAGGCGGTGTTCAACTTCAATCGCTGCCAACTGAAAGCCTTGTGCTTGTAAAAATGTAACAATCGGACCTCCCTTGCCAATCCAACAACCATTGCTATCGTATGTGTCATCGCAAATGACAATGCTGTGCTCACTCATGTATGGAAACAATGCTATCATCTGTTTCATGTGTTCTACTAGACAATTTTCATTGTTCATTTCAATGCCATAGTCTTCTCGGTATTGTTTTTGCTGTTCTATTATCATGGGATCTATGTGAACAGTATTATAATTGTAATCAAAGTTATCTAAATATAAACATACGATTTTTTTATTTAGAGCGGGAAAAACATCTTTGGCCCACTCACTTCCAGTTGCCTGATGCCAAACAACCCCTTGGTTGACACCGTGTTTCTCACACCACTCTTGAGGATAACTATTGATATCAACAGTATGCAATACTGTTTGATTTTTCAATGCCATTTCTGAAAACAGACGAGTAGATCCGTCGCCGCGATCGCTACCAATTTCAACAAACACATCATCGGTTCCTACGGTTGGCAGGTATTGTTTTGCTAGTTTAAAAACTTGTCCCATTATGCTATTTTCATCCATTCTAGTTTTTCTGCCGAGAAAGGGTAATTGGCCTCTCGATAAAATTGTTTGCGTTTGGTCAAGTGACGTTTGGCAAACTTGCAGGTTGAAGTTATGTCCCAGATCTGCACATGGTCTTTGTCTTCAGCTTTTCTTATGCCCCGTCCAATACTTTGAATAACGCGGACAAAACTTTTCCCGGGTTCAATAAGAACCAAATTAAAAATCCTAGGGATATTAATACCCACAGAGGCAACACCATAGGTAGCCACAATAATCTTATCAGTGCTGTCGGCAATTTCATCATATTCGTCTTGTCTATCTTTTGCTTTGGTGGCACCAGACACAAACACAGCTCGCTCACCCAGTCGTTCTACCAGGGCATTGCCCGCGGCTACCCTGTCCACAAGCACCAGTGTGTTGCCTGTTTCGTTTACTTTACGTATGAGTTCTGCTATGGTGTCCAGTCTACCTGATTCCTCAAGCAAGTATTTAAGCTCGCTTTGGTATTCTTTAAACTCCACATGATCTACCAACTGCACAATGTTCACATGGCAATTGGCCAGCACACCTTGTTGTTGCAGTTCGTTGGCACTGAGGCGTCCGATAACAGGTCCAAGACTGACCAGCAATGCTTGGCTTTCAAACTTTTCTTTGGGTATGGTTCCAGTCAATCCCCACCTAATTGGCACTGTAGCCATCACACCAGTTAACAATGTTTTGAGTGCATCTGCTTTGGCCATGTGTACTTCGTCCACAATAACACATACCACACCTTCCAGGAACTCGCCAATGGTACAGTCACCTACGCCTGCTTTGGTATTCTTCAACAAGATGTTGAGACTTTGCCAAGTGCATATGGTATGCTGGCGTCCATATTCTTTCCTGTCACCAAAGTACACGCCCACATCCTGTTGCATGTTGACGTAGTCTTTTTCTGTTTGTGTGACTAGACTCTTGTTGGGCACAATAACGATTGATCGTCCATATGGTGTCACAGCATTTGATAATGCCGCTGTCATGATAGTCTTACCTGCACCTGTGGCCACCTCTTGCAGGCACTGCGGGTTGGCCAGGAAACTGTTCACAATCTCCACCTGGTAGTCACGCATCACAATAGGCGTGCCTTCTTGTGGATGTCCTTTAGGCCACATGATGTGTGCAAACGAATCCTCGCGCACTTGCTCAAACTGAAATGTGTTTGAGTATTCTCGTTGGTCATCTAGTTCAATGTCGTAATCAAACTTTTCCAATATTGGAATGATCTCGGGCAACAGGTTGGTGTATGTGCTACCTCCCATTTGGAAGTAACTGACCTTGCCGTCCCAACGTCCCAATCTGACCGCAGGCAAGTAACGTGCATAGGGAACATCATATTTGAACGCATTGGTCAGGGCTTTGCGTACATCCAAGTCCAGGCCTTCTAGTCGGATGTTTACTTCATCACGTATTTGTATTGTGCATCGTTTCATAATTGCTTATTGATTGTATCCAATTTAAAAATTCCTTTGGATATATATGTTGATATTTTAATTTGCTAGAGTTGTTATAATACTGCAAAAACTTCACAAAGTCAATCTCTAAAACTCTGCTATCAAACGTATGTTGCGGAATAGGGTTATCTAATAGATATCCAATAGTTTTGTTTACAAAGATTTGTTCAGTTTCAGTTAATGATTGTTTATTATTTTTAAACCAAATTTGCATCCGTTGCCCAATCTGTTGTTTTATTGTTTCTGGTAATAAAGACACAGACTGGAATTCTGGTGCGCGAACTACAGTGCTGTAAAAATCTAAGATGCGAGCGGGATATTTTTTTCTCAATTGTATATTTAAATCAAACTTGTCTGTTAGCCCCCATACATTTAGTATGCTGACTGTGCTTTGCAGTTTAAGAAAACAATTATCTGAAGTTTCGGAACACCAGTATTCTATGTTGGTTAAGAATTGCGTGTAGTCTAATCCTTGTCTTGCGTATTCGGCAATATCTCCTGTGGCATCAATACTGGCAGAAATTATAACTTTAAGAAAATTTGGTGCGTACTCAGCAAACCGTTTGAGGTATTTGATATCTACAGAACAATTACTGTTGATGGCAATTGTTAAGTTTGGTGCAGAGCCTAGAGACTCAACAAACTGCCAAAAGTTTTTGCTCATCAATGGCTCGCCACCACTAATTTTAAGTATCTGGACCTGATTTCGAATCTGCGGCCACCACTTTAACCATGCATCAAGATATTCTTTTTTAGTGGTACCCGGTGCAATGTGTATTTTTGAGTACAAGTGTCGATGGTCGGACTCTAGGTGTAATGGTTGAGTGTGTATTTTGGCTGCCCAAGAAGAGCTCTGCCCAGAGTCACAATAACTACAAGACAAATTACAATAGTTGTCAAATATCACCTCAATAAAAGGTGGCACATAGCTGGGATCGACCACAAGATCTGCTATTTTGTCTTGCCAGTGTTGGCTTTTTACTATGCGATCACTTACTGCATCGGGATTTGAATCTTCAATGTGCCAGCACATGTGGCACTCTTCGGGTCGTATTCCATTCATCATTAAACGTTGTTGTTCCAACTTGTGAGGAGTGTTGTGTAGTACTGCTGGGTTGGATAATAATTCTTTGGGAATCTCGTGTGGCAACGGGTGGTGGCAACTGTTGCTTGTTCCGTGATTCAAATACAAAAACAGTTCAGTCCATTTGGCTGGACAAAAAAACTTACTCTTTTTTTCTAACAAAGGTATAACAGCATATTGTTTGTTCATTTGATGTAATTTTTTAATTCGGAAAATACTGTTGCAAAGTTAACTCCCCTGTAATCATCGTGTTGTTTTAGTCTCTGACAGAACAAATCAAAATTCTCACTATCATCGTGATTGGCCATTAAATGCGCCCACAGATGTATTTCGGTTATTGCGGATTGTAATATTTTATCTTTTATAAAATTTTTAGCATCATTGGGCCATACGCCGGGGCGCATGTAATGCGGATAATGTACACGCCCTAACCAGGGTTTCGGTAATCCAATTTGACTAGCCCATGTACAAAACTCATCAAGATACAATATATTGTATGCACTAACTGTATGGCTAACACTGAGTCTTATGTTACTTATATCTTTTTCTTTTTGCAAATATTGTTTGACATTGACCACGGTATCTTTCCATTTGGCAGGAAAACGTATGTATTCGTATCGTGCGTGTATTCCGTCTATGCTTAATTGTATATCAATTTCTTTAAAATGTTTCCAAAGATCCCACCAATCTTGTGATGGAAATACAGTGACGTTGGTAGTGTAGTGCAGTGTAATCTTGTCGGCCCGACCACTATCAATGTAATGTTGTAGCAATAATTTTTGTTCAGGCACTCCGCTTAAAAACGGTTCTCCACCAGGTACGTCTAAATGCACAATATCAGGAACACTACCAGTGAAATCATTCACAAAGTTTTGTTTGTAAAATTTAAAGTGTGGTACTTCAACATTAAAAATTTTCTTATGTTCTTGCTGCCACATACTTGATGCAATTGGATTGCATGTAATACATTTCAAATTGCAAGTATTACCAAATGCTACACTTGCAGTAATAAATTGATCATGTTCAAGATCATATTCTTTGTAATGCTCTTCCCACCGTGCGTAGTCTAAGATGCGTTTGCTTTCAATTGAGTTGTTTTCTTCAATCCGGCACCTCTCGCATCCCTTGGGCCAGGTGCCATTTACAAAGTCTTTTTTAATTTCTTGAACCAATTGACTTTGAGCGTATTGTTTGATAGTATGTGTTTGTATGTTAAACTGTTCAGAATAATGTTTGGTGTCAAATTTGCAACAAGGTGTTATAGCCCCGACAGGGTCAATATCGACATTGGTCCATGGTGAATAACAAAAGGGCATGATACTAGTATATAGTATTAGCAAGTAAAAGTCAAAAAAACAGGGACCAAAGTCCCTGTCAAAGTCTGGGCCGGAGCCAACCAATGCCCAGATTAAACTAACTCTAATGCTTTAATTTCGAAGCCGACTGCCTTGTGTTCCTCAGCTTCTTCCAAGGTGTAAACACTGTACAAGTATAAACCTTCATCCCAAATTTGCCATTCCATATTAACCTGCCACTTTCATACATGTTGTCTCTGCAAGGCGCTTCCAATTAAGCACACTCATCTTGCGCAAGTCTGCAATCTTCAGCGCCATACGCAAGCTCACCTCACGCAAACGGTCCTTGTTGGTGTGCATAAAATCAATAATGTCATCTTGCACTTCAGGTTCAAATTCATAATCTGCAAACAACACACCATCTTTGGCAATCTGTTTGATACGCAACAACTTGTCACGCATGGTGTCCAGGGTCAAATCCAGGTAGTGACAGCGTGATTGCAATGCATCCAAGTGATCACGCAATTTTTGCGATTTCATTTTGTCAAACTTCAAGTTTGTAATAAAAATTACCGAACCCTTAAAGTCAAAACGGTCTGGGATGCCTTCACGGCGTAAGGCACTGCTCTCACTTAACCAACTGATGGTACGTTTTTTGCTTGAGTCTAATGCACCCTTCAACAAGTTAAGGGCCACGTCATCTAATAAAATACTGTCACAGTCATCAAACACAATAACGCAATTTTCATCCGAGTACTTGTACAATACTTGGAACAAGCCAATAGGAGTTGCACTACCTTTTACCACTTCGGCACGTAGGCGTTTGCCAGCAAGTTTGTCAAACAAACATGCCTTCTCAATCTCAGTCTCAACACCAAAACTCTTGCCAACTCCAGGAGGGCCACTCACAATCATGGCACGTATGTCGCCACTCACTGTGGCTTTGGTCATCTCTGTAAGTATGTCAAAACGCTCACGGATACGGTCCATGGCTTGCTCGTCTGTTTCCACGGGTGCAGGTGTTGCTGTTGGTTTTTCAAAATGTACTGTATTAGTCTGCATTGCTTCTCCATTGATGTATTCAAAATCTTGAATACCGTTTACGTTGATACGGATTGTGTCACTATACCCGGGAAAATTGTTGTCGTTTTTAACTGTTACAAAATTACCTTTGGTACCGGACTGGTAACCTTTTACAAGAGTAAAAGACATATTGCGAACGGGTTGGTTGCGATATGTACCATTTAAAACACGGATTGCACTCATAGTTGGCTCCTTTTTGTGCGGGTTAATGTTTACTGTCTATGTGTCTATTATAACAAAAGAGCAATTAATGGTCAAGTACAGCAAAAGTATTACTTTTTAGCGATTTCATCAAGTTTTTGGCTGTATTCCAAGCGACTCAGCACCACTTGGTACATGCAATATACCAATATTGTAATACTTCCCACTGCAAGCAGGGTTGCTAATTCTTGGGCTGTCAACATGGTAAACAATAAGTTTACACCTAGCGACAGGGCTAACATTGTGGCACAGATGCCTGCGGTTTGAACTAGGGCGGTTTGTTTAAGTGTCATTTTGTATTCCTTTTTGCTTTGTATGCCATAATTATAGCACGTTGGGGTTTATTGGTCAAGTACAGCAAAAGTATTACTTTTGGTAATCCACTAGTTTTTGCACAATAATTGCATGCTCTGCGTCCATTTCCTCGTTAGACACGTAGAAATCTGTAGTGGGGTCATAATAACGCCCTTCTTTGGGATCGTAATACAGTACTCGCCCAGACGCATATTTAAACGGGCCTTCCAGTCCCGTGCGTGGCCCGTACTTTTGGCGCATTAGATCTGTTTCAAACTTGTCTGCAATTACTTTGTATCCCATTATCGCTCCAATTTGACAGTTATAGACGCATCCGGATGGACATGACGCAGGACTATTCTGTAGCCCTGTGCTACAAACTGTGCAACACGTCTCTCTACATATTTGGGTTGTCCTGTAATCATCTGCATCTTTTGCTCCTTACTATGTGTCTATTATAGCAAAAGAGCAATTGATGGTCAAGTACTACCTAAGTATTACCTATTTCCACAGTTGTACAATAACAGGATCATGTACTTCGTGCGGTTTGGGTTTTCCGTGAAATACAACAAGTGCAGTATCGTTGGCTATTTCGACCCCCACGCCCGGACGCAAATGTTTTCTTTTGTGAAAATCAAATCCGCCGTCTAAACATTGCCAACGATAACTTTCAAAAAACTTAGTTTCAAAAAATCTACGTTGGTTGACATTTAGTACCGCACTCAAGTAATCTTGGTCTCCTGGATAATGTTTGATTGTGGTATTAACGTCTGCCTCATTGAATTGATCCCAAATCCAACTAAATTGGTTTACATTGAACCACATCATACTGGAGTTAAGGGTGTGTGTTTGCCCTCGTTGTAGATATTTAAAGTCTTTAATGGCCCAAAAATAATCAGTTGACAATGCTCTTACAAAATCTAATTCACGAACCACAACCACATCAAGATCCAGGTACAACAGGTTGCCGTCAAAATGCTCAGGATTAAACAACTGCATTTTGTACCACCAAGATCTTTTTGGTCCAGCAATGCCCCAGTCTTTTAGTATGTGTTTGATCATATGTGGTGGGACTGATCTATCATGTTCGGTGTACACATGCATGCGTATGCCATGAGGGAATACTCTGCACAACATGTTGTACAATCGTTCCACATATTGCCAGTTGTATCCGTTGCCATGTATCACACAAGCACAGTCAATTATGGCAGGATTCTTTTTGCTCATTAAAATTGGAAAATAATTTGATACTCATCATAGATGGGGTAGATGCTTTTCTGTTCTAGATATTCTACTACCCGTCGACCTTTGCCGGTGCGTTGGTTAGTGTTGACCCAACGCGAGTTATCATCTATTACTACAACTGTGCCTGGTGTTACAAATGGTTCTATGGTCAAAAACTCTTTCAAGTGATGTTCGGCACTGGCAGTATCATTGTTCCAATCTACGTCGTAACTGTCTAGATAAAATAAATCTACTTCAGCTAGGTCTTTTTGTTGTGCAAGCCAAGTCACGCTGTCACTACATGTGACTGAAAATTGGTTGCTGTTAATAAAATTACGGGCAACATCACATGCGGCAGGATCTATATCTACACTACGCACTTGTCCTCCATGGTGTTTAACAAACTCTGTAAAAAGAAATGCACTTTGTCCATCTGTCCAACTGTTGCCTTCTCTCAATGTACCAGTTTCTATGATGCTAAAACTACCTGCTTGTTGATTCAACAACAGCCTCCACATGATATCAAATCCTAAAAAACGATTGTAGATACCAGGGCCTAGAGAAGGACCGCCTTCTGCAAACTGGTAACCATACCCTGGTGGAATATTTGTGATTGTGAGTAAAGGATAATACTTTTGACGATAATATTCTAACCAATTCATATGAGTCCTTCTAATATTGGCGCAATTCTACCAAGCCAGGTGCCGGCTTGTATTTCTTCTACAGTGTATTCAGTATGGCAGATTTCCGTCAGCCATTGTGCCCGATCAATTGCATAAGGTTTGTCGATGTCGGCTATATTTACAGCAACAGGGTGTGCCAAACTGGATTGTGCGACAACGGGTCTACATCCAGCAATGCCTGCTTGAATACCCGGTCCTGAATTATAATTAATCACAGCATAAAAATCAAAGTGTATGTCAAAACTGTCATAGGTATCAATTACTTTTGTTGGTTTTTCAATTTGAATATCCCTTGGTAATATGTCCCAATTCAATTTGGATCTTGGATGCGGGCGTACCACAACGGGTCTGTCTGTGTGTGTTCTCACCTGCTGAATAGTTTTGGCAATCCAGGATTCCAAAGTGGGTAAGTCAGCCACTTGTAAACTTTGAGTGTGTTGTGCGGCTACTAGTATGGCAGGATTGTTTGAAAAATTTGATGCAAGACTTATTTTGAGTTTTTTTGGTCTATCTGGGTCCAAATTTTCTTGGTGTCCATAATAGCCCTGAGCATTTATATTGTTCACAGCAATTTTCCAAGTTTGCCCTCGATACAATGCACCAATATCAATGCAAATTACCGGTTTACCTTGTGCTCGATAATGTTCATAAACCGCACGATTTGGTCTCATACGCCCATGCCACAGCACTGACCAAATTACTGCCGCATCAGACGTCATGGAGTTTTCTTGTGTTTCGATTCCTCGTGCCTGCAAACAGTCTAGCACAGCACTCATAACAGGTTTGCTATTGAGAGCACATTGCAAAGG
>Ga0114960_10001278_pt1 | contig 20235 bp, 16 predicted proteins | sample C_130625_MF_Meta_FD_92637 | JGI IMG/M metagenome (GOLD analysis project Ga0114960, IMG submission 92637) | Freshwater microbial communities from Lake Croche, Canada to study carbon cycling - C_130625_MF_MetaG | ecosystem: Environmental > Aquatic > Freshwater > Lake | place: Lake Croche, Canada... | reverse complement strand
GGGCCTTGGCTGAAACTTTATCGAGTGTCAGTTCAACGATTAACGTTGCTGCAGACTCCTTTTTCGTCATTTGGCGACCGTACTCCCATAACCCAGGAACTAATTTCGTCGTGATGCGCTCTAGTGCAATATCTTTTTCAGATTCATTAAGTACACGGGCTTTCCCAAAAATCATTACCGACTCGTAATTCATTGAAGAGTTAAATGCAGAGCGGGCAACAACGATTGCATTGAGTTGAGTGACGGTTACACATAGATCAAGGCCTTTAGCGATTGCCATCATCATTCTTGAACCAGTTGAACCGTGAATTAAAATTCGATTTCCATCGCGGGCAAAACCCATTGGGATTACAAAAGGCGCATTGATGTCTGGGTCTATGAAACCCACATGGGCTACATATTGTGAATCAAGAAGTTTTTCAATATCTAGTTGGTCATGCACTTCGCGATCGGCATGGCGTTGTACATGGAACTTTTCATCATTGCTCATTCCATTAACGTATCACTCGAGCACTTCCGCCGTTAGCTAGTTTGCCAACCTCGGCTAACGTGACCATTGTTGTGTCTCCTGGCGTCGTCATTGCCAGCGCCCCGTGTGCGGCACCGTACTCAACGGCAGTTTGTAAATCTCCAATTTCCATGAGTCCGTAGATAAGCCCAGAAGCAAATGAGTCCCCGCCTCCGACTCGATCCATGATTTCCAACTCTTTGCGCGCAGTAGATTCGGCAAATCCGCTGGCTTTTGACCATGCTATTGCCGCCCAATCGTTGCGGCTGGCGGAAATTACGCCTCGAAGAGTTGTTGCAATTACTTGGAAATTAGGAAACTCAGCGCTGGCTTTTTCGATCATTTTTTTGAAGCCCGAAGTATCTAGATTAGTTAGATTAGCATCGGTTCCTTCAACTTCGAGACCAAGCGAGGCGGTGAAATCCTCTTCATTTCCGATCATGACGTCAACATACTTTGCAAGTGAACGATTAACTTCTCGCGCCCGATCGACGCCACCAATCCCAGCCCACAGTGAGGGCCGATAATTCAGATCATAGGAAACTATCGTGCCGTGCTTATGGGCGGATTTCATAGCTTTTTCAGCAACATAGGCTGATGATTCTGATAACGCAGCAAAAATTCCGCCAGTATGAAACCAACGTACTCCTTTGGAAAATAATGCATCCCAATCAACATCATCGGGTTGCATTTGTGAAATTGCCGTGTTGCCGCGATCACTGATACCGACTGCGCCTCGAACCCCAAAACCTCGTTCAGTGAAATTCAGACCATTTCGAACATCACGTCCAAAACCATCACTTTTCAACCATTTAACATGTTGTAGATCGAGCCCACCTGTCAACATTAAGTCTTCAACTAATCGACCAATTTCATTGTCGGCTAGAGAAGTAACAATCGCACCACGAAGACCAAAACAACGGCGAAGCCCGCGTGCGACGTTATATTCCCCGCCGCCTTCCCATACTTGGAATGACCGAGCTGTGCGTACTCGTCCTTCACCCGGGTCAAATCGCAACATCACTTCGCCCAATGAAACTATGTCGTAAGTTGTCTCAATCGAATTTTTAATTTTCATTGTAATCCTTAATTACACGACTTTGCCGGCTAGAAGGATTGCTGCACCCTTTTCGCCAATCATTATGGATGGGGCTTGAGTATTTCCGCTTATAAGAGTTGGCATGATCGAGGCGTCAATTACTCGTAAGCCTGCGATACCATGAACTCGAAGTTGTGTATCGACTACAGCCATCTCGTCGCTCCCCATTTTGCAAGAACCAACTGGGTGGTAGTCAGTTTTTGACCACTCTTTAATAAACTTGCGAACTTGATTTTCATCTTGTACGTCAACCCCCGGCATGAATTCATCTTTAATAAGTGGTTTAAAGGCTTCGGCAGCTAATATTTTACGACCCCACTTGAAACCTTCCATAGAAATCTTCCAGTCGTAACCTTCGTCATCACCGCAGTAATTTGGATCAATCAACGGATGTTGGGTTGGATCATTGCTACGAAGTTTTACCGTGCCAATGCTCTTCGGACGAAGATTACATGTATTAATCGTGATTCCATGGCCCTTAACGCGCTTTCGGCCGTGATCAATGACAAAGGCTGGCAAGCAGTGAATTTGAATATCTGGCGAATCGACTTTGTCACTACTGCGAATAAATGCACCAGCTTCGGCAACACATGCCGTTACTGGACCAGTTTTGTATAAGGCGTATTGAATTGCATGACGAACTGCACGATCCGGGCGGTCCTCCATGTTATAACTAACAGGTGCGGTTTTAGCGGTTATGTAAACGTCCATATGATCTTGGAAATTCTTTCCAACGCCCGGTAAATCGTGTATTACTTCGACACCAGCTTTGCGTAATTCATCGGCAGGACCAATTCCGGAAAGCATAAGTAGCTTGGGTGAATTGACAGCACCGGAAGATAAAATAACTTCTTCGGTAACGTAAGCAACGCATTTCTTCTTATTCTGAGTAAATTCTAAACCGACGGCACGACCATTTTCAATAATTATTCGGGTGCCCATTGAGCGAGTGAGAACAGTCAAATTTGGACGAGATTTTGCTGGATTAAGGAATGCTGTAGCAGAGGACTCTCGGTGAACATTTCGCTGTGTTACATCATAAAAAGTCACTCCATCTTGCTTGGCACCATTAACATCGGCAGTGAAATCAATGCCAACTTCTTGGGCAGCGCGCACAAAAGCTTTGGTTAAGGGGTTAGCCTGGGTTTGCTGAGTTACATTCATATCACCTCCAATGCCATGATATCTATTGTTTAATCTCTCATTATTTTCAGATTTCCTAAAATAGGTGAGAACATCTTCATAACCCCATCCCTTGTTCCCCAGAGCAAGCCACTTTTCATAATCTTCTTTATTGCCGCGTATATAAATCATCGCGTTGATTGAGGTGCTCCCTCCTAGAGTTCTACCTTGTGGGTACCACATCTCTCGATCATTCATCTGGGGTTGAGGGACAGTGCTAAAACCCCAATTCACATCTGGTGTTGTTAATTTCGTAAAACCAATTGGTACATGTATTAGGGGATTCCAATCACGTCCTCCGGCTTCTAACAAGAGAACCGTATTATTGGGATCTTTGCTCAAGCGGTTTGCGACAACGCAACCGGCCGCACCTGCTCCGACAATGATGTATGAGTATTTCCCTTGATTTTTCATTGTTTCCCCTTTTCGACTCTAAATCTCGCGCGCTAACTTGGAAATTTCTTGCCATGCACATTCTTCTATAAAGGCACTTGGAGTTATCCATGACCCACCGACACAAACAACATTTGAAAGTTCTAAATACTGTTTATAATTTGAAGGATTGATACCTCCGGTTGGACAGAATTTAATCGACTGCAGAACCGTAGAAAGACTTCTGAGGAAATTCACACCACCAGATTCTTCAGCTGGGAAAAACTTTGCAACCTGAATTCCTCTTTCGACGAAATGCATGGCTTCAGTCACCGTGGCACAACCGGCTAGAAATGGAAGACCGCACTTGATTAAGTGATCTAAAAGAAGTGGCGTCGATCCGGGGGAAACTAAAAATTTTGCTCCCGCAGCAATGGCGCGATTGGCACTTTCTACATCCAAAATTGTTCCGGCTCCAATAATGGCATCTGGAACCGCTTTAGCAATGCGCTCAATGGCATCTAAGGCTCCTGAAGTGCGCAAAGTGATTTCAATTTTATGTAGTCCGGCATCTACAAGAGTTTGAGCCAAATCAACAGCGCGATCGGCATTCTTAATAACTACAACCGGAATGACTTTCTGACTACTCCAATAATCTGGACTCACCATGATTGCTCGTCTCTAAATTCCTCAAGTGCCTTGACTATAAACTCATGGTCCTCTACATGTGGAAGTCCCGAAACCACGGCGATTCCAACCAATTCTCCATTTGTGTATAAGGGGTAACCGCCTCCGCATACTGCTAAATGGCCGGATTGAAATCCTAATTCATCCTCATGGACTCCTAATGCATCGACTTTTACTCTTAGAGAAAGTGAACTCTGCTTAGTAAGTTCCACGGTGTTCACCTTTCGCATCACCCAATCGTCATTAAGGAGCTCCGTGCCCGGCAAACCTACGTGATACATGCGTTGACCGTTATAAAAAATCGCTATAACAATCTTCAAATTTTGATTTAATCCTCTTGCCTTCATAAATTCGCCAAACTCAACGGCATTAATTTGGTTCCACAGCGCCTCACCGAGGCTCTTTTCACTCTTCATCGCAGGATATCTCCCTCTTCGGCTACACGAAATGCTTGGGCGGCAATAGTTAAGGCCGGATTAGCAGCTGCCGACGATGGGAAAAAGGATGAATCTACGACAAATAAGTTTTCAACATCATGGCTTCGACAGAATTGATCTAAAACAGATTTTTGGGGATTATTGCCAGCCACTAAAGTTCCGCATTGGTGGGAATTGGTTTCAATACCCATTCTCTCTTTGAAGACAAAGGGGAATCCTGCTTTTCTTAGAGCAGTACGGGCTTGAGAAATCAATTCATAATGTGCCTTCATATTATTTGGTACCCAATTAATTACTATCCCACCTTTGCTATCTAAGGTAATCCGATTCTCAGTATCCGGCAAATCTTCAGACTCTAAATAGATATCGATAGTTCGAGCAGCAAAAGCCTTCAATATTGAACTAGGAATCCACGGTTTGCTGGCTTTAAACATCGGCCCCTGCAATTTGCCTAACATTTGCACATTTCCTAAACCGTACCCTGCTTGGCTTTCGGAATACCAATCATTGAAGGAAAGGGTTTTTTGAAAAATTGATGAATTCTTCTTAGCTGGATTTAGTCCAACCATGAATGTAGCGTTATGAACCATCCAGTTGCGCCCGACTAGTCCGCTTGAATTGCTGAGACCATCAGGATGTTTGTCAGACTTTGAATTCAAAAGCAATGCCGCTGAGTTTGCAGCCCCTGCTGAAACAACAAAGGTCTTAGCGTTAATTTCAATTTCATCTTCGCCTTTTCTACCAATAGCCTTAATAATCCTTTTCCCGCTCGCATCGTGTATCAATCGGGTAATTATCAGCCCTTCAAGTAATTGGGCATTACCTGTCGCCAGAGCGGGATCAATCCCACAAGTTTCAGCGTCATTTTTGGCACCCAATTTGCATGGAAATCCATCACATGTATTGCACCGAATGCACGATCCACCTGCGCCAAGGTCGATACCCATGGCCATTTGATACGGATGCAAACCCTGTCGAGACAGCGATTTCGCAAAATCCGCGACGTACTTTTCATGCTCAAGCGCAGGATAGAGGTAGTCACCTGAGCGCATTGGTTCCGTTAGATCTGCACCAGCAGTCCCACGAACTCTTAAAGCGCTTTCAGCTTTTAAATAATAAGGCTCTAGTTGGTCGTAGGTGAATGGCCATGCTGGGGATACACCTTCGGCAGCTTCATAAGCTTTAAAATCAATTTCGCGAAATCTAATTAGACTTGCGCCGTACACCTTTGTATTTCCACCGACGTAATAGTGCACTCCAGGGGAAAAATCTCGATGATTCGAACCGTCTCGCCAGATGCCTGCATTTTTATAGCGATTTTCTAAGAAGACTGAAGTCGGATCCCAATTCTGACTTTCACGCGGAAGACGCGTGCCACGCTCTAAAACTAATACCTGGATGCCTCTTTCAGTTAGCGCCCGTGCGAGCATCCCCCCACCCATCCCGGAACCAATGATGGCGACGTCTGTCTCTATTGTTGTAACCATTGTTGTCATCGCTCCGTTGCGACCCAAGGTCCACCCAGAATTTTATCGAGTGCCTCGGCAAAGAAGTATTCCCCCCACATAACGCTTTCATCTACGCCGAGCTTTTTTTGCTCATGGTAGCTACCATGCTTTAAAACGCCTTCCCACTCAGGGTCCTCATCCGCTAAGAAATCAGGGGAGCATAATCTTTCAAGCATCTTGAACGCATATCCGGAATACTTCTTTGCCAAGGAAAGGTCTTCAACTAATTGGCTCAATTGCAATAATCCACTTGCAGTAATGGCCGCAGCTGAAGATTCATAATTCGCGATTGGGTTCTTTTCTTCCCAATCATTTGGTGGAACAAAAACCTCGCTAGTTCGCTCAATAAAGAAATCGGCAGTCGACTGGGCGACCTCGAGAAAACGTTTATCACCCGTAAATGCATAGCAAGTACCAAAACCATATAGCGCCCAAGCTTGACCCCGTGCCCAAGATGAATCATCGCGCCAGCCCTGCTGAGTTGTTTGTCGCAGAAACGCGCCGGTCTTCAAATCGAAAATTCCTTCGTGTGTTGTGCTTCCATCTCCTCGAACCATGCATCGTCGAGTTTGCAGGACATGCGTATTAACCACGTGTAACAGTCTTTCATCATTTGTTTGTTGGGCCGCGTAGTAAATAATTCCAACATTCATCATGATGTCAATGAAAGTACTATCTTCAGCTAAAAATGACCTCAAAAACCCGGCTTTTTCGTTGAATCGTAACGCCATTGTCTTGCCAGCTTGGATGACTACATCATTTAAGTCATCTTCTTTAGTTTCCTTGTACCACTTCCTCCATGTTGGCCAGAAAGTAAATCCAAGATCATGAACTTCCCGGTCGAATTCACGACCTTTCAACATGGTTGAGTAATGTTCTGCTTTAGGTCGCCAATACGATGAATCTAAGTGGTCGGCTAAGATCCACATCTGTCCGCCTAGAAATCCTTCACACCAATTCGTCCATGTTTCTTTTCCGTGCTTCCATTTTCCATTTTCAGTGAAAAGCGGAAAATAATCAGGATGATCTGTAGTTAATTTACGAAGTTTCACATCGAAAACATGTAGCGCATCCTTAGCAATGGCGGCTAAATTACTAGGAACTTCTACTTCATTCTTTAGTCTATTCACTTAAGCCATGCCCCACGAGTACCAGTATGGATAGCAATAGTCTTCAACTCAGTGAATTCATCAACAGCATGGCGACCGAGTTCGCGGCCTAAACCGCTTTCTCCATATCCTCCAAAGCTCATTTCTGGAAAACCATCCATCCAGCAATTCACCCAAACCGTTCCCGCGCGAACTCCTTTCGCAAATATCAGGGCGTCGTTGATGTTCTTAGTCCAAATTCCGGAAGAAAGCCCGTACAGAGTGGAGTTTGCAATTTCAATTGCTTCTTCGACAGAGTCGAATTCCAATACGGAGAGAACTGGCCCAAAAATCTCTTCTTTAGCAATCGACATTTCTGGTGTTACTCCAGTAAATATCGTTGGCTCAAAATAGCGACCAGTTCCGGTTTTCAGAACGGAGCCACCCATGACCATAGTGGCGCCATCTTTCTGCCCTTCTAGAATGTAGCGTTCAATTGTCTTTAGTTGCTCATCGCTAGCAATAGCACCAACTAAGACATTGGGATCAAGCGGATCACCAACACTTACAAGTTTTGCTTTTTGAGTCACAATTTCCATGAACTTTTTTACAATTGAGCGTTGCACCAAGATGCGTGATCCAGAGTTGCAGCATTCGCCTTGATTGAAATAAACTCCAAAAACAACAGCATCGGCGGCACTCTCAAGGTCAGCGTCGGCCATGACGATTTGTGGGTTTTTGCCACCTAATTCAAGTTCAACTTTTTTAACGGTCTGGGCTGCAGCTGTCATAACCATTTTTCCTACGGCTGTGGAGCCAGTGAAAGTTATCATGTCGATGTCTTTGTGTTCGGCCAGTCTTGCCCCGATAGTCCCTCCTCCAGTAACAATATTGACAACACCATCAGGAATTCCAGCCTCCTTGATATATTGACCAAGCATCAAAGTTGTTCCAGAAGTTAATTGGCTCGGTTTCACAACAGCTGTACATCCAACCGCCATGGCAAACGGAAGTTTTTGGCTAACAATTAACAGGGGAAAGTTCCAAGGTGTAATAATTCCGACAACACCGATGGGTTCCTTAAGAATAATGCCAAGATAATCATTACCAAGTGCGTTATGAGAATCACCATAAGTGTGTTGCGCCAAAGTCGCCGCGTAGTACCAAATGTCCGCCGTTGCCGTCATTTCACCTATTGCTTGAGTGATTGGCTTACCACTTTCAAGTGCTTCGATGCGGGCCAATTTTTCAACGTCACGAGCTATTAACTCTGCCACCTTACGTAAAGCCTGTGCTCTTTGAGCACCACTGAATTTAGGCCAATCACCCTTATCGAAAGCTTTACGAGCTGATGCGATTGCTAAATCAACATCAGCAATATCACTTTGCGGGTAAGTTCCAACAACAGCTCCATGCCCAGGGCTTATTCGATCAAAGCGTTTTCCAGACAGTGCCTCTTTGAATTCGCCATTAATTAGTATTTGATAATCGATCGCTTTGATAGCCGAAGTTGACATTATTTCCCCCTAAATTGTGATGGACGTTTTTCCTTAAAGGCGGCAATGCCTTCATTGAAATCTTCAGTCACGCTGCTCAAAGCACCAGCAAAGGCTTCCAAAACTTCTGCATTGTTGTGGTTTTCAAAAGTGGACATTAACTGTTTTGAGATTTGTTGGGCGATTGGACTTACTTGAGAAAATGGCTTTAGAAAATCTTCGAGTGAACCAACATGATTTATTAATCCCCATTGCAGTGCAGTTTTAGCATCAATCGTTGCTCCGCTTAAAATCATGTATTTGGCCCTATTTAGGCCAATTAAATCAGCAGCACGCGAAGTGCCAGCCCAACCCGGAATGGTTCCAATTTTACCCTCGGGAAAACCCAAAGAAATTTCATGCTGGGCCACTCGAAAATCGCACGCTAATGCAAGCTCTAGGCCTCCACCGAAAACATCACCGTTGAGATATGCGATCGTAATTTGGGGTAGTTGTGACAGTCGTTTAAAAATCCGATGTCCTGTTGGAACCCAATTCTTGCGAACTTCATCAAAGTTAAGTGATGAAAAAGCACTGAGGTCTGCACCCGTGCAAAAAGCTTTGTCACCTACACCGGTAATTATTACTGAGTTGACTCCTTCCATTGTTTCAATTTCAATGACTGCATTCTCTAAGAGCTTAAGCATCTCAGGAGTCAAACTATTGCGTTTATCAGGACGGTTGATAGTTATGGTCGCCATTTGGCCCGTAAGATCTAATTTCACTAATTCACTCATACTAATACCACCGGTTCTTTATAAATAGAATTGTCAGTAACTTTTAAATCTGGAGATATCAATAATTTAAAATCAGATTTTTGTATGATATCTTTCTCCAAATCAACTCCTGGAGCGATTTCTATAATCATTAAACCGCGTTCCGTTAATTGAAAAACACAACGTTCGGTTACATAGAGAACCTTTTGCCCATTCTTAAGAGCTCGTTGCCCGCTAAAAGTAATTTGCGAAACGTCGCTAACAAATTTCGAAATATCACCATCTGAGATGATTCTAATACCTGACATAGATATCTCTATGTCTTTTTTGCCTGCTGTAAAATACCCACTAAAAATAATAATGGGTGCACTGGAAGTGATGTCCGCGAAACCGCCTACACCTGCTGTAACATGCGTACGCCCAGGTAAGTCCGAAACATTGACATTTCCAAACTGGTCGACTTCTAAGAAAGATAGCATTGCTGCCTGATATCCCCCTCCCTGCAGCAATGTAAATTGATCTACAGATTGCATAATTGCATCTGGATTTTCAGCACATCCGAAAGCAAAACCAGTTAATGGAACTCCACCCACGGCTCCCTGTTCGATTACCCAAGAAACACCGTTTTCGTCTCCTCGCTCGGCAAGAGCCCGCGGAATTGCCGCTGAAATCCCGAAACCTAAATTAACTATCCATCCTGGTTCAAGTTCCTGCGATGCTCGACGTGCGATGAGAGTTTCCAAGGAGTACTGCATAGGTTCTGAAATTTCAATGTGCGTCACCTTCTCGCCGGACAGAGCAGGGTCATATTTTGTCATTGTTGTTTGCATTTGATCCGGATCAATCACAATTGCGTTAACTAAAATACCTGGAACTCGTACAATTTTAGGATCCAGTTCGCCAGCCTTTACGACACGTTTTACTTGAGCAATTACAATTCCACCACGATTATGTGCAGCATATGCCTGGTCAAGGGCACCCAATGGTGAGCCTTCATGTTCATAAGTTAAATTCCCATGCTCGTCCGCAGTAGTTGCGCGAATTATCGCAACATCGGGATTAATTGCAGGGTAAAAGAGCCATTCTTCATCCCGAAAGTTCTCAATAGAAATCAAATTCCTCGGCGTTCGATTATTTAATGCTCCACCACTAATTCGTGGGTCTATGAACGTGTCTAGTCCTACCTTCGAAAATACTCCAGGCTGGCGAGCCGCGCCGGCCCGGTGCATTTGAAAGAGCACACCACTGGGCAGGTTGTAACCATCAATATCTTCAGATGCAATGAGTTGGCGAATCAAAGGAGGTTCAAATGATGATGGTCCACTTGGATATGAGCCCGCGATAATTTTAGCAATCAAACCTACTTTGGAAACATGGTCTATTCCCTTTACGCCATACATATCGCCTGCGGCGATTGGGCTAATAAAAGTAACGTTGGTTGGTTGTGCCTCTTTTTCAAAGCGTGAGCCAATTGCTTTTAGCACAAAATCGGGACAGCCCAAAGCGGAGGATGAAGAAATAGTCACCACAGAATCATTTGGAATTAGTGCGGCCGCCTCCGCCGAGCTGAGAATAGGGATTATTTTTGCGCTCACTCTTTGCCAGCTTCCAAGAGAGAGACTGTTCGTTTCTCAGCTGCCGATTGCAGCACTGCGAGTGCGACTTGCATCGAAGCAAAGCCGTCACTTCCGGTAGCCAGTGGTGTTCCTTCGCCTCTGCAAGCTCTTTCAAATTGTTTAATCGTTTTCACATAAAGATTGTCCCTATCGGAAACCTCAATCGAGTGCACTCCTGCAGCATCGGTGACTACTATCTCTCCGGTCGGGTCCTGTGTCATTACACCGGTGGCTACCAGCGAACCTTTGGACCCATGTATTTCGAAAGATGAGGTGCTATAGGGAACTAAAAAGCACTCGATCGTATTTGCTAAGACACCATTCGCAAAACGAAATACACAATTAGCCGTATCCTCAATGCCATTTTTGCCAAGGCCATTGCTAGCAGTTAATGCGGTAACCTCAATAATTTCACTTCCTAGTGCCGCCCTCAGAGTGTCAACATTATGTACGACGATATCTAGGACAACGCCTGCGCCCTTGTCGCCTGACTCTAGACGCCAGCCCATTAAGCGTTCAGGTAGGGCAACGGCATGGTTGATACGAGCTAAATAGATATCGCCGAGTCGATTACTTGCCACAATCTCGCGAATCTTCTGATGCACTCCAGAAGTACGAATATGGTGATTTGCTGCAAGAATTACTGCGTTTGCTTTAGCCTCATGAATCATCGAATTGGCATCAGCAATACCCATCGCAATTGGCTTTTCACAAAGAATGTGTTTGTGAGCTTTGGCTGCCGCGATTGCTTGGCTGGCATGGAGTTCATTCGTGGTACTTATATAAACAGCATCTACAGGCCAGTTCAGTAATTCCTGCAAATCTGTTGTATACCGATCAATCGAATTTTCTTTTGCGTAGCTGGCTGCTCGATCTGGATTAGCGCTCATTACACCGAAGACTTCTTGGCCTGCCGTTCTCAGTGCTGGAATTACCCGAGTAGATGCGATGTCGCTAGCGCCAATCAATGCCCACTTCATTAGTTTCCCCTTTTAGTTTGGTTGCAACCACAACTTTTTCGAATAACTAGTTCGGAATCGAGAATCAAATCAGACTTAGCTGTCGCATTGCCTGAGACCAGTTTAAGTAGTACCCCAGCAGCTGACACCCCCATGCGAGCGGCGTCAATTGAGACAGTTGACATTGCGGGGTCTTCATAGCGAGAGGCCTCAACGTTATCGATACCTATTATTGAAACATCTTTTCCAATCGTTAATCCGGCATCGCGCAGCGCTGACATCGCGCCAAATGCAACGATATCGTTATACGCAACAATCCCTAAATTCATTTTCCCGGCTTCCAATAATTTGGTAACAGCGTTGTAGCCTGCTTCTCTTGTCGCGCGTTCACCAATTATTTCAATTTTATTCTTCGAGAAATTGTGTGCGGCTGCGGATGCAAATATTCCCTCGAGCCTTTCGGTATGTGCTCCGCCATCAATCTGCCCTCCTATGAAAGCTAAGCGTTTGCGATTGTGGAAAAATAGATGATCTGCTGCCTCTTTCCCCACCTTGAAATTATCGGGGCCAACATAGATAATTTTAACTCCTTTGATTCTTCGAGACAAAAGTACGGTAGGCACTTTCCATTTTTCAAGTAGTGCAATTGCAGATTTTGGTGTGTCTTTAACGGGAACTAAAATGAGGCCGTCTACTCGCATCTCCAACATGCTGCGAATCATCCGCTCTTGATTGTGGATGTTCTCAGAATGTTGCCCGAGCAAAACCGTGTTTTCTGTTTTCCCAAAAATCGTTTCTATTCCTAAGGTCGTTTCAGCGAAGAACGGATTGCTAAGAGATGAAATTATCAGCCCAAAAATTCCAGTCTGCTTGCTGCGTAAGCTTGCTGCTGCCCTGTTGTAGACATAACCCAATTCATCCGCTGCTTTTTGAACAGCTTCCCTAGTGTCATCGGCTACCAAAGTACTATTTTGCATTACAAGAGATACCGTCGAACGTGAAAATCCTGATTTGGATGCAATATCACGTAGGGTCACATTGTTTGACACTTTAGATTACCTCGCATTCTTTTGCATATAGAAAATCATAATTGTTTTTTGTGTGCTAACTTTTCTACTTCACTGACCCGGCTGTGAGACCTTGAATGTAATACCGTCCCAAAAGCAAATAGATAATCGCCGTCGGCAGCGCCGCAATCAAAGACCCTGCCATCAAGACATTCCAATCTACAGTCTGAGTCCCGGATAAATTATTTAAAGCTGCAGTTACTGGTTGGTTTGCCGGATTTGGAATAGCAACAATGCCAAATAGAAAATCATTCCAAATGTTAGTGAATTGAAAAATTCCCGCAACTACAAAACCAGGGATCGAAAGAGGTAAAATGATACGAATGAAGGTCTTCATAAGTCCAGCTCCATCGATCGCCGCCGCCTCAACAATGGCTTTGGGTATTGAGACATAAAAATTTCTGAACATTAAACTTGTGATTGGTATTCCGTAAACAATATGCACCAAAGTTAACCCCGGCAAAGTTCCGTATAAATGGATGAACTGTAAAAAGCGAACCATCGGTATCAAGATGGTCTGAAAGGGGATAAACATGCCAACAAGCATTAAAGTAAAGAGCAAATTGCTGAATTTGAACTTGTACTTTGAAAGAATGAAGCCATTCAGTGCTCCAATCAAAGACGAGATCACGACTGCAGGTATTGCCATAGATAGTGAATGGCCGAAGTTGCCCTTCAAGCTCCGCCAAGCCATGCTGATTCCGCTTGTGGTCCATTGAGCTGGCAACTTCCACATCGTCGAAACATCGGCACCTGCGCTCGTTTTAAACGAAGCACTCAAAACTACGTAAAACGGAATGATGAATAGGGGAATAAATAGGAAAAGCAAAATAAATTGAACTCGCTTTGAAATTCTGCTTGAACCAACAATGCTCTGCACCTGCTTGCTCATTCTTCTGTTCCCTTATTGAATCTAAGTAAGTATGGCAAAACAACTAAACAAACCAAAACCAACATAAATATTGAGGCGGCCGCACCGAGAGGATAACGAAGGGCTTTATACATAGTTTCATAAACATAAATGCCTGGCATATCTGTTGCAAAACCAATACCACTTCCCGACATTGCATAAATTAGGTCAAAGATTTTGAGTGAGGTGGAGGTAAGAATCACCGTGCAAGTAATTGCCATGGGTACTAACGAAGGAATAGCGATGGACCAGTAATATCTAAAACCACTTGCGCGATCAATAGCTGCGGCTTCCCTGAGTTCTTGAGGAATTGCCGATAGCCCTGCCAAAAACATTGCCATGGCAAATCCGCAGAGCTGCCAAGAAGCCGCAAAAATTACTGGCAAAAGGGCGATAGGGACTCCCATTTGCGCCTGTAAGACTTTACCTCCAGGAATTATGTGTTCAAGTAGTGAATTCATATTTCCCCAAACAGTTGGAGAAGTCATCCACTGTGGTTGTAGTGGAGCGCCGAATGCTTTTTCATATAGTGCGCTCACGCCTGTTGCCTTAAAAAGTAAATTAACTCCAGAAATAGGATTGAAGATCCATCGCCAAATTACACCAGTTACAATAAATGAAACTGCATACGGCATAATGAACAAATTTCTAAAGAATACTCGGGAGCGGTTCATATTGCTCACAGCGATAGCTAAGAAAAATCCGGCACCAACTGAAATAATTAAGAAAAATAAAGTAAAAATTATGGTATTTCTAATATCGGCTTGAAAGCGATAGTTAGTAAATAAGTCATGGTACGTGCCATACCAAGGATGAGGGAGGGAAAAATTTTGAAGCGCGGGCATCCAGCTCTTAGAAAGGGAGAGGCGCACGGTATATGCAATAAATACGTATACGAAAATGAAGACAAGAATAAAACTTGGCATAATGGCAACGGCCGCTGGATTAATCTTGAACTTCCGATTTCGCAAAGCCGGCGACATGTATCACCCCTCATTCCCTGTCATAAATAATTAAAGGTGAGGCTGTGAACCCGCGCTTACACGAGTCCACAGCCTCGATTACTTTAGGTTTTATCCCTTAGCAGCAGTATCCATTGACTTGCCAAATGCTGCGGCGTCCTTATTGGCTTCAAGAACGGTCACACCATCTGAAAATGCCTGGCTAACTGCAGCAGGCACTAACTGCTGTCCGTGTACAAGTGAAGCAACCAAAGTTCCAGAAGCAAGAACCTTAGAGGCAGCGCGTTGGTATGCACCAAGGCTAGATGTGTTTACATCTGTGCGGTAAGGAGATGAACCCTTTAGCTTGTTAAATGCAATTTGGACCTTTGGATCCATGATTGCTTTAACAAATGCTTCAGCTCCTGCAGGATTCTTTGACTTGGATCCAACAACGAAAGAGTCACCAACGGTGATGAAAGTCTTTGCGTCACCAATTACTGAGTAACCAAAGTCGATTCCATCTTTCTTCCCTTGTTTGACGAGGAGTTCTCCATAAGCCCAGTCACCCATCATGTTCATTGCGCATGTTCCGTTTGCAAGTGCAGCAACTGCACCTGTCCAGTCAAGTGCTTTGTGATCGGTGTTCGTCCAAGATAGAAGCTGGTTGAAGTGACCAACAACAGCGGCTACTTTCGGATCAGCCCATGAAGTCTTTCCGGCTGCAAGTGAATTGAATGCTGGAGCACCTAGTTCTCCAACTATGAGATCTTCAAGAATCATTGCAGCTGTCCAGATGTCTTTATCTCCCAAGCAAATTGGAGTTATACCAGCTGCTTTGAGCTTAGTAGCGGCTGCTGCAAACTGTGCCCACGTAACATTTGTACCTATTGTAACGCGTGCCTTTTTGAATAGTGCTTTGTTAGTCCACAAAGTGTTAGCACGGTGAATACCGGTAAGAACTGAATAGGTCTTACCGCTATAAGTCATGCTGTCCATAAGATTCTTAGGAACAACTTTGTCCCAACCTTGTGACTTGTAAAGAGAAGAAAGATCCATTACGACACTCTGATCTACATAACCCTTTAGATCGCCACCCGGGTGTGATTGCCAAGTCTCTGGTGTATCACCTGCAGCAAGACGAGTTGCTAGCACTTGCTTAGCATTCGTACCAGCTCCACCAGCAACTGCAGCATTAACAATCTTGATTGATGGGTTCGCTTTAGTTAGACCTGCAAAGATTGCATTGAGTGCAGCACTTTCAGATCCTGAAGTCCACCATGAAAATACTTCAATGCTGCCAGTAGCTCCGGCGGCATTTGCCACAGTTGCTTGTGAAACACCAAGCAGCGCAGCAGACAAGATTGCAACGGATGCAATCAGTTTTTTCTTACTGATCATGTACATCTCCTTATTTGGGCTTTACTCCAAGTGCTTAGAAGTGACCCTCGCCACTTTTCAACACGACCGCGAATTACTTCGAAGTCCTCCCCCTCGGAGCATGGATAAGAGGGAACAGAAAACAACCTTTTTTTGGACCGGTCCAATATTAGCGGTTTTTTTTGGACCGGTCCAAATTTCCAGTAGGTGGAGTGAACCACATGCAGGACCGCTTTTGAATAGATTACTTAAAACTTTACCTAATCGTTATGAGGGGGCTCCTAAGGGGTCCGGATCAATGCGGCAGCGATTTCCTAGCTAGTCGAGATTCAGTGCCATTCGAGGCGGGAGCACCTGGCGACCCAAAACCCCAAATTTTGAGGCCCCACTGGCCGCCGGGATATTGTTGGCTAAATGTTGGGTGTGAGCAAAGGCCAATGTCGCAAATTTAATTGCCTCTTTGTATATAGCTGGTAATCCATATTCATCCGAGAGTTTCAACTCTAGCGTTGGTGCGATTTTACTTTGAATCATCGCCAAAAGTGTCTTATTCCAAATGCCCCCACCGCTAACAACCAAGGTTGAGTAATCAGCGAAATTGTGAATGTGCTCGCGCAAGGAACGATTGATTGCCTCTGCAGTAAAGGCCGTCAATGTAGTAATTATGTCTTCTTTAGTTATGTTGCCGGCGTCTCTAATGACCAAGTTAGCATACTTAGAGCCAAAATCTAGCCGCCATGCGCAGCGTGGCGGTTCGCGATGAAAATATGGGTGGTCTAATAATCGTGCGAGCATGGGTTCATCAACTTTTCCTGTTGCGGCGACTTCTCCATCATTGTCAAAAGCGCGAGAAAAGAAGAGCTTCATCGCATGGTCAATCATGACATTTCCTGGACCTGTATCAAATGCCATCATCCTCCGGCGATCTATGTTCGGTACTTGGCAATTTGCAATCCCTCCGATATTTAGAGTCATAATGCCGGGCTTATTGCGAAAAACAACAAAATCTAGATACTGCATGAGTGGCGCGCCTGTACCGCCAAGGGCATGGTCTACTGGACGAAAATGTGTAACTGTTGGAATATTAGTCTCCACGGCAACTACTGCGGCTTCACCTATTTGGGTACCACATGCAAAACCGCCAATAGTCCACTTTTGTAATGGCGTTGGATTGGCTGGCAAATTCACGCGAAGCTGCCGCTCAGGAGGTTCTTGATAAATAGTTTGTCCGTCATAGCCAATAACTGCAATATCTGCGCTTGTTTTTCCAGTTTTAGCCATAAGTTTAAGGGCTGCCTCTGCATACACAGCACCAGCTTCATAATTTAGTCGGTTCATTTCAAATAACGACAGCTTATTCTCAAATGCTAGCAGAACTCGATCGCCTACTTCTGCCGGCCAATCGTGTGAAATAGCCTCTAAAAACTTAGGTGTCGTCGGATGGCCATCTCTATCAATGCCAATTTCAATTAGAACAGCATCAATTCCATCGAAGGATGAACCACTATTTAATCCAATTGCTAGCACCAATGCATTCCAACTTTCATACGCAACCGTTATATTACGTGGATTTTAGCAGAAAAACAGTTCACAATGGCCTTAGATTAAAATTACTTTGTTGAAAAACAAAAGAACTCCTGAATTTCAGGAGTTCTTTTGTTTAGTTTTACCTAATTATCTTGGTACTTCGACCTCATCCAGACGAACGGCTTCACCGGATCCCTGTTGATCAAATGGTGTGAAGTCATATTCATCGTAGGCTGCATATACAGCGGCCTTTGCCTCTTCCGTTGGCTCAACACGAATGTTGCGGTAACGAGCAAGACCAGTACCTGCTGGAATCAACTTACCGATGATGACGTTCTCCTTCAGACCAAGCAATGGATCGCTCTTCTCTGAGAGTGCAGCATCTGTAAGTACGCGAGTTGTTTCCTGGAATGAAGCCGCTGACAACCATGATTCAGTTGCAAGTGATGCCTTAGTAATACCCATAAGTTCTGGGCGACCTGAGGCTGCTTTTCCACCAGTAGTAACTACGCGACGGTTTTCAGTTTCAAAACGACCGCGCTCTACGAGTTCACCTGGAAGTAGATCGGCATCTCCTGCTTCAAGCACTGTGATGCGCTTTAGCATTTGGCGAACGATTACTTCGATGTGCTTATCGTGAATGCCTACGCCTTGTGAGCGATAAACCGATTGAATTTCATTTACCAAGTGAACTTGAGTTGCACGTGGTCCAAGAATACGAAGTACCTGCTTTGGATCAATTGCGCCAACGACCATCTTCTGGCCAACTTCAACGCGTGAACCTTCTTCTACAAGTAACTTCTGACGGCGAGTAATTGGGTAAGCAACTTCTTCGCCACCATCATCTGGAGTAACGACAATCTTCTTGCCCTTTGCATCTTCGCGGAATGAAACAACACCAGCTGTTTCTGCGATAGGTGCAACACCCTTAGGTGTACGTGCTTCGAAGAGCTCGACGATACGTGGAAGACCGTGAGTGATGTCATCACCAGCAACACCACCAGTGTGGAAGGTACGCATTGTTAGCTGTGTACCAGGCTCACCGATTGATTGTGCTGCAATGATTCCGACTGCTTCACCAACTGCAACACGTTGTCCGGCTGCAAGTGAACGACCGTAACACGCTGCACACTGTCCAACCTTGCTATCGCAGGTTAGAACTGAGCGAATCTTTACTTCATCCACTCCAGCTGCAACGAGTTCATCAATGTTGCGATCTCCAAGATCTGTTCCTGCTGCCAAGATGACCTTGCCATCAACTTCAACATCATCAGCCAATGTGCGACCAAAGACTGAAGTTTCAACGTGGTCAAACTTAACTAGCCCACCAGATTCTTGACGCACACCAATCTGTAGAACAAGACCGCGATCAGTACCGCAATCTTCTTCACGAATGATTACATCCTGTGCAACGTCGCAGAGACGACGGGTTAAGTAACCTGAGTCAGCTGTACGAAGTGCAGTATCTGCAAGACCCTTACGTGCACCGTGAGTAGAAATAAAGTACTCAAGTACCGAAAGACCTTCGCGGAAGTTAGATTTAATTGGGCGAGGAATAATTTCACCCTTTGGATTTGCTACGAGTCCGCGCATACCTGCAATCTGACGGATCTGCATCATGTTTCCACGAGCACCGGAGAAGACCATCATCCAAACTGGGTTAATGGTTGGGAAATTCTTTTCCATTGCCTGGCCAACTTCAGCAGTTGCCTTCGTCCAGATTTCAATTAACTCCTGGCGACGCTCGTCATCAGTGATGAGTCCCTTTTCATATTGAATCTGAATCTTTTCAGCAGAGTCTTCATAACCATTGAGAATCTCCTGCTTATTTGGAGGCGTAACAACATCTTCGATACCAATTGTTGCGCCGGCACGAGTTGCCCAATGGAAGCCAAGTGCCTTCAACGCATCAAGCGTCTGCGCAACAACAACCTTCGGATAGAACTCAGCTAGACGATCAACGATGCCACCAAGTTGCTTCTTAGTTACATCGATATCAACGAATGGGAAATCAGCTGGAAGTGCTTCGTTAAATAAAGCACGACCAATTGTTGTTTCGATAGTTTCAGTGGAGTTATCAAGACGGATCTTGATCTTTGCCTGCAATGAAACTGAATGTTGATCATGAGCCATGATCGCTTCAGCAATCGAGCTAAATGCGCGACCTTCTCCTAATTCACCATCACGAACCATGGTCAAGTAATAAAGACCAAGAACCATGTCCTGTGTAGGTGAAGTAATTGGGCGGCCGTTAGCAGGTGACAAGATGTTGTTTGAAGACAACATCAAGATACGTGCTTCAGCTTGGGCTTCAGCAGATAGCGGCAAGTGAACAGCCATCTGGTCACCGTCGAAGTCAGCATTGAAAGCTGTACATACGAGTGGGTGAATCTGAATTGCTTTACCTTCAACCAATTGTGGTTCGAAAGCTTGAATACCTAAACGGTGCAGAGTTGGTGCGCGGTTAAGTAGTACTGGATGCTCTGCAATAACTTCTTCAAGAACATCCCATACAACTGGACGTGCACGTTCAACCATGCGCTTTGCAGATTTAATGTTCTGTGCGTGGTTAAGGTCAACAAGTCGCTTCATTACGAATGGCTTGAAAAGTTCAAGTGCCATCTGCTTTGGAAGACCGCACTGGTGCAGCTTCAACTGTGGACCAACAACAATTACTGAACGACCTGAGTAGTCAACGCGCTT
>Ga0114960_10001277_pt1 | contig 20272 bp, 22 predicted proteins | sample C_130625_MF_Meta_FD_92637 | JGI IMG/M metagenome (GOLD analysis project Ga0114960, IMG submission 92637) | Freshwater microbial communities from Lake Croche, Canada to study carbon cycling - C_130625_MF_MetaG | ecosystem: Environmental > Aquatic > Freshwater > Lake | place: Lake Croche, Canada... | reverse complement strand
TTAAAGGATTTGAATTACCCCGCCGAAATTATTAGCCGTATCGAGGCATAGAGGGGAACCAAGGGTTCCTCCGGAGTCCTTCGTTCGCTTAGCGACTCCCTCCTTACGTTAATTCAAATATCTTACCAGGATTGAGGAGTAGAATTTATACATACTTATGATGTCATAAACATGTATTATAGAATAGACGAAATAAGCGACCCTATCATGAAACAACCTAGTAAACCCAGAGGGATACCTATTAGACAAATAAGAACAATGGCCCATGTTGGTAAACCTCCCTTTGTTCTTCTAGACCTATTTCGACCTCTCACACCCTCAAATACACCCATGGGAATATAACGCGACAATAACATAAACAACGCAGTAAATATAATACCATGAACCAACGCAACTAAATATTTGTTACCTTTACTAGGAATTTTTATTATTATATTGGGCGAGCAAGCTATAAATAAAACCGCAGCTACAATGGCTCGGTAACACATTTATATTATAGTGACATAATTGTATCCACGTAAGAATATTAAGGGGTATGGTTGCTATTTCTTTACAAACACCATTATCTGTTCGGCCGTTTCTTTATGCTTTGTAACATGGACGTCTTTATTAAACATAGGTTGAGAACTTTTCAAAGCAAAATATTTCTTCGTTATTTTATTCATATCACCCAATAAATCATATTTATCCGTATTTTCGGAACCATACCCCGATAATATATAGCATAATCGCCCTCCCTTTTCAAGGATATGATAACATAATTGAATCGTTTTATCCCAATATTTATCTAGCCACTCTTCATATGTCTTATATTCTTCGGTGCTTTGTTTGCCTCCTTCATATAACTCCAATTGATAGTAAGGTGGACTAAAGAACGCCACATCGAAATGACCTTTATATTTGCTCATGAATTCCTTAGACGCAAATAACTTTTCAGAAGGTTTACAGTAAATCTCCGTCTTCTTTTTCGGGTCTATGTATTTTGCCAGAGCCGCCGTCTTTCTACATACGCTAGGTATAACATCTGTTCCTACATATTCAATTACTTCGGGGCATTCTAAAAAGCCATAGCAATAGGAAGACCAGCCTAATGTCGGTGTGAATATGCGCGTTCCCTTTAAAACAGATTTATTTAATGAATATACCAAATAAGGATTCATTATGGATGCGCGGAAATAGTAGGAAGAAAATACACTACCGAGGCGCCCGTTTTTCATATAAAACCTTGCACTCGGAGTCAATAATTTATAATCGATGATATGATGTAGATATAGGTTCGAAAGCATCTCTAAGTAGGACCAATTATCATCTATTCCCGACTTGGTATCTCTTAATATAGCATCGTAGTGTAAATTACGTATTACGTTTTTATATAACACTGCTTGGTTATTATCCATTTCTTTATTCTTCATGGGCGGAACTTGGGTTAAATCTAGGTTATCTGGTATCTCTAATGATATACGGTAAAATCTCTCCAAATACTCATTTCTATTGCGTATGTTTTCATATAACAGAGCGATGTCCTCATTAGGTATATCCTTTTCCTTCATATAAGACAGAAGTGGCCTCATATTATCATGGACGCGCACCTTGGCTGACTTTTTAAAATCGGTAAGCTTTGGTGTGGGACCGGCAAACAGTTTTATAAATTCATTTAATTCTATAAATTTCATGTTATAATAGAAACAGATAAAACAAAAGGCCGGTTCTATAAAAAATTAAATACTTTTACGTAAACTTAAAAAAAATCATAAAAACGAAACTAAATTCTATTTTTGAAAAATCCATTTTGGACATTTTTAAAATGTCCATTTTCACTTTTCCCAAAAAAGTTTTTGAAAACGGGTGTTTGAAAAACCGAGTCAAAGCATAATGCTGTAAAATGCGAAATCAAAATCTTGGCACCACAGCATAATTTTTTTTACATAATATATACGTAAAACTATTTAGGCATTTTTTCTATTAGCCATATATGGCTAACAAAAAAATGCCGAAAAATGCCGATTTTTTTAATTGTGAAGTATGTGACTTTAAATGCTGTAAGAATAGTAATTGGGAAAATCACATCTCAACCCAAAAGCATAAACGACTAACGGAGACTAACGAAAAAATGCCACTCGTAGAACGCGAAAATACGCCAAGTAAAAGTAAATATCGCTGCGATTGCGGTAAGCGGTATCGGCATTATGCTAGTTTATGTAAACATAAGAGAGTAAGCTGTGAAAAAGAATCACCCGTTACGGATTTGATACCCATCAATCGATCGGAATTAGTAGAGCCCAAAAATGTCATATCGACGGAAATGGTGATTGAATTAATGAAACAGAATAAGGACCTTCAGAATGCTCTCATTGAGCAAAATACAAAGATGATGGAAATGGCGAGAACCCAGACGGTTATTAATAATACAACAAATAATAACACCTTTAATTTACAGGTATTCTTAAACGAACATTGTAAAGACGCGTTAAATATGATGGAATTCGTTAATTCTATCAAGTTTCAACTACAGGATTTGGAAGACGCAGGTGAATACGGATTTGTTCATGCCATAACGAATATATTTATTAATGGGTTGAATCAGTTAGACGTATATAAACGCCCGATTCACTGCACCGATTTTAAAAGGGAGACTTTATATGTCAAAAATGAAAATGAATGGGTGAAAGAGACCCATGATAAAACACATTTGAAAAACGCAGTAGAGAAAGTGGCCATTCGCAATTTAAAACAACTTAGGCTATGGCAGCAGGAGAATCCAGAATACGATGACGTGGACACTCCATTAAACGATAGATTTATGAGAATATCATTAAATGCTCTGGGCGGAACATGCCGCGAAGATGAAGAGAAATTCAAGGAGAAAATAATGAGAAACGTAATGAAGGAAGTTGTATTGGATAAAGATATGTTGAGAGGGAGCAGGGGGCCATAGCAGTATTCCCTGCTTGATTTTACGTAATGAAATTTATCATTATGTAAAATAATTATTACAACGTTCAATATTCTAGAACACAGAGTTTATAAAATGTCTAAGCGGTCTCGGGCTTGACGCGGCGAACCGGGCGGCGGCGGCGCTCACCCCCCTCAGTATCATCACGACGCGTGCGATACTTGCGAGGACCAGACGGGCGAGTTGTGTCACCTTCACTGTCTGGAACGGATGAGCGAGGCTCAGAAGAGCGCACACGCGCGACATCACTATCCGAACGCTGAGCGCGACGCGTCTCGAACATCAAGAGACCACCCTTGATGCCGCTAATAGAGACGGCCTGAATGGAATACTTAGAATCGGCAGACGGGGCAATGGCAAACTCTACATACTCGCCTTGGACCAAATACCTGTATTGCTTATCGTCGCGGCTTACCGTGGTAAAGTGAACGAAAATATCCTTATCGATATGCTCGCCTTCGCGAGCGGTAATAAAACCATATCCAGCCTTATTATTAAACCACTTTACTTGTCCAACGAAGCGCTCAGTTACAGAGGAGGGTGTTTCTTGAGTGCTCATGCTTCCCAATGATAAATAGATAATGCGCGATTTTTTTATATCATTTCGAAATCTATTTTATCCCAGCATATACTATATAGTAGCCATGAGCCGTAAAACCACGTCCATCCTTCTTTTAATTGCCATTTTATTCATTTCGCTTTCTTTAGCCGGTTATTCTATGTTTGTTAGCAAATATTCGGCTACCTTACCCATGATGAATGAAGGCATGGAAACCGTTAAACCTGCCGTCCAACCTTCCGAAACCCCTGTTCAACCGGCAACGCCTTCGTCTAGCGGTTTGGCGACGTCGTCTTATTCTGCGCCTGTTTCTGCTTCTACGTCTGGTCAATCTACCGCTACTACGCAAGCATTATCGCAAAAAGATAAAAAAGAGAAAGCGGATGCCATCACGGCGGCACACTAAATAATTCACATAATGCCGAATAATTCGGTGTATATTTATAGTCTAGTCCATAAATATAAGCCAAATAATCACAAATGGGACGATATGTGTTTCCATAAGTATGTGTCAGGTTCTCTAACATCTTTAAACGTTTCCTCTCCTGATTTTTTCCATGTAAAATATGACATTCGTCAACGATTTCGATGTCCGCGCCAATAACATTATCCCAAGGTAATTCTTTGCCCAGTACCCATAAATACATATATCCTAGTGAAATTAAATCATCTTTGCGAGACGGCGTTATGCCTTCATGTATAAAATAACTTATGTATTTAGGTGTTCCTGTAATATATTCGTTATTCGTTAAAATGGGGACATGGTCTTTATTTTCGCCGATATAAAACGATGATAATCCAAAGTCGATTAAGAAAAGTTCTCCGTTTTTATACATGAAATTATGCGGTTTGATATCGCGATGAATGACGTAGTTTTTATGTATAGATTCCAATATATCTAGACAAATAACCATGATTTGGTTTATTTTTTGTATGGCCAAGTTCTCGGTATTATAAGAAACTACCTTGTCATATAAAGAACAATCGTAAAAAGGCATAACCAAACAAGAGCCCGCGTCAACAACTCCATACCAATATATGATGGGTATATTTCGACATTCATGGTCGTATAGGTATTTGAGCAACGACGCCTCGTGTTTTAATAATTTAAAGGGCGCGCTCTCTTCTTCTACTTTAATGGCCACGGTTTCGCCTGTTTTAATATTCTTCCCTTTATAGACACGGCCAAATTTACCCCTGCCTATTAATTGAGCAACCTCGTATTTCCTACCTATTACGAACGCCATAATTCATGAACGATAATATTATAAGTATAGTATAAGAATACGGTTTAATTTGTTTAATATGAAAATAACTGACGGTTCTAGTTATCTAATAAAATGCGTTGACGATGTTTTGGATTGGCTTGGAGAGTATTATGTTGTTACTATAGCAGCCCTACATGTAATATACATATCGCTGTTTTTTGGGTTTCTTAGTATAGAATCTACATATATACGTGTGTTAAATATAGGAATTCAATTATTTATTGGCTTGTTTTTAATATGGAAGTTTAATCCCTTCCGAACACATGAATATAAAAAATACGATTCGCGAATTATATTCGGAAGTGGTATATTTTTATTAACCAATTTGGGATTTTTCGAGGCATTCAAGCATTTGATCCCGTAAAACCAATATAGATATTATATAATATATAATATTAATTCTAATAAACGCGTTGGGCAGAACATGTCTATAAACATACAAACAATATTTGAAAACGCACAGAAAGACCCGACTCTATTATCGAGTCTAGATATGGATAGATTACTGGAAACCATAGAGAATAATAAAAACGACTATTTAGAAAATAAAACGACGCAATCCATAACCCAGGATATATTTGATACACTGAGAGCCATAGGTATGTCGACTGAAGAAACGAAACTATTATGCGATAAATTAATCGGATATAGATATGTGGAAGATATACACGAGCTTCATAAAGGAAAACATATCAGGTGGATTAGAAACGGCGGTAAAACATTAACAAATGGAGGCATATTATTGGACATTAAGTTTTTAGATAATGGCACACATATATTATGTATGACAGGTAGAAACCGGTTTAATCAATATAAATTCGACGATTGTTATACGTTTCAGAAGATGTCGACGGAAGAACAGTTAATATTGATGGCGTATGACTATATAGAAGCGGGGAGTCCATAGGTGTCCGTAGGTCCTCCCACCTTTCTAGTGACCGAATTAGAAACATTTTTATATTTTCGTGTTTTTATTTTACGCTGTGAAATATAGAAAAATTCTTTCAAATGATACATCATTTTCTGCGCCACTAATATGTCGAATTCCGCCTTTTTTGCTCTCGATAACCCTTTCTGAATCCCGCCTCGTCGAACAAACTCATTATTCATAAAACCACGGAATATATGGATTTGATTTGGCAACGGACATAATATCTTTCCTATGTCTGACTGGGCAACGCGGTTTATAATATCTTCCGTGCTTAGAGAATGGACATACGCCTTGGGTTTTATATAATATATACGATTATGTGTCATAGAATCATAATACGTGTTATCTATAAAACATATTTCGGTGTTTTTTGGCAGAAGAGTGCATCGTATGAAATCATTATGTGTTTTTTCATGGCTCGTGCGATCCAATTCAATAACTTTATTGTTGATTTTAAACGCATGTATTATTTTATCGAATAACGAAACGTTTCTTGTATGTATCCTTTTCGTTATTTGCGCATTTAGATAACCTGCGATCTTATCTGCCCATGAAGATGAACATTGGTTATTGGTATAGATATATATACCGGAACATTGTCCACGCATTTTTTTGAAATATAAGTATTCTAATATAGGCAGTATGCCGAACCTTAAAAACTCGGGGAACAAATCTAGAATAGCATCAAACGAAACCATAGTTATAGGTTGAAAAAGTAATATTCCAGACCATAATATTTCTAAATCAACAAATGACCCGAGTGTTTCATCCATGTCAAAGGCGACGACCTTCGGATAGTTTTTCAGACGACTTTTGTAATAATGTTTACCTTTGAAAATCTGTGTTAGTTTATCATATGTCATTATATAACTAAGGCGGTTTAGTTATATACCAAATTCTTGATGTGAAGGGCGGCAATGCCCCCCCCCTATGTTATACACTAAGTGTCATGAGGAAACCTACGATTTCTCCTACCTCACTCATCGGTCGAGCCAAACCCACCATCGCCCCTCTGTGTCGTTGATAAATCTTCCTCCTTATCGGCAAATATAACAAACACGGGACATAGCGATGGGTGACATATTTGAACCAACCGGGTTTGTTTTTCGACAACATACGGCTGTTTATTGCTTAAAAATAGGCAACGAAACGCGGCAATTAGATTCCCCCTATAACCCGAATCAATAATGCCCGTATGATTCGCCAACATAAGAGGTGTCTTCGAAATACTGGACCGAGGATAAATATAGAAAGGCGATGCTGTAAACTTATCGGTGGCAATATCACAATATATCATTTCTGCTTTGAGTCGGAGGTCAATAAATTTTGTAATTAAAATGCCGTCAAACACCGATTTATCGGGAACCAATAAATCGAACCCAGAATCAGGAAAGGGATTATTCATCATATGGTAATTATGCTCCGCTGCCCTATCATGATAGGCTTGTTTTAATTCTTCGTCGGGAACATATATCTTCATAATAGCGAAATTATTGGATGTATTCGGAAATTGGTTTTTCAACCTTTCATAAATAGCGCGGACCTTTTCAATCATATCTATACGTAAATAGATAGGATGCGTTTATATGCGTTTTTGTGTATAATGTAAACCTTATGCGGTTTTCTTATCTTTATATTCGCGCCATGAAATAGATACTCCATCCACCGTCTTTTCCTTTTGCTCTTCATGCTCTTTATCCAAGTTATCGGCGCGCTTAACCGCGCTATCAATATATAATTCCTTTAATATCTTACCAACCATAACAGACGCCTCATGTTGGTCCGTTTTTCCGTCTTCAATGAGCTTAAGCACGGTAAGCAACTTGGTCATAATAGTCAAATCAATCTCGTCTTTCACATGGCGATTAAACAAATCCGTATAATTATTATATAAGAAAGGGCAAGTGGATTGGCATAATGCTACAAAGTCTTCTTTTGAACGAAGACCCGCCTCTGACTTTTTCAAAGAATCTATAGTGCGAAAATCGTCGCGAATGAGGACACTGTGTTTGATTTTGCGTATATTTTCGGTATTGTTTTCGCATTCCATCTCGTCAATCATCTTTTTAAGGTGAAGTTTCTCATTATCATTTAATGCGGCCATTATAATATAGTATAATAAGAACCGGTTGCTTTATGTATTTTTTATAGGCATATAATATATATGGGAAGAAGAACACAAAATAAAAGTAGACGTATAAAAAATAAAAGCAAAAAGAGAACCCAACGACACAAACAAAAAGGCGGCGCCAAGCAAGAAGTGAGTGAATTAGAGCCTATTTTAGAAAACGCGCATTGGGTAGATGAAGACAGAGACGCTCTTTCGACAATTGATACCCGATATTATGACTTTATCGAGTCCCGAGTAGACACAACAGCGAGGCAACGTAAGAAAATGATACGCAGTGGACTCGATGTAGATACCATAATAAACCGATATAGACGCGACTATTCGCTGGTTGACGGAATAACAAAATCCAATTTTTCATTAGTCAATGGAGGTTTAAGGGAGGATAAGATAACACCGACCATAGAGCCTATAGTTACCGGTTTAGATAGTGTATTTAATCATCCGGCTTGTCCGAGATTTACCAAGCCAACCATACTATTTCGTGGCGGCAATTTAGATTTCGAATATAAACAGGTTGTCGAAAAAGGCGAACCTTTACAGAAATCGTTTATTTCTACCACGAAAAAATTAAATACTTTATTTTATATCATACCGAATATAGAGCAAAAACCGGACGGAAAACTTAATGCCATGCCGATTGTCGTGAATATTCTAATCGTTGATGCCGATATTCCATACATAGATTTATATAATGAAAATTCGAGGCCGATTGATAAAGAACAAGACGAGATCTTATTGCCAGGTGGACTAATATATGAGTATATAGCGAGTTCCATGTATTCAAATAAAGACTCTTATACACATCAAATGGTCGATAATCCAGTTCATATATTTTATGTTCATGGCAAAGAGAGCTTACTGCTATGAAATGGTGCCAGAAAACCATATAGAATCTAATGAATATATCTAACACATACGAGAACTTATATGTTAGATTTTTTATTTTTATTACCCATCGGTTCATCTATTTCGGGTAAACTCATACCGCAGCTATTAAACTTGAAAACATGGTGTAATAAACATAATTCCGATATACTTACTGTTACGGGGATGCCGCATAATTTCGCTAGAAATTTTTTGGCCACCGGAGGAAAGGGGTTTGATAACCCGACACCACCCGATGCCAAATGGGTGATTTGGATAGATAGCGACATTGTATTCAGTATTGAACAATTGGAACTACTTATCAGAATCGACCACCCATTTGTTTGCGGTTGGTATGTTTCGGATGATAGCGACTCGGCAATGTGTGGTAACTGGGACGTAGATTATTTTATGATACATAGAACAATGCCATTTTTAAAGAAAAGCGAGTTAATACGAATGGCTATAGAAAATCCGAATAAATTGGTCGAGGTATCCTATAGTGGAATGGGGTTTATGAAAATAAGGCGCGACGTTATCGGCAGAATGACCTACCCTTATTTCGAATTAAGACATGTAAGCATTGGGGGTAAGCAGGACTTATCGTCAGAAGATGTGAGTTTCTGTTTGAAATGTTTTGAAGAGACGGGTATAAAGCCGGTAATATGTCCAGCATTGCGTGTAGGACATCTGAAAGATAGGGTGCTTTAATGACCTATTTCGGCAGGGCGGCCAGTGGCATTTCCTCCGCGGGTAGCTAACATAGAGGATTGAACTTTATTCAAACATAAGCTACCTTTAGAATTGGAAAGACCGGAACCAGAGCAGGTTAAACTTCCGTCAGATTCGGAATAAATATCTAATTTACTATCGGCGACGTAGGGGCGACAGTAAAGTCCGTCAAACCCATGAACCTTTTTACACTCAAAATTGGGGTTACTTAATAAAAACGACGTATAGGTATCCATAGGTTTCCCACTGGTACTGGACGAATAGCCTAATCCGGCAAACCCTTCATAAGGATAGCTCTTGGGGAAGAGAGTCGCCGCTGAATATGGCAATACAGAGGTCGTGGATACTAATAATGAAAGGACAATGGTGGCAACTATAACTATTCCTAAAAATTGGTATGACGATGGCAATTTCATATACTATACATATTTATTAGATAAAAGAGGGGGATTCCGAAGGAGTCCAAGGCAGCCTTCGGAGTCCCTTCGACCCCCCTCCTTTCCTTCCAATTGGGTTCTCCTTTTTCCTTACAATTAGGCCCTTTGTGTATTCAGAATTCCCTACCTATTTTCTTAGACAAAATATCTATTGGGTTCTCGTTATTCTGTGTAACGCGGCAATTTCACATTATCAAATAGTTTTTCTAGGAACCCCTTTTCAAACGGATAATTATATACTATGGCATCCCCGCGCATATTCATATATAATAAAGTCTTTCCAATCCAATTATCGATTGCCTCGTATATAGTTGCTAAAGATGACGGTGCCAAAGTCGACGGAACTAAAGATGACGGTTCTAAATTAGAGCTGGATTCTTTTTTAACGGTTCGCGTATAATAAAAAAATAAGGCAACTACCAAAAGTATAACCACAATAACTATTATTGTATACCATGAGAACTTGGGTTTTTCTAAATAAAGAGAACTTTCGTCTCCGGTTACCATTACTATATATAATAGACTTATACATAGTAAAAATTTACAAACGCATTATCGTATCTTACATTACTGGCGGTTTATCGTGGGCGTTTCGCTATCAAACGTCATTTCACAATGTATACAATAAAATACAACCCAACTTCTTTCTGGGTCTACATCAACATAATCCCTTACGATTTTATGGTTACAATGTTTAACCAGATAATCAGATACACAACACCTGATTTTTTTATAATCGGGATTTTGAGAAGATTTGGGAATAGAGGATAGTAGGGCATTCACGCGCGACATTACGGCGACGGCATCATCGGACATGAAAAAATATTAGTTGTATTATAATCAAAACAAATATTTATATGGTTTTTTGTTATTCTACAAAGCGCCTACCTTTGCGCACAATATTATTTCGGGTCATCATCTAAACCACAAAAGACAAAAGGAGGGGTCATCATCTAAACCACAAAAGACAAAAGGAGGGGTCATCATCTAACCCACAAAAGACAAAAGGAGGGGTCATCATCTAAACCACAAAAGACAAAGGAAGGGGTCATCATCTAAACCACAAAAGACAAAAGGAGGGGGTCATCATCTAAACCACAAAAGACAAAAGGAGGGGGTCATCATCTAAACCACAAAAGACAAAAGGAGGGGTTATAGGGGAACCTTGGTTCCCCTAGCAGTACATAGCCAACATACTCTGATTTTGGTATTGCTCATTCTTAATAAAGATATCCACCTCCTTCTTATTCACCGTAAAGGGGAACTCAACCTTCAAGTCGATCTCCGAGCCAAACAAATTCGACCCCGGCTTGACAAGACGGAACAAGTTAAGCTTCGTATAAATAATCTCGAGACAGCGCTTCAAGTTACGAACACCATCTTCGCCCTTCGACAAAGCGCTATTGGAAATAATATATTGAATCGTATCATCGGGAATAATGACATCTGCCTCGGTAAAGTTCACCTGCTCGCGAATCTTAGGCAAGAGGAAATTACGCGCAATAATAAGCTTTTCCTTCGCATCATAACCCTTCGTCTGAATACGATACATACGGTCGCGAAGAATGGGATTCACCTTACTCTCGTCATTATAACTGAAGATAAACAAGCACTTACTCAAATCGAAGTCAATTTCCGAAAAGTATTTGTCATGGAACTGACTATTTTGACTCGTATCCGTAAGATGCGTCAGAATTCCAACGATTTCCTCACCGCGAGGGGTATCGCTAATCTTATCCAACTCATCAAAGTAAATGACCGGATTCATACACTTACTATCAATGATGATTTGGACAATCTTACCCCAACTACTACCCTCGTATGTATAAGAGTGACCCTCTAGGAAACTACTATCGCCGGCGCCGCCAAGAGCAATAAAGGCAAACTCGCGTCCCAAAATCTTACTAATGCCCTCCTTAACCAACGACGTCTTACCTGTGCCCGGGGGTCCCTTAATGGCAATGGCTGTTCCCAGCGAGCCAGGGTTAGAAATCCACTGACCCATCATCTGCATGATTTGTAGCTTGGCATCGTTAAGTCCATAAACACATTTATCTAGAGTGCTCTTGGCATTTTCCATGAAATCGTGGCAAACATCGAGACCATCCTCCATCTTTACGGATAGATTCTTATAGGTTCCGAAAGGGATGCGCATGAACGTATCGACCCAATTCTTAATCTTATAATACTCATTATCGCCGGGGTCCATGGACTTCAAGACATTCAGCTTTTGAAGGGCAATAGCCTTGAACTTATTCGGAATAGTCGAATCCAACAAGGCAAGACGATAAGGCTTATCCACGTTGATGAATTGATTGATTTCCTTCAAGTCCTTCATGACACGGAGTTGCTCTTTATTAGAAAGCTTCTTGCGGAAATAGTCGATTTCGTTGGTCTTCTTCTTCTCTTGGTTAATCAGCTTATGGTAACTCTTGGCGTTCTTCGAACGGGCCTTTTTCACGAGCTTCTTGATGGTCTTATTACACTTATTGACAGCTGCGCGCAGAATACGACTATTGGGCTGCTTACGCAGAAGTTCGGTAAGCTGGGCCTTAGACTTGGCCAGCTCGATATACTCTTGCTCGACATCCGTAATATCACTGTTATCGCTGGTGGTTTTGTTATCATCTTCGGTCTTGGCCTTCTTTACTGACCTCTTTTGTTGAGCCGCACTCCTCTTGCCTGTCACCTTCTTAGAAGACGTGGCGCTCACGCCTGAAAGAGTTTGATTACGGTCAGGGATTTCAATGGGCTTATAGGATTCCTTCATGAAAGTGCGCTCATCATCACTATTACATTCTTCATCGTCTTCTTTGTATTCGGCAAACTCGCCTTCGGCGGCATTGGGGTCCATAGAGAAGACAAAACTATACACACCTTCCTCCTCTTCCTCATCATCCTCCTCTTCTTCGTCCTCTTCTTCCTCATCTTCCTCTTCATCATCCTCTTCGTCCTGATCCTCGTCATCATCTTCGTCCTCTTCATCCTCATCCTCTTCATCCTCGTCATCTTCTTCTTCGTCATCATCGTCTTCGTATTGAACGCGCCTTCCCTTCTTCTTTTGCGACGCGGCCTTCTTCTTTTTTTGTTGAGAGGCCTGTTTCTTCTTTTGCTGAGCCAATGACTTCTTCTTCGCTAGAGAGGCTTTCTTCTTACGTTGCGCCTCCTTCTTATCTTCCGCTGCGGACTTAGCACGATCGGACATGTATTTGGATGGGAAAATTTTTGAGATAAACTTCTTCATCTCGGCCTCGTCAATCTCCTCATCATCGTCATCGAGCCATTCGTCCTCCTCTTCATCCTCGTCTTCATCGGAACTGATAATGCGCTTCTTATTATTTCGCTTTTTATTATTCTTTGGCTTGGGCTTGTAGGAACTACTCTCATCGTCTTCCTCTACAGTTTCGTAGTCGGAATCCGTGAAAAGCTCGGTGTCATCATCGGACTCAGGGTCGTCACGAGACTTCTTGAGCTTATTCTTGGCGTTGCTACGGAGAGAGTAACCCTTAGTTTCCTTTGGCATGGCTGTATTAAACTATGAAATAAATTTCTAAGTGGATTTACAAAATGTTAAAAACGAATTCGCGGTTTCAATTTTTGAGGGAAGCCTTCGGAACCCCTCAAAAATTGAATTGTATAAAAACAACAACATAAACATAAATATATAACCCCTCTATATAGTAATTTAAAATGGCGTCACACCGTTCAGCCATGAATGAACATAAACCATCATCGAAAATTATTGGTGTTCAATTTAGTATGTTATCTCCGGAAGAAATCAGAAGAAATTCCGTAGTAGAAGTTACGTCTAGAGATACATATATTAATAATAAACCTGTGATTGGTGGACTGTTTGACCCTAGAATGGGCGTGCTCGAGCCCGGTATTATCTGTCCCACCGACGGTTATACCTACATCGATACTCCCGGATATTTTGGACATATTGAAATGGCGCGACCCGTATTCTTTCTCCAACACATTAAAGAAATCATGAAAATTTCCAAGTGCGTTTGCTTTAAATGTAGCAAGCTACTTATGAATAAAAACCAACATAAACATGCTTTGAATATGCTTTCGGAAGACCGCTGGAAGTATGTTTCGACGTTATGTTCCAAGGTGAAACGCTGCGGTGAACAAATCGATGACGGTTGCGGCTGTAAGCAACCCGATAAGATTAAACTCGAAGGGATGTCACCTATCTACGCCATTTGGGAAAATATCGAGACGGAGGGCGATGCCGAGTCCAAAAAAATCAATATGCGTTTTACTCCTGAGATTATACTGAAAATCTTTAAGCGTATTTCGGATGAAGATATTGTATTTATGGGATTCAGTCCGATTTGGTCTCGTCCAGATTGGATGATTTGTCAAGCTCTGCCTGTTCCTCCTCCCGCGGTTCGTCCATCTGTAAAGCACGACGCCCAACAGCGGAGCGAGGATGACCTGACCCATATCTATAGCAACATCATTAAGACTAATCGCGACCTTTGTGATAAGTTGGCGAACAATGCTTCGCCTAACGTCATCGAAGGTCTTACGCAGGTGCTTCAATATTTCGTTGCGATGATTTGTAATAACAAAGTGAAAGGCGCGGTTCCTATGGCGCAACGCTCGGGAAGACCCCTTCAGTGTATCATGGGGCGGCTTAATAGTAAGAATGGGAGAATCAGAGGTAACCTGATGGGTAAACGTGTGGATTTTAGTGCTCGTTCGGTCATTACCGGCGACCCGAATCTATCTATCCGTCAACTTGGTATTCCCATGAAAATCGCCAAGAATCTTACCAAGCCGATTACGGTAAACGACCGCAATCGTGATTTCCTTTTGAAACTCATCCAAAACGGCCCTGATATGTATCCGGGTGCGAAGATTTTGGAGCGCAGAAACGGTGAGAATATTTCGCTACGTTACGTGGATAGACTATCTATTCGCTTGGAAAACGGCGATGTAGTCCACCGTCATATGATGGATGGCGACGCCGTCCTATTTAATAGACAACCTTCACTTCATCGTATGAGCATGATGTGCCATATTGCGAAGATTATGAAGGTTGGTGACACATTTAGAATGAATGTCGGGGACACAAAACCATACAATGCGGATGAAAAATTTCGCAGCATATATGCTGCGGGTTTTTAACAAGACCCATCATGTCCGCAACAGGAGGCGTTAAAAGCGTGAAACCTCCTAGTGTCAGGGAACCTACGGTTCCCCTGAAACCCCTCCCTTACTATAAACCCTGTGAGAAGGGAAGGGGGCTCGGGGGAAACCGTAGGTTTCCCTGATGCGAAACACCTTGTTGACGGGAAACCCCTAAAGCAATCACTACCACTCCAACTTGGAAACATTTTGGAGGAACACGGTTAATAGCCGTCCCCAATGGTAAAAAAGTGATTGATGAATCTGCCTGACCACCCCCGTGGTCTACCCGCAGATGAAATGGGCAATCCGCAGTGGAGTATCTAAAGCCGTTTGGTAGGCCATGATACCCTCTCAGAGACTGCTGAGGTGTTGGTGAACGATGAAGGATTAGCCATCCCGAGTTTGCTTAAGGTACAGTCCGTCCACCTGGGAAACCTTGTGGGTGCGGCAATTTAGCCTGAGAAAATATTGTTATTCGTAGACGATAATTTCTCACAGCATAAATGCTGCGACGTTTGATGGCGACGAGATGAATTTACATCTTGCTCAAAATATATTAGCTGAGACTGAATTGCGTCACCTGGCCGCGATTCCTTATCAAATGATTAGTCCTGCCGGTAATTCCCCCATTATCGGTATTTACCAGGACTCGTTGTTGGGGTCTTACCGTTTTACGAGACCCAATAAAAAGTTCTCGCCGAGAGATGCGATGAACCTATTGATGATGTTTAATAAAGTAGACGCAAAGGCATTGCGCGACGTGGGCGACAAGGTATCCAATTTCGATATCCTTTCGCAAATCATGTCGCCGATTACTTTGAAATACAATACCAAATTGTTTGAAGACGACGAGGACCCCAAGACCTCGAACAACGTCTTGGAAATCCGCAATGGAAAATATATCCGCGGCCAGCTAGAGAAGTCCGTGTTGGCTTCTACTACAAAAGGTATCATCCACCGCGTATGTAATGATTTCGGTAATATGCGTGCGACCGAGTTCATCGATGACCTACAAAACATCGTGACTGAATACATGAAATCGAGCTCGTTTAGTGTCGGCATTAGCGACTTGATTTCCAATAAGAAGACGCAAGATAGCATTATTCAAGTTATTACTGCGCAAAAGCAGGAGGTCCAATCTTTAATCGACAAGGTCCACCTTGGAATCTTTGAAAATAATACTGTAAACCCCAATTTGATGGAGTTTGAGAATAACGTAAATAACATTTTGAACGAAGCGACGAACCAGTCGGGTAAAATTGGCCGCAAGTCGCTCAGTAAAGATAACCGTTTCCTCATGATTGTAAATTCTGGGTCTAAGGGAACGCTCATCAATATCTCCCAAATGATTTCTTGTTTGGGACAAACGAACGTAGACGGTAAGCGCATTCCCTATGGATTTGATAATCGCACTCTCCCTCATTTCAATAAGTTTGACGATAGTCCAGGCGCGCGCGGATTCATCGAAAATTCGTATATTTCGGGTCTTACTGCTCCCGAGCTATTCTTCCATGCCATGGGCGGTCGTATTGGGTTGATTGACACCGCGGTAAAAACGTCCCAAACCGGATATATCCAGCGAAGATTGATTAAGGGATTGGAAGATTTGAAGGTGGAGTATGACATGACCGTGCGTAATAACAAGGGTAAAATCATCCAGTTTGCCTACGGAGATGATGGTTTTGACTCTACTCGCACTGAGAATCAAAATATACCTCTAGTTGGAATGAGTTTAGAGGATATCTATTTACATTTTGATATCGTCGGGTCCAATGACCAACATAATGACTTGCTAGAGATTTATACCAAGGGCACCATTTCGCGTATTAAGAAACAAAGAGCGGAAACTCAAGCCAGATGCCAATCGCATATCGAAAAGATGATTGTCGCTAGAAAGAATCTGGTGGAGGCTGTGTTTCGTCATAAAAACGAGAATACGGTGAAGATTCCCGTTGCTTTTCAAAATATTATTGCCAATATCCAAGGGCAGCTTAATTTGAATTCCAATTCCATTGTCGATATTACCCCATTGGAGGCATTTGATTTAATCAACGAATATTATGGAAAGCTTAAGCGACTTCAATATGTAGCGCCGACCGAACTATTTGAAGTCCTATACTTCTACTATTTGACGCCTAAGAACTTGTTGGTATTGAAGCGCTTCCACCGGGCTGCTCTTACTATGCTTTTGGAGACGGTCCTATTGAAGTATAAACAAGCGATTGTTCATCCAGGTGAAATGGTGGGAGTCATTGCGGGTCAAAGTATCGGCGAACCTACAACGCAGCTAACCCTAAACACATTTCACTTGGCCGGAGTGGCTTCAAAATCCAACGTGACAAGAGGTGTGCCGAGAATCGAAGAAATTCTCAGATTGACAAAGAACCCCAAGAATCCCTCCCTCACCGTTCATTTGAAGCCTATCGACGAAACAGAGCAGGACAGAGCCACGCAATACGCCAATATGTTAGAGCATACGAAGCTGGTCGACGTTATCAAGTCAGTTCAGATTTGCTTTGACCCCATCGATAATTCTACTCTAATCAACGAGGACAAGGTGCTTATGGAGCAGTTTTATGAGTTTGAAACTATGATTCAAGAGTGCTTGGAAACCCAAGCCGACCCAACGGCGCAGAAATCCAAGTGGATTATTCGATTGGAATTGGACGCAGAGAGCTTGTTGGATAAGAATATCACGATGGACGATATCCATTTCGCCATTACCAACAGCTATAGCAACGACATTTCGTGCGTCTATTCCGACTATAACGAATCCAATTTGGTATTCCGAATCCGCTTGAACAGTAGCGTATTTAATAAGAGTAAGAAGCAAAAGGGAGTCGCCGAAGCATTGGACCAATCCGACGATATCTACCTTCTTCGCCAATTCCAAGATACGTTATTGAACGGTATTGTGTTGCGTGGTATTACCGGAATTAAAAACGTTATGCCTAGGAAGCTACAAAACACGGTAAAACACGACGACCGATTGGCCACCCGCGAAGATGGCAAATACGTCCAAAAGGATACATGGATTTTGGATACGACCGGGTCTAACCTGATGAAGGTGCTGTCTTTGGATTACATTGATAATGAGCGCACTTACAGTAACGATATTAAAGAAGTATTCCATGTGCTCGGCATTGAGTCAGCGAGACAGGTGATATATAATGAGTTTGTAGAGGTGATGGAATTCAGCGATGTCTATATTAACTACCACCATCTTAGCTTGTTATGCGATAGAATGACTTCGACTCAAAATATGGTTTCTATCTTCAGGTCGGGCATCTTGAATGACGATATTGGCCCGCTTTCCAAGGCGACGTTTGAGGTTCATACGGAAGTGTTACTTGACGCGGCGAGACATGCCGATGTTGACCATATGCGCGGTGTTTCTGCGAATGTAATGATGGGACAAATGGGTGTGTTTGGCACAGGCTCATTCCAATTGGTCTTGGATATGGACGCCATGAAGAAGGTCGAGGCGAGCGATGTGGATACGAAAGATGCGAATAAAGAAATTGACCGTTTGTTTGGAAACTTGGAGGATAAAACGGATATTTGCGCCAAGTCGAATATTGAGATTACGAATAATGTGTCAGCCATTAAAAAACAGGACATGGGAGACTGTAATAATGATGGTTATGATATTGGATTCTAGGGGTGAATCTACGGGTTCCTCCCTGTAACTAATTCATATGTAATGCCTTTCTGAGATAGTCAAATTATAATTACGACAACATCACTGATCCGAGTTTCGCAATATATATTTTTTGATAAAATTGAATAATATATATATTCTCTAACATATAGAAACAAAAACCTATTGATATTCTATATGAAACTATGTCGTCATGCGATAAACGGAGTAGGCGAGAAAAGAGAAATACTTTTACGTCTGAATCGGCGCACCTATATACAGTAGACCCATCATCGGTTCGTCTAGAGAGAATAAATTTGTGTATTGAACCTATCATAGAAGAGGATCACGACATTAGCCAGTCATACAAGGCAGGTAAAGAATATTCAGAAAGGGTTCTCAAGGAAGCTATGGATAATTATGCGAAGAAGATGGCCCCACGCTAACAAATAATTACCGAGAAAAACGATATAAAGACGTCAACCCTTTTTTATAGGGGTGCGGAGATGTATCAAATTTACCGAATTTAGCTCAGTTGGTTCCGTCCTTTTTCGGATGGCAATATAGAGCAGCTGACTGTAGTGGTTTGTATAGTGATCAGCTTGTCACTGGTTCGATTCCAGTAATTCGGAACATGTCTTCGCATTCCAAACATAGCGCTCATAGTATAATGGTAGAATGAATGCCTTCCAAGCATTAGGCTCGGGTTCGATTCCCGATGAGCGCAAAAGGGTCAGACACCACAAAGCGGTGGCATAGAAAGGAACCTACTAACTCCTTTTACCATTCCCTTTCCTAGTAGGGTTTTACATAATGTTGTTTAGTATTATGTAAAATAAAAATGAACAGAATATGCTTCGTGTTTTTTACACCTCAGCATAAAAAAACAAGAGGTAGCTCAGGGTTTCCAGTCCAAATTAGCTATTAAGTTTTGGACTACATTATCATACGTAATTATTATTTGTTCGATATCCTTTCTTCGCAAAGTAGTCATATCATTCGCCATATTGATATATAGTGGATGTAAATTTATTATATGATGAATATACCGTTTGAGTAATCTCGCGTCGCTCTCGTCGTTTTTTCGATAAACGTATTTGGCGGTGTCTGTGTTCATTGTGTATATAAATTAGCCTTATCTTTATAATTTTCTTATAATTTTTATTGGCTGTAAAGCACAATAGCAAGTAAAAACTTACATATTAGTGTCTTTATGAGTAGTGTCGTTATCAGTATCAACGTCTGAATGAATAATTTTGCCATTTGAACATTCATTGCGGCGTGAACAATCCGAATTGGCGACCATAAGAGTTAAAACTGCGGCACAAGCACACGCACCTATACACACACATAGTCCCATGCTTTTATATTATAATGTCCTAAATTCTTCACATGATAAACGCAGCCAAATTTGTGATTACAAGTCTCGAAATTGTAATCACAATTTACATTATAGCCCACATTTTATGCGGCGCGTTTTGTGCCTCGATATGCGTATTTTTTCGTAAATAGGGCAGGAAACCCCCTGAAAATAAGGGGGCTTCAAAACCCACTACGCTTGCCCACTACGCTTGCCCACTACGCTTGGCCACTACGCTTGGCCACTACGCTTGGC
>Ga0114960_10001276_pt1 | contig 20288 bp, 21 predicted proteins | sample C_130625_MF_Meta_FD_92637 | JGI IMG/M metagenome (GOLD analysis project Ga0114960, IMG submission 92637) | Freshwater microbial communities from Lake Croche, Canada to study carbon cycling - C_130625_MF_MetaG | ecosystem: Environmental > Aquatic > Freshwater > Lake | place: Lake Croche, Canada... | reverse complement strand
TTTTTGTTTTTTTAACTGTTTTTTACCTGTTTTTTAACTGTTTTTTAACTGTTTTCTAACTGTTTTTGTAAGTATTTTTTTTTTGTATTGTTTTTTGTTTTTATTTTTTTATATTTCCTAATCAATTATATTTTCATTATTATCTACATTATTGATATTTACAATTCTTACTATTCCAAATAATCGCTCCAAAAAATGAATTGGCGAATGGTCATAAAATGTGCAATTATTATCATACAAATTATTCAAAATATATTCTCTGAAATTATTATTTTTCATAAAATCTACTACAATATCAAAATAGATTGAATTTACATAAAATATTGTTCCTTCAATAAAATGGCAATTTATATCAATAAAATCATTATATAATTCATAATATTCTTTATTTAAATTATCTCTACTAACATGAAAATAATATTTAATATTTGAAACACAATTACAATCAATCCTTTTTTCAGCCATTAAATCATTAGTATTTTTTGATAATAAATAATCTGTTAATTCATTATATTTATGTATGTCGGATTTTGTTTGTAATTTAATAATATGTTGATATTTAAAATTACTACATAAATCATTATACATTAATAGTGTTGGAATAATATCATTTCCAAATTCTTTAGTTACATATAAGGCACTATATTCAAAGTTTTCAATAATTTTATCTTTCATATTTTTGTATAATTCAGTACTATTAAAACAGCATGCTAAATCAAAGTTTTCAATATTTTTATAATTTATTATTTTATCTAATAAATTATTACCTATATTTTCATTTCCTATAAAAACAAGTATAATTAATGAATTATTAGAAATTTTTTTTGAAATATTCTCTTCTTCATCTTTATTTTCATAATTATATATTGTATTATATCGCAATCGCACTAATAAATTTTGAAAAAAATAAAAATCTTTTTCATATATTTTTTTTTTTACAAATTTATTAGCTACTACTAAATTATTTTTATATTCTATATAAATTTTATTATTTATATAGTAAAAATTTATTTTAGAAAAAATATTTAATAATTGCTTTGGATGGTAAATTAAACCTTTATATCCATTAATATGAAAATGATTTAATAATTCATCTTTTGAATATAAATCTATATCATTAACAAATTTATAAAAAAAAAGATCAATATCTATATAATTTTTCTTTTCATTAAAAATTTTTGAATATTTTGCATAAACATCAATATATTCTTTGATAAAACTAAAGTTTTTATATTTAATAAATTTAAAATTATTTTTTAAAATTCTCTTCTCTTTTTCACCACAAAAAAAATAATGATTAATTGCTTTATCTTCATTATCTATGTTTTCTTTTTGAAGATCCTCGTTTTCTTCAATATATTTTTCCCAATCAAAATAATTAGTACTACATATTCTACCTTCAAAAATTCCAAAATTTATCCAATGCTCAAATAAATTATCAAATTTTATATCATATTTTTTTTTAATATCATCATTATATAAAAGATAAGATTCTATATCAAAAATTTCTAATATACAATCTCTTCCCTCATTTAAACCATAATTTTTATAATGAGCTAATGCTTTTTCTTTTGTATTAATACCATTATTTTTTAAATCATCATATTTATATATATATATTAACCAATTAAAGTCATCCATGTATTAATATTAATAAAAATAAATATTACACATATTTAACATAAAATAAAAAATAAAAATTAAAAAATAATTATTATAAATAAATTAAAAATAAAATAAAAATGAAAAATATTTTCATATATTTTATGTTTTATATTTTGATTTTAAAAGTATAGAAAGATAATAAATTATTAATGGAAGATAACAATACTAGTAAATATTTAAGCATATTTAATCAAAATGAAAAAAATAATAATTATATTCCTGATGAAGAATTATCATATAATTTTCCTTATAATTTAGATCCATTTCAACAAGAAGGAATTTACAGAATCAATAAAAATGAAAATATTTTAATTACTGCTCATACGGGTAGTGGAAAAACAGTATTAGCTATTTATGCAATTGCTCATTGTCTAAAACAAAATAAAAAAGTCATTTATACATCTCCTACTAAATCATTATCAAATCAAAAATATGCAGAATTTATTGAAAAATTCCCGAGCGTTGGTATTATGACAGGTGACATTAAAATGAATCCAGATGCTCAATGTTTAATAATGACAACTGAAATTTTACGAAATATATTGTATAAAGGTAATTCAGAATATGTTGATATTAATGATGTCGGGGCTCTAATTTTAGATGAAGTCCATTATATTAATGACCCTGATAGAGGAAAAGTTTGGGAAGAAGTTATTATTTTAATCCCACAAGAAATAACATTAGTTATGTTATCAGCCTCAATTGATAAACCCGAAGTTTTCGCATCTTGGATTGGAAATATTAAACAGAAAAATATTAGTTTAATACCAACATCCCACAGGGTTGTACCTTTAAAACATTATTTTTGGAAATCTTATATTCTAGATGATAACGGTAAAGATATTACAAAATGGGAATTGTTAGAAATTTTGGATGAAAAAGGTAAATTTAAAAATTATGATGTTGTACAAAAGAATTATAAATCTTATGATATCAATAAAATAATGGATCATTTAGCCGATTTTTTAGTAGATCAAAATTTTATTCCAGCACTTTTTTTTAAATTTTCCCGAAAACGATGTGAATCTATTTGCAAAACAGTGCGAAAAAATTTACTTACATTTGAGGAAGTTACTGAGGTGGAAAATCTCTTTCATTATTACATGAAAGATTATAAAAAGACTTATGAAATATTACCTCAATATCAAGATGTTTATAGCCAACTTAAAAAAGGAGTAGTTTATCATCATTCTGGACTCATCCCTATTTTAAAAGAAATTATTGAAATTCTATATAGTGAAGGATTGGTGAAAATATTATTTGCAACAGAGACTTTCGCAATTGGTGTAAATATGCCAACAAAAACGGTTCTTTATAGTGATTTAGAGAAATTTGATAATAATGGCTTGCGTCAATTGCGAACTGATGAATATTTACAAATGAGTGGCCGCGCTGGCCGTCGCGGCCTTGATAAATTCGGCAGTGTTATTATTTTACCAACAATGAGTCTAATTTCAGAAAATAGTTTGCGAAATATGATGTGTGGAAAAAGTCCAATGTTAAATTCTAAATTTAAACTCTCATATCAGTTTGTCCTTAAAAATTTAATGTCAAATAACTTGGATGTTTTTAATTTTTTGTCTAAAACATTGATTTCTGATGAAAATGAGAAACAGTCTATTGTTTATAATAATGAGAGAGAAAGAATTATTCAGAAAATTAATATTTTAGATTTTGATTCAACAGCGCAAAATGAGATTTTTAAGAGTTATGAATCTATTAAATCCAAGTTGGAAGATACTTTTTTTGTTGTAAAAAAAAAGGAAAGATTAAAATTAGAAGCTCAGTTAGATACAATCCAAAAAAATCCCACTTTTAAAGAGCAATTTGAAAAATATAAAATTTACAAAGAATTAAGAAGTGATTTACAAAGTATTGACGAAACAATTTGGAATACTGATTATTTTTTAAAAAATAATATTAATATAATTGAACAGATTTTAGAAAAAGAGGCTTATATATCTGACAAAAATATAACTAGTAAAGGCATTGTAGCTTCATGTATTAATGAATGTAATGAATTACTTATGACAGAAATGATTTTTAATGATTTATTAGATAATCTTGAATTTCCTGAAATAGTTGCTATTTTATCAGCTTTTATTAATGAAAAAGATCAAAATGGAGATGAAAAATATATAAGTGATTTAAATGTTTCTAAAAATGTTATTTTTGTTTTAAAAGAGCTTGAAAAAATTTCTGAAAAATTAATAACTACCGAAAGTGCGCATAATTTATATATTGGCAATGATTACAAACTTTATTTAGATTTTATTGAGCCCTCTTATATTTGGGCATGTGGTGGTACAATTCATGATGTTTATGCAAATACAACCATTTATGATGGTAATTTTGTTAAAGCGATTTTACGTATAAATAATATTTGTGAAAATTTAATGGATATTTGTAAAACTATTGAAAAAAATGAATTGTATGCAAAATTAGAAGACTACAATAAAATATTAATTCGTGATATTACAACTATTAACTCTTTGTATGTTAAGTGAGGATAAACCATGTTTCTTATACATATAATCCTATTTTAATTATTAATCCCATTCCATGACGGAAGTAAATTAATAATAAAAATCGAAGATTTTTATTATTAATTTATTTAACAATCCAAATACTTTGCATTAGGATTACTAAAAAATAATTGGCAGAATCTATGCTACTATTAATTTTTCCGAATAAGCCACAGTCTGTCAATAACGGCAAAGAATAAATAAAAATTGACAACGCCCATGGCGTTATTAATTTATTCAGACAAGCCAAACGATATTTGGCTTATTCGGAAAAAATTGACAACTTGCTTCGCAAGTTATTAATTAATCCCAGTCCATGACGGGGATTAATTGACAAAAAATCTTCGATTTTTTATTTATTCAGACAAGCCAAACGATGTTTGGGTTATTTGGAAAAAATTGACTGGTCAAACAGTCTGATTTATTTTTTCTAATATAATAAAAAACACACACACACAAAACAGACACAAAAATGCATCTAGCACTATTGTTGCTACTTACCTTGGTGTTGGCAATTTATGCCAACACCAAGATTGTAGCCCCTAACGATGGTAAGTCTTTGATTGACTCATCTACTACTGCCATTGTTGCAGTTGATATTCAGATCGACTTCGTCATTGGCACTCTGCCCGTACCAGATGCTAAGAATGCAGTTCATGAGATGAATAATCTCATAAATGCTTTTCCTTACTTGCCTCTTTATGCAACACAAGACTCGCATAAAGAGGATCACGTTAGCTATGCTGAGAATCATGGCCTACCACCATTCACCTTTGTTGCCAACATGACAGCACAAGGCGTGGAAGGCTCATTTGAGCAAATGCTTTGGCCGATCCATGGTTTGCAGAACAGTCTAGGGGCACAGTTTGATCCTGATTTCAATATTTATGGAGCAATCATTGTCCAGAAAGGAACTCACTCTAGCGTTGATAGCTATTCGGGATTTGGCGATGCATTTGGAGGGAAATACGAGAGAACAATTCTCCATTCTGAGTTGCAGCAAAAAAATATAGATACTCTTTTCATTGCAGGTCTCGCTACTGATTACTGTGTTAAATACACTGTTTTGGATGCGATTCGCCTAGGATACAGAACTATTTTGTACTTGCCTGCAAGTCGAGGTGTCTCACCTGAGACAACTGATGCTGCCATCAAGGAGATGAGAGATGCAGGAGCTATTATAGTTACTGATTTATCTGAGCTAACTTCCTGCAATGTTTAGAAAATCAATAATATTTTCTAAGCTTATGATTTATAAAAAAATTTTCATTAATCGCCGTTGATACATAGATAAATCTCTGTACTAATGGAGAATAGTCTCAGTTAATCTCCATTGTGCTGTAAATAAAAAGCCTCTTCCAAATTAATACCTTCCATATTTTTTTTCAAATATTCAGTTTTCATATAATTATAGTCTGAATTCCATATTTTAAATATACAATTATTTATTTTAGGACTAATTGAAATTCCATTAATTTTTTCCTCATATTCAGGCAATAATGTTAATCCATCAATACAAATATAATATAACATCTTCTCCCAATATTCATTTGCCTCTTTTTTTGTAATACGTAGCGACCAATATCCTCCATTACAATTATTTTCATCCTCAAAAATAGGAATAATATCATTTTTCATTAAGAAAAACATACCCGAAGTTATATTTTCTAATTCTTTTATAATAAATAATAGCTCATAATATGTTGTTATTTCAAATACTTTCGAATAACTTTCAATTTTCCAATTATTGTCATTCACTTTATGAAACCATAAAGTCCATCTATTTTTAAGATTAAAATTTTCAATTTCGATTTTAGAATTCATAATATTTATAAATATAGTATAAATATTATTTTAATATCAAATAATAAATTTCTTTTATAATATTGAATTTTCCTTAAAATAATTATAAATAGTAATATTTACCAATGGAGGTGATTTAGATAATATTTCATTAATCTTATTAATATCTGAATAAGACTTTTTTTTATATTTTACTAATACCTGTTTCTCATTATTTTCATCTTCTTTTTTTTTCAAAAATTTATGTAAATTAGTTGATGATCTACAAATCATGCAAATTAATTCATCATATGTTGAAAAAACAATCCATTCTTCATAACATTGTTTATGAAAAGCATGCCTACATTTTAAAAAAAGAAGATCACTTGATTTTTCAATTTTTTCATAACACATAAAGCAATTAGATGTTAATATTTCTCTATTTTTTGGTTCATGATCAGTGCAACAAAAAAAATTATTATTAAATATTTTAGCTCTGCATTTTTTATTATTTTTTGTATAGCCTATACATCTATTAATTTTTGATTCCATAACATTAATTATAGTATAATAAGAAATTATTAAATAAGTCTTTAAATAAAAAATTGATTTAAAAAATAATTTTAAATATATAATTATAAAAGTTTTTATTTAATTATATATATTTATTACTTTATGCTAAAAATACAATTTAAAAATACATTAACACATAATAATTTTGAACAAATAATTGATATAAATAAGAAAATTAAAAAAATAAGGGAACAAATTGCAAATAATGTTTTTACTTCATTTAATTTAGAAATAAATGAGTTTGATTTAATAGAAAATGGACCATATGGAGAAAATGGATTCCCCATAAATGAAGATGAAAATATTACTCTTGAAAAAAAATATAATAAATCTATTAATTATGTAGCTTTTTATATTAGGCCGCGAACATTGATAAATGAAGAATGCCCAGTTTGTTATGAAAATATCAGTTATTTTTCCAATCAGCAAACATTTAATTGCCCACATGTATTATGCAACGAGTGCCATTTTAATTGGCTTAATAATTGTAATGCAAATAATCGAGTCTTTAATTGTCCTTTATGTAGAAAAGTTTAATTTGAATGAATAGATATAGAATACTTAAAGTAATGAATTGATGTAATAATAAAATATGGAAATAGACACTGGTATTAAAAACATAAAAAAGTTAAATTATAATTTACATATTTTTGATGAAGAAAGAATAGTTAAAACAATAAATAATATATTGTTATGTAAAAGTTATTGTTATGAAGAGTATGGTCCCGAATATGATTATGATTTTCATTATAAAAATATATTTGTGACTATAAGGTACAGATATAATTGTCCTATTTGGAGGAGTGATAATTGTCAAGAAATGATAATACAATTTGATACAACAAAAATAAATAAAGAAGATTTGGATTTTCTAATAGAATCTTTTGATTTTTTATTAGAGAAAGTCGAAAAATTCGAAATCTATATGGCTCCTGAAAATCTTTATAAAATAGATGAAATTATTAAAGGGATGGATGTTAAAAAATTAATTAAAGGTGAGTTTTGTATTATGAACCCAGATACACTTAATTTTTATAAATATCAATATAGATTTGAATACAAAAATATTGAAGTTGCTATAAGGATTAGCGGTGAAGAAGATGATTATGATTCGGAAGAATATGAAGATTGGGATGATTTTGTACAAAATAATATTGATCATAAAAAACAACTTATAATATTTACATATGCTGATAATGAAGAAAAAATAGACAAAAATGACATTGAATTCATTAAAAATAAATTTAGATTTTTATAGCTCTAGAAAAAAATTAGATTCAGATATATTATATATTATTCTCTGTTTTAGGGCAAAAAAGAGTATTTATATAAATTTTTATCAAATATATTTTATAAAAATAATATAGGCTAAAAATAATAGATGCTTAACTTAAATTTTAGTTTAAATGAATATTTACCAATATATACTATTTTTATTTTAGTTTTAATTGTTTCTGCTAAATATATTCCTGATATAATACCTTGTAAAATACAAAGATTTATGGAAGGTAATATATATTTTCGACATTTACTAACTTTTTTTACAATGATACTTTTTGTAGTTCTTATAACACCATTAAAAGACCAAAAAGTTTTAGAAATGGTATTAAAATCAATTACTTTATATATTATTTTTTTATTTTATGTAAAATCTAACTATATTGTATTTGCAATAGTTACTGTTGTGTCATTATTATTATATTTATCAATGCTTCTAAAATACCAATTTCAAGCTGAATATAAAGAGACGCAAAATGAAAATGAAAAGAAAAATATTGAAAATAAAATTAATATAATGATTACAATTAATAATATTATATTTGGTTTAATTATTTTATTAATTATTTTTGGATTTTTACTTTATTTAGGTGAAAAGAAACTTGAATATAAAAAAGATTTTAGTTACATTACCTTTTTTTTAGGGAAAATAAAGTGTTCTAATAAAAATTTTAAAAAAATTCATTAAAAAGTGCATTAATTAATTAATTATTTATTAATTTATTTATTATATATATTTGTTAAAATAAATATATATAAATAAATGTTTAATATATATTTTTATAATAATGTCAAATGTTAAATTTAATAATAAAAACATAAATTTATTTGATTTATTTGCTGAATTTATGGAGCAAATTTATCCCAATATTTATGAAGAATTTAAAGAAGATGATGATGAAGAAGATGAAGAAGTTGAGGAAGAAGAAGATGAAGAAGTTGAGGAAGAAAATAATCCTTCAGAAGACCCTGATTTACCTGATCTTATTGATTTAACACTTGATGATGAAGAAGATGAATACGATGATAAAATAAAGGATCCAGATTATGAACCGTCTGATGACGAAGATGATGATTTACCTGATCTTATTGATTTAACTCTTGATGAATATGAAGATGATAAAATTAAAGATCCAGATTATGAACCTTCAGAAGAAGATGATGAAGAATTATTAGGTTCATCTATTATAGATGATGATGATAAAATTAAAGATCCAGATTATGAACCTTCTGAAAGTGATTATGATAAAAGTATCAGTAGTGACGAAATTTTTGATGAAGAAAGCGACTATGATACAGATGATATTTTAGACTCTGCTGCTCAAGAATTTTTTTCTTGAAAAATTATTATTTCTTAAACATTACTTAAAATTTTATTAAAAATAAAATACATATTATGAATAAACTTTTTAGTATTTTAATTTTTTCTTTATTTTCTTTTGCAACTAAATCATTTAAACCAATAATTTTATTTGACATGGTTTAACAAAATATCATATAAACTTAGTTGATAAATATTTATTAAATCCTAAATTGCATAATGGTATGGTGACAAAGGAATTTAAAACTTGGTCTTGGAGCGGTTATATTACACCTAATTTATAAAAAGTTAATTTAATAGATTTAAAAAATCTATTAAATTTAAATAAACTATTAAATTTCGTTTTTAATTATATTAGTTGTTATATAATTTTATATGATTTTACATTATAGTAAATTTTTTATTGACTAAATATATATGAATTTGATAAAAAATAAAGATTTAATAAATAAAATTAATACTATTTTACATAAATATTATAAATACAAATATAAAAATAGGGCAAGTTTATCACATTTTGAATTATATTTAACAAATGAAAATTTAGAATTACAATTTAAATTTGATATTTTTGGTAATATACTTAATGGTAAATATAAAGGATATAAAATTATTAAAGTCAAAACAATCAAAAATATAGAATGGAATGATTTTATTATATTAAATATGAAATATTATAGTTATGGTGATAATCCTTGTATAAATAATAATTTAGTCAAACAATTCCATTTATATAATATGCTTGATATTTTACATATCAATAATTTAATTATACAAAAAAATAATAAAATATTGGAAATAAATTGTGTATATGAAATTCCTGTCATTAATAAATATAAAATAAATTTAATGCCTAAAATAAATAAAAATAATCATTTTTATTTTTCTTCATTTAATATTGATATAAATAGAGAAGAGCTTCATAATGAAATGTTAAGATTATTTACAAATAGAGATTCATATAATGATATTCACATACATTTAGATAATAATCGTGGCGGAAAAAATATTCCTGTACATTTAATTTTACGCTGTTTAGTTGGAAAACATGAAAAATGGATGAAACCTATTATAAGATTTATTAATAATAAATTTATTACATATGATTGTTGGAATGAAGAGAATTTTGAAAAAAATTCATGGGTATACAAACAATTTAGAAAATTAAATATAGAACCTCCTAAATATGTAACTAAATATAATGGAAATATACATTTATATATACATCATTATAATGGAAGTAGTGCATGGTATTTTATTACATATATGATATATGCTTTCTCTTCAAATATTATAAGATATAATAAAAAATGTTTTGGACAAAATTTAAAATTCGGTAAAATTGATAAATCTAAACTTACATTACATGGTTTATCTAGTACATGTTCTGGTGATCATAATCTTATTTCAGAAAATTATAAAGGAATTATAATTACATGTCCTACTGATAAAATATATTCATGTTCTGTAAAAAAAAAAGATTGGAATAGATTTTGGACTCAATAATCTTTTCAAATTTCAAGCTAATAATTTAATCTATAATCAGAATATCCTAATAAAGATAATAAATAAAATAATGGAAGTTCATTTAATAAAACTTTTATTTTTACCAAATTAAGTTTTTTTGATAGATAATGATTTAGAATTATTTGATGATTATAACAGAACAATATAAACGACCAAATACAGTATTTATTTGCCATCGTGATGGTTTAACAAAATATCATATAAACTTAGTTGATAAATATTTATTAAATCCTAACTTGCATAATGGTATGGTGACAAAGGAATTTAAAACTTGGTCTTGGAGCGGTTATATTACACCTAATTTATAAAAATGTTAATTTAATAGATTATTTTTACATCTATTTTGTGGATATCTTGAATGTGTGATTGTAAAATAGACATTTAAGAGTATCGTCACCAATATAAATATATAACACTATACTATAATGGCAAAAACTATATATTATACTAAAAACGCATGGCATTTAGGCGACAATATTTTTTGTTGTATTTTCTTTAGTAAAATCAAAAAATATATTGAAGACAACAATATATTTATACAACATTATTGTGAGTTTGATAATGTAGAACAAACAAAAGACTTTATAAATACAAACAATATTTCGATATTTGATATAACAGAATTACCACAAGATAAGCCTGTCATTGATCTATGGATTGGTTCTACCGAATATGAATATAATTATTATAATAACTTTGCAAATTACGATGAATTTTTAAAAAATTTTTATAATAATATACTAGTTTCATTAAAATTTCCGATTGTAATACATGATTTCGTGTTTGATGACGAAGAAGGAGATTTTTTATTACGAGAAAAAGAAATAAATAATAGAACCAATGATTATTATAAGAATATAGACATTTTAATCATTAATGGAAAACCAAAAAGTAATCAATTAGAATACGATCAAACTGTTTGGGATACAATTATAAAAAAATTTGCTACTCACATGAATGTTGTCACTTCACAAAAGGTAGACGGAATAAAATGTACAAGAGATTACAATTTGACAGCAAAAGACATTGCATGCATATCAATAAATGTAAAAACTATCATAGCTATTGATAGTGGACCTGCCACTGGATTATACAATAAGTATGTTATAAATAATGCAAAAGTAGTATATTATTTATGTAGTCAAGATAAATGTCATACTTCGTTTCCTAATTTTGTAAAAAAAAAAAATATAACGGATATCGAAGATCTACTAGAACATAACATTATAGAGGGATTTATTTCAAATTATATTGATTTTCTTTATCTGGTTTTGTTTATTTTACTAGGTTTAATAATTATAGTCATTTTTATTAATTATAAAAAAACGAGAAAATTCTTATTATATTTACACCGATGAACATTTGTAACAGTAATGATTTCTCAAAAAGATAATCTATAATCAGAATATCCTAATAAAGATAATAAATAAAATAATGGAAGTTCATTTAATAAAACTTTTATTTTTACTAAATTAAGTTTTTTATCTTTGTACATTTTTCTATCAAGAGTATTCCATAATTGTACTCCTTCAATGTTTTTATTTCTCTCTAAATTAATTTTATATCCAATAAATACTACAATATCATTGTTTAGATAACTTAAGTAATCATATTCTTCATTAAAAATTGCTCCAATTTTTTTATAATTTGATAAAATTTTTTCAATAATAATTTTTTTATCAATATTTTCATTGCAGCAAATATCTTTCTTACTTATATATTTTAAAATCTTATTTTTTAAAATTGTTTCAGATTTCTTGGACATATAATATATGTATATATAATTTATAAATTAGAATAAAAGAAGTAAAAATAAAAATAAATCCATATTTCAACAATATTTTTTCATAAATTCTTCAAATGCTTTTTTAATTTCAATATTTTTCATATTATTAGTATCATTGTTAAAATTTTGTTTCTGATGACCAAACCAATTGCCCATTTTTTTAATATTTTCATCAGTTGATCTCTTATTAGGTAATTTTTTAAACTGTTCAATATATTTAATTACTTCATTCAAATTTTCAAACATTCTTCTTCATTTGTTTTGAAAGATTTATTATTTTCTTGCAAAAATTGAGTCCATATTTCATAAAATTCTGGATTTTTCATAATTTGAGTTTTAGCAGCATAATTCTTATTTTGAGTAATAATCCATAATCCTAATGAATCTTTTTCACCTTTTTTATGTGGTGGAGTTTTTCCATATTCAATCACATAATTTTTTACTTTTTCCAATTTATCAAACCATACTTCTTCATTAGACATAATAATTTTTTTATGTTCATCATTAAATTTTAACCATATATATTTAATCTCTTCATGAGCTAATAATTTTAATGAATTTTTGTAATTAGTTTTTTGTTGAGAAAACCAATTTCCTAAATCTTTTTCATATTCATTCTTAGAATAACGAGATGGTGATTTATTATTTTGTTTAATAAATTCTCCTAATTCTTTTAATCTATTTTGCCACTTACTAGAATGGTCTTCAAAGTATTCAGGATACTCTTTTTTAAATTTCTTCCATATATCATAATATTTTTTATGACGCATCATTTTTATTTTATGCTGATATGAATAATTCTGTTTTTGCCAAAATACAGCTAATAAATGAATTTTTTCATCTTTATTATTTGCTGATGGAATCTGTTTATTTTCATTAAGATATTTAATCAAATTTTCAAATTTTTCTTCCCAAGCTTCCACTCTTCTAATATTTAAAATGAAACTATCTAATAATATATAATTCTTTTTATGTATTTCTCTGTCTAAAATTTGATAATCATTATTATTGATACTTAATATCTTAATTTTTTCAATCATAAAAGAATTATCAAATTCTTTCAAATGTTTAATAATTTCAGTAATCTCTTCATATTCATTACTCCAAATAAAGATTTTTGAAACTTTATTTACATTATTAATATCTTTTCTATTAGAACGACAAACTCTTTGTATATTTCTAATTTTAGAAGTGCTTGGATAAGTTATATAGACAGAATCACATTCTTTAATATCTATACATTCATTCAAAATTTCTACATTAATCATAATTCCAAATCCTTCAAAATTTCTAAATTTATCTAATTTAGTTTGACGACTATTTTTATTATCTTGAGATAATATTGTATCAACATATAAATCTAATGAAAAATATTCATTAATTGTCTCTAACACAATTTTAAATTCATGAGCTTCATCTTGAGTTCGTGCATACAAAATAGTTTTTTGAGCACCAGTTTCTAACATTGCGCGTAATAAAAAATTGGATTTAATCAAAATTTCATTTTGCAAACTATGTATATCTATCTCTTCTTTTATATTATCAATAAATTCATTATTATTTAATTCAATATTTGGAATATAAACTTCATAATCACAAATTTTATTATTTTTTATTGCATCGCCCATATTATAGGAATATTCAACTATTCCAAAAATATCATCATTTAAGTCTTCATCTTCTAATTCAAAAATTCGAGGCGTTGCGCTCATAAATAAAATTTTTGAATCTGAAGTTAATATTTTATTCATTGAATTCTCTTTTAATCCTAATATATCATTTTGAGTAATATTATGAAATTCATCAATAATTATTATATAATCATTCAATTTATCTAAAACTTGGTTTAATATATCAGTTGATTTGTAGCAAACACTTAAAATAAATTTATCAGATTTATCAATAAATTCTGAAATAAATTCTAAATCTCTAGTTTCATCAGAATCAATAATTAAACTCTTATATTCATTAAATTTCAATTCTGACTTATATCTATCCAAATTTTGGACTACATATTGTTTTAATGGACTTAATATAATAATTTGTTTATATTCTACTGCAATCATCATTGAAATTAAAGTTTTACCGAGCCCGCAAGGAAGTTGTAGTATAGCTCGATTTTTAGTTAAAAATGCATTATGTAAAGCTTGATATGCTTCAATTTGATAATCAAATCCATGCTCTAATAAATTTGTTTTCTCAACAAATTTTGGTTCAATAATATTTTCTTCAATCATCAATTTTTTTATATATTTAATTTTATCAATCTGTTTTTGATCTAATAATACATGAGATAGTTTTGATGTATAATAAACAATTCCGTCAAGATTTGTGTATAAAAGATTCATAAAAAATCCTGCTAAATCTTCCATTTTAACTCTATTTTTTTCAGCATAATTTTTGCATTGAACTATTATATATTTATCATTATTTTTTTGATATAATAATATATCACATCCTGTGTCCATTAAATCATTTAATTTATCTTCTTCATGATTTAAATTTTTTAATTCCTTTTTCTTTAGACGATGTTTATTCCAATCGCCTAATAAATTCGCTTTTCTTAAATCTTTTTCTGGAATATATTTCCAGAGCCATGCAATATTTTCATTATTTTCTGTTTCTAAATAATTTCTAATAAATTTTTCGTATATAACTCCTTTTTCTATATTATTCATAAATTGGTTTTTTTTTTGATTATGTATTAGTAATTTCCGTTTATCAAATTATTAAAATCAGTTTTTTTATTTTTATTATAAAATTTATAATAAAAATACAGTGTCTAAAATAAACTAGCAATTGCTCCGCAATTTTCAATCCATTGAAATTTTAGGTGCTAGGGCAAGCTTAAGTTGGCCGAGGCTCCCTACTGTAAATTTTATCACAATAGGAAAATTATTTTTCATATACATCTCAATAGAATTACATAGATTCGTACACTTAGTAAAAAGAACCAAATGTTTCAAATTGTAATAGCCCTGAATAATTGCATCATCGGTGCTTGATTTAACAAAATTGAGTCCATTACTGGTCTCTCCAATAATAGTCTCTTGCTGAGCAAATTCTCCTTTACAAGAGAAGATTAACTGACTTCCAACAGACTTGATTTCAATAATCTCAGAAAGATTAATCATATCACGACATATTTTATTAAACTCATTGCTGGGCATAGTAATAATTGATTCAAATTGGGCCGGTGGGATTTGATAAGTGGCCTCATCAACTTCAATCAAATTTAAGTAATAATTTGTAAGGCTATTTTTCTCACCATTCTCAATTCTAATACCAAGAAGATTAGTATTGCCCTCTTCAATAAATAATGTTAATGCATCATTATTTGTTAATGTACGGATTAATTTAAAAAAATTTAACATATTTATACCAATAAAAATCTTGTGCTTGCAAAAATAAGATTCAAAATTATCTTTTTCCAATTTTAAATGGACTAAAATAGTTTGCGTAGGGTCCATAGTAATAATTTTCATTGCATTCTCAGTAAATTCAATATTAGCATCTGTTAAAATCTCTTTTAATGCTTCAATCAATGTTTTAAATGCCCCTGTTTGAACAGTTTTTAACTCCATAATTTTTTCACTCATTTTTTAATATACATATAATTAAAAAAGAATCTTTAAGTTGTTTGAGTTTAAATTAATCTAAAAAAATAAAAAATGAAAAATATTTTTAAATGAATTATTTAAATTTCACATATATAAAAAATAAAAAATAAAAAATGATTCCTTGCAAGTGGAAAGGTAGTTGCCATTATCTTCAAAATAGAGGAATATGTACATATCAACACTCTCATGCAGATTTAGAGTATGTTGCCAATAAATATGGAGTGCATATAGATCCCAAACAATCTTTAATTTTGGAAAGACATAAAGAAGAATTGTTGTGTCTTTCCAAACGAAAAAGAGAGGAAGATAATTTTGGTAATTTTCCATTAGTAAGTCCCAAAGCTTCATCTTCATCAACATCTAATTTTGTCACTGAAAAGTACGTTAAATTTTTAGAAAAATGCATTGAGGATTTTGAGGATAAAGAACAACAATTCAAAAAACTTTCAAAAGAAAAAAATATTATGGAAGATGATTTTTTAAGAAAAATTAGAAAACTTGAGGAAAGACTTACATTATCAAATAATGATTATCAATATATTCATAAAAAATATAAAGATGAACAAAAATCAAGGTTTATGTTGGAAGCTGAATTGAACTCAATTAAATTACTAAAGTCAATTCCAGCTCTGACTAATAATAAATAATTTCTAAAATTATTTATTATTAAGAGAAAATTCTTTTGTATATAAATATATATTTTTATTATTAGTTGTTCCATACACTTTCTTATAATTTAATATTTATCTTTACACATTTTAATGCACTCCTTGCATGCTTTAACACACTCCTTACATTCCTTATAGTCATGTTTGGAACAATCTTTAATGCATTTAGTACATGCTTTTATAATTATTTTGCATAAAGCTTTTTTTAATGAATCGTCCATCACTTTATCATTACACATACAAGATAATTGACAAATCATTTCACAATCATTACATGATTTATAACAATCCATAAGCCCTATTTTTTTACACATTATTTTACATTGACCACATTTTTTTGCACAATTTTTCATAATTGAGCTCATTTTTTTTATTATTATATTATTAGAAATTTATTTCACAAGTGGTAGTCATAATACAAACTTTCAAATCATGATTATTTAAAAACTCATAGTAATATTTTGCAAATTTTGCAATTTTATCAATAATATATTTCATATAAGATTCATCATATTTTAATTCTATAATATTTATAGCTGTTTCCTCTTTTTTTCGAAAAGCTTCAACTAAATGCCCATTTTCTTTATTAAAAAGATATATATAACTCATTAGCTGCACTTTTTCATAATCTCTTAGCTGATAAAATAATTTATTAACTCTATTTTTAATTTCTATTATATATCCATTATCTAAATTAATACCATCAATTTTTCCTCCAATATAAATTGGAATATTATTACCATCCCTCATTTCATAATTTAATATTTGTCTCTTTCTATAAATATTATCTTTTATAATATTTGAATTAGTCTTTAATTCGTATAATTTCAAAACATCAAACTCATTTTTTATTCCAAATTTAGTGTTTGTGACATTAATAATTGATTTTTCAATTTCCTTTTTTTCTATATCAGGTAAAGCTTCAATTTTTTGCATAATATTTTTTTTATGTTCATTAAGGGAATTTATGGATTTAGAAGTTGTACATAGCTTTAACTCATTTGCAATATCAATTGAATTATTAACACTTATCTTTTTTATAATTTCTTCGTCAGTCTCTTTTATAAAACTTGTAATATTTTTATATTTATTAAAGTCGTCTTTATCATTTTTTTTCCAATAATCTAATAGGAAATCTTTTTTTGTTTTAAATTTATTGTCTCCAGTAATTATAGCGATCTCACTAATATTTATGATCATTTATATGAATCTATACTATTTATTTTTATATTCAAATATGATTAAAAGTTTTAGTACAAATTAATATTATAAAGAATATTTTTCAAATATTATAATTTATTATAATTTTATTGAAAAATTAATTTATTTATATACATTATATATAAATAAATTATTATAATTAATTATAATAATTATGTATGTTATATCAAAACAAAATATTTTTTATATATAAAAAATAATAAATCAATAACTGAATGTCAAAAAATATATATAATTTTTTGTTTCGATAATAAATATAAAAAATTTATTAGCCATGATTCAAATAAAATGATTTCTTATTTTTATACTGTAAATAATGAAATGAATAATATAGAAGAAAAACTAAGACTTCATTTATTACTATTGCATTTTATTGATTATAATACTTCAACTAAAATTTTTACAATATTGGATAAAAAGAATAATTTATATACAGATTTAGATTTATTAAAATTAATTTCAGAAAATAATATATCTTTTACTAATTCTAAAAAAAATATTTCTTTTGATAAATGGATACATGCTTTGCAAATTGTATGCCTAAATCTTAAAAAATATTTTAATAAAATTGAAGGATTTCAAAATAAATTAAAATATTTGGATATAGGCTGTGGAAATGCTGAAAAAACAGTTATAATATCAAATCTTATGGAATTAGATCAAAAAAATGTATTTTGCACTGATATTAAATCATGGGGTCCTTATCACGAAAATAAAAAAAATTTACCTTTTCAATTTAAACATATTATTGATGATAAACTTGATTTTGAAGATTCATCTTTTGATATTATATCTTGTATATTGACATTACATCATATTAAAAATTTACAAAGTTTTTTAAAAGAAATTAATAGAATTTTAAAAAAAAATGGATTACTTGTTTTAATTGAGCATAGTGTTTATACAGATAATGACCGTTTAATCATAAATATTCAACATATGCTAAATTCAACTTTTTATGATAAAAAAATAGATTTTTTGGAAAATCCTGATTATATTGAGTGTTATAATATGTATGAATGGAATTTTATTATGAGAGAAAATAGACTAATTTTTAAGACTAATGCTGGAGGACCACTTGATTTTCAAAATGAATATGAAAAAAAATATGATAATATATTTTATGCATTTTATAAAAAAAAATAAATGAAAAAATAAATGAATTGATAAATTTATTTATTTATTTTTTTATTTATAGTTGTATATATATTTTAAAATTTTTCTATAATAAATCAAACAAAATAAAATCATTATTTATTTTTAGTTAAAAATTAAATATAAATATATTATCAAATTTATAATAAAAATATAATGAATATTAATATAAAAAATTTTAATTGGGAATTTTATATTAAAAAACATGATGATTTAAGATCAAATGGTATTAATTCAAAAATTTCTGCTTGGAATCATTGGATTAAATTTGGTAAAAAAGAAAATAGAGAAATTGATATTATGGAATCTGATTCAGATTCTGATTCTGGTTTTGATTCTGATTTAGAAAGTAATATTACAAACAGAAATTTAAATTTAAACATAAATACTTTTGACTGGGAATTTTATATAAATGAACATCCTGATCTCAAAATTAATGGTATAATTAATAAAGAACTAGCTTGGAAACATTGGAATGATAACGGGATAACTGAAAAAAGAAAATATAAGATTTTAAAAAATACTACTATTCAAAATAATGATTTAATTAATGGAAATAAAAATGAAACTGAAAATAAGAGTAATTTAACAATTGATAATTTTGATTGGCATTATTATATTCAAAATAATAGTGATTTGAAAAATAAAGGATTTGATAGTAAGGAAATCGCATGGAATCATTGGATTCACAATGGTCAATTTGAGGAGAGGCCTTATAAAATATTAGTTATACCAAGCGATATAAATATTGATAATTTTGATTGGGTCTTTTATTTAAACAGTAATGATGATTTAAAATTAAATTCAATAAATACTAAAGAAAAATTATGGTATCATTGGAAAACTTGTGGTTTTTTTGAAAATAGAAAATATAGAATAATAGATAATGTAGATAATTTCAATAATTTAGAAAATAATAATATTGATCAAGATTATTTAAGTTCTGATGATGAAACTGTATCAAAATATTCTGAATCTATTATTTCCGAAAATAGTTTTGATAATTTAGAATCTGAAAATAATACTAATATTATATCCGAAATAGAGGAAAAAAAGAAAATTAATTCTCATATAGAGATAAATATTAATGAAAAACTTACTTATGAAAATTTTGATTGGAATTATTATTTAAAAAAACATGTAGATTTAGTTAGTCATACTATAAAT
>Ga0114960_10001275_pt1 | contig 20290 bp, 19 predicted proteins | sample C_130625_MF_Meta_FD_92637 | JGI IMG/M metagenome (GOLD analysis project Ga0114960, IMG submission 92637) | Freshwater microbial communities from Lake Croche, Canada to study carbon cycling - C_130625_MF_MetaG | ecosystem: Environmental > Aquatic > Freshwater > Lake | place: Lake Croche, Canada... | reverse complement strand
CTTCCAGGAACCGTTGTGACCGAACCCTGGAAAGAGCGGATCGAACGTAATCCCAATGTCTTTAACGACTTGGAACCTTGGTACCCATTACATCGAGTTGGTCAACCAGCGGATATCGCAGCAGCAGTTCTCTTCCTTGCATCTGATCAATCAAGCTGGATGACTGGAACCGAATTCCTAGTTGATGGCGGACTTCTTGCCGGCCTAGCACCGATGTATCCAATAGTCGAAGGTTCTGATTAAATTTTTGCGGAATACTGTGGGATATGGCTCTTGTAACCCAAACTTCGCCAAAAGAAAAATGCACCAAATAGTGCGACCGGCATTATGGAATATCCTGCAATAAATCCTAAATTATCAAAAATTATCGCGAGAATTACCGGAGTCAATCCGAAAGAAGCAGCTGTACCGGTCATAAAACTTGATATTTTGCTGGCCGGATCTGGGAATCCTTCTGATACTTGAAACACCCCGATGGCGTAAAGAGCAGAACCAGCGACACTTGTAATCAACAGACCAATTAATGTCATGGCAGAAGTGTGGACGAAGCAGATTGTCGTAATCCCAAGAAGATACAAAACAAGAACTATATGCATGGTTTTTTTAACGGGGAGATTTAGAACGGCAAATCCAATTCTACTTATTCCCATACTTAAACTTAATAAGGCCAACCCAAAGGCCCCTAGCGCAACCCCTGCGCCTCGGCTAATTAACAAATCGATAGCCCAAAACCCGATTCCCATTTCACTAAAGGACATCAAGAAACCAACAAATAAGATTCGATAATAATTATTAGAGTGACCACGTTTTGTAGCCACTAATTCGGAATTTAAGGTCGGCTCTGCAACTAAAAATTTTACTTTCCAAACCACAATCAAAGTCAAAGGAGCAAGAATTATAACCCCAACCATTATCGGAAGGCGCCATCCCATGTTTGCGTGTAGGGAAGCGCTAATAAAAAGGATAGCACTGGCGCCTAAGCAGGCTTGGATTCCACTCTGAATATAAATTCTTCGCAGTGATGGTTTAGTATCAAGTGAAATTTGCGCGAGGCTAATAGAGTTTACGAGCGTCTGGGAAAATGCAGCCAGACTACAACTTGGTACAGTAATCCACATCGATTGTCCAAGAGTTAGCCCCAGCAGCCCGGTCGCCATAATTGGAATTGATAGCCTCATAATTTTTTCCCGAGTTATTTTTTTGACAAGGTGGAGTGCGAAGTGCGCACCCAGTACCGCACCAATTCCGGTAGAAATGCTGTGCAAACTGGCAAGCGTTCTACTAATTCCAAAGTCTATGCGAATAAGTGGTATTGCACTGCCCGCAGCCCACAATAGATACGATCCAAATGCGGCTTGGAAAACAATAGCCTCAAAAGTAGTCGGCCTACGAATCATGACGTGAACTGTATTTCAATCTTTCTGGCGCCGCAACAATTTAGCTTGCTTCGGTTAGTTAAACTAAATTAAAAGATTAAAAGAATTCACATAGCGGAATAAGCGATTTTGAGTTATCAGAATCCAGGTATGTGGGGCAACCGTCCTTCAGATTCTGGGTCTATAAATGAGATAAAGCGTTTGATATACAACAACTCTCCTGAGAAATGCAAGCCAAATTTTTCGTAACCTGTTGATTCATAAAGTCGTTGTCCACCGCTATTCGTAGTTGCCGTAATCAGTACGATTCCGCCCTTACCATTTTCTTCTGCCCAGTTATTTGCATGCTCGACAAGTTTCTTTCCAATCCCCTGACGTTTTCGATCTTCGCGGACTGCAATTCCAAGCCATGGAAGGGTAGTGTCAATATCCCAGAGAAATACATAGCCAAGCATCTCGCCATTTTCTTCGGCTAACCAGCGAATGATTGACTTGTTCTTTTCCGTTACAAATTTCACCGCAAAGTTGCGGTTGACATTGTCTTGATTAAAGAAAGTCGTACTCTGTTCACCCATCTGGTCGAAAAAGCCATGGATCATCGGAAGATCGGCGGGCAGGAATTCACGAATTATCATCGGAGTAAATATAACAAAATGGTTGCGTTAGCCAGTCAAATTAACGCTCAAACTGATCAAGACCAAGGCCCTTTAAATCAGCGAACCTTCCTAACGCTTCGGCTTCTTGTAATTTCCAAATAACTCGTAACCCTTGAATACTTCCAGGTCCACTTGTCAGCGGTTCTACTGATTGTTCTATGCAATCAACGAAATGTGTGAGTTCTCCTTGTAGATGTTTGGATTCCCTATCGGTTTTCAAAATTAGCTCTGCGTTCAAGGGATCTGGCGAAATTGTGCCACCAATACCACCCTTTGGTGATTCACCTTCAAAGCCATGATGGGCAGATAAAACTCCGGCAGTCAGATCAACTTCAAGCATTCCTTTTTCACAGTGAACGTGAATCGCATAGCCGTGTCGGGTCGCTCTTGCGCCCCATGTCCCAAAATGATGGCCTAACGCACCTGACTCGAAAGCTATCACTGCATCACTTGTACCCTCACGCTCCATCCATGGCGTTCCCAATCGAGTTCCCATATGAATTCCTGTGGTTGGCCGGCCAAGAAACCAGAGCAACAAATCAATGTAATGGCAGCCATGGCTTAAGAATTGGCCACCACCAAGTTGTTTAGCCGATCGCAACCAATGTCCTACTGGAGCCTGCGTTAATTGTTCGGTAAAGATTCCAACGTGAAAGACTTTTCCTAAATACTCGTCATCAATTAATGATTTAAGTTTTACGATTAATGGGTGGTAGCGCATCGGATAAGCGATCATCAAGATCTTGCCAGCTTCGTTTGCAACCTTTATCAGGTCCAAACATTCGAATTCACTAATGGCCATTGGCTTCTCCATCAGTACATGTTTACCTGCATTGAGCGCTGCGATTCCAATTTCATGATGTAAATTGTGAGGGGTTGCAACTAGAACGGCATCAACATATGCAAAGAGATCCTGATAATCCGCAATTGCATGATCAGCGCCCAAAATTTCTGCTGCGCTCTGCGCCCGTTCAATATTTATATCAGCGGTTGCAGTTACAACGATCTTGCCCTCCAACCGTTGAAAAATTTGTTGGTGGGATTTCTGCATGTCACCACACCCAATAACCCCTAGCCGAATTTTAGAAGAGGAATTAGCCAAGATAATTTTTCACCAGATTGACCAGCCACCATCAACAACAACGCTCTGCCCAGTTACAAAAGATGAACCTGGCGCAGCTAAATAGAGCAGAGCCGTGCGCAATTCGGTATTGGTTCCAATTCTGCGCATAGGTGTAGCTCCAGAGACGCTATCTAGTAACGGTCCAGGTTTGAATACTTCATGATTGGCCGGAGAATCAAAGAATCCAGGACAAATTGCATTTACCGTCACGCCTGTTTCTCCTACTTGAGATGATAAAAATTTTGTTAACCCAATAATCCCATGTTTACTAGCAAAATATGAGGGCATGTCTGCGCCAAGCCCCGGAAATAGCCTCGGGTCCAAAGAGCCTATTCCACAGATAGAAGCGATATTAATTATTCTTCCCCACCCTTTTCTAATCATGCCTGGTAAAAACTTTTGGGAGAGCCAGAAAGGCGCTTCTAAATTTAGAATCATTATTTTTCGCCACTCTTCAGATTGTTCTATGTCCCACTTCGCACGATGGGATAAACCTGCGTTATTAACTAATATGTCAATTACGCCAATATCAGTTGCTAATTTGGAAACTTGATCTTGATCGGTTACATCACAAACTCTGGATGAGATTCCAGAGTAACGTTTTGCTAATTCACCAACGGTTGAATCTAATGAATCTTTTCGGCGCCCACAAATAACAACTTCGGCGCCAGCATCTAAAAGAGCTTCGGCAAATTGTCTTCCAAGCCCATCGCTTCCACCTGTTACTAAGGCCCTGCGGTTCGCTAAATCAAAATCTGTAAGCGCCATCGTTAACTGCCCCATCCCAATTTAAATTAATAAATATTCTTTTGTATTGGAACACTATGCCTTAATATATACAAAATTCAATACTTCAAAAAGGAGTTCGCATGCTGAAATCTTTATCACTAGAGGGTAGTCGTGCGCTTGTAACCGGATCCGGTTCAGGCATTGGGCGCCAGATTGCACAAGGATTTGCCGAAGCGGGAGCAGATTTAATTCTTGTCGGACGACGCCAGGAAGCTCTGATGCAAACAGTTGAAATATTGAAAAAAATTAGTGACTTAACGCCAACAGTTATAGCTGCTGATATCACCACAACTGAAGGGCTAGAAAAGATTTCAAAGCAGGCCGGCCAAGTAGATGTCCTATGTAATAACGCCGGTGCATCTGATTACGGTCCTTGGCAGAGCATCTCGATTGAAAAGTGGCGAAATACCTTCTCCGTTAATGTGGAGGCACCTTTTAGACTCTGCCAAATTTTTGCCCCGCTAATGATGGAGCGCCAATTTGGAAGGATTATAAATATTGGATCGGTCTACGGATTGATGGGTGGAAACCCCGCCTTGTATCCTGGAATGGATTGGGACATTGCGCCTTATTTTGCAAGCAAGCATGCTGTCCATGGAATCACCCATTACCTAGCGCCACGATTGGCGATGTTTGGAACAACAATAAACACACTCTCCCCTGGTGGTTTTGCCGGATCTGAAATGAACGAGAAAGCCGGCGCGGGGTCTAGTGAGATGCTTGAAGCTTTTTACAATGCAGTTCCAATGCGCAGACTTGGTGGAAGCGATGATATCTCCGCGGCGGCCGTCTTCTTAGCCTCAATGGGCTCCAAATACATGACTGGCCAGAACGTAATAGTTGATGGCGGGTGGAGCTCATGGTGATTCCGCGATACGAAACAATACCAAATTGTTATAAACAGGAGGCGGAAACCCCTTGCTAACCTACATTCAAATGTGGTGAGGTTCTACCACGAACTATGAATCCATCCTTTGCGGAGGGTCCATAAAACCAACAAGTTAGGGAGTTGCAAAAGATGTTAACGAAAAAAACTTCTCGTCTTGCAACCTTAGCGGTGATAGGACTGAGTGCCTCAATGGCACTTTCTATCCCTCCTGCTCAGGCTGCGGATGTTCATATTAAGTTAGTTATGGCCTCGTACACAGATGCTATGACACCTTATTACACCGATTTGATCACACGATTTGAAGCTGCTAATGCGGGTATCAAAGTAGACCTCGATGTCGTTGCCTGGCCAGAAATTGGGCAAAAAGTAAAAACTTTGATCGCATCAGGCCAATCTCCAGATATCGTCAACAATGATGAATTCGCGGGAGAAGCAGCAGATGGACTCCTCTATCCTGCTGACCAAATAGTTAGCCCAGCTACACTAAAGGACATTATACCTGCATTCATGACCAACTCCGAATATAAAGGCGTTGCATACGCAGTACCAGATTTAGCGTCAGCAAGAGCATTCTTCTACAACAAGGATATTTTGAAAGGTGCAGGAGTAAACAAACCACCTGCTACATGGAATGACCTCAAAGATGCAGCTGTAAAAATTAAGAAGAAGTATCCAAGTGTTTATCCTCTTGGATTACCTCTGGGCGTAGAAGAAGCGCAAGCTGAATTTACGGTTTGGGGTGGCGGTAATGGTGGACGTCTTTACGATGCCGCGAACAATAAATATACAATCGACACAAAGGAATACCTTGGTGCGCTTAATTTCTTGAAGGGGCTAGTTGACAGTAAGTTAACCCAACCAAACCCAGGCAAGACGAACCGTACTGATGGAGCATGGACCCTATTTGCTAAGGGAAAAGTTGCCATGGTTGATGGCGGAGTGTTTCTACCAGACTGGCTATCAAAGAATGGTGGAGCAGCCATTAACTGGGGTGCAGCTGCATTCCCACACGCTCCTGGCAAATCTGACGTCACCCTCGGCGTTCAGGATTACTTCAAGGGATACAAGGCAAACGGCCACGTTAATGAAATCCGCAAGTTCTTGGATTTCCTTTTCATTGCCCAAAACTACCAAGGTTTCTTGAAGGCTGCAGGCGGATTCATTCCTGCTACGAAGTCGGCTGGTGCGATTGCGGAGAAAGATCCAATAATTGGGCCTTACATCAAGCTATTGCCTAAGGCAATCTTTTATCCAGGAACAGTTGGTTCGTGGTCAGCCTGTAAGGCGAACATCATCACGCAAATGGGTACGGCAATGCTGAATCCACAAAAATCTCTGACTAACATTCAGAAGAAGTGTGATGCTGCAAACGCAGGATAACTAGTTAGCAAAGGAGACAAGTCATTGCTGAAAATGCAATACTTGTCTCCTTTCTATTAGATTTGTTCTGAAAAAGTTTTAGCCATATTGCTTCTGATAACCGGAAGAGAGAAGAATTTGTCGAAGAAGACATATAAGAAGAGGTCTAGTATCCAGGCTCTGCCCTGGATAGGACCAGCACTGATACTCATCTTTATCTTTGTTTTATGGCCGATGTTTGAACTATTTTTTGTATCATTTAGACACATCAGCATTAGTGGATTGATTAAAGGCTGGGCTGGCGCCGATAATTACAAAGCTTTAATAGATAACAGCGATCTGAGCGGAACGCTTAAGAGAACGGCGATCTGGCTTGTCGTAGTTGTAGCACTGACGATGGCGTTATCTTTGCCACTGGCACAATTAATGGATGCCAACTTTCGCGGAAGAAGATTTCTTCGCTATTCAGTGATTGTACCCTGGGCCGCATCCCTTGTAATTACTGCAACATCTTGGAAATGGATTCTAGATCCTTATTACGGACTCATGAATAGAATTCTTGTTGACTTACACATAGTAAAAGAATCTGTAGATGTTTTAGGAGACCCAAAAACTTCTTTCCTAGCCCTACTTGCGGTCGGAGTAACAGTATCACTACCTTTCACAAGTTTTGTCCTGCTAGCAGGGCTAAAGTCTATTCCTCATGACATTATGGAGGCGGCTGTTGTAGATGGTGCAAGTGCTTGGAAGGGCTATTGGGCGATTACATTCCCACTGTTACGTCCAGCTTTTTTAGTTGCTGCAGTAATAAATTCCGTCTATGTTTTTAACAGTTTTCCTATTATTTGGGTAATGACTCAAGGGGGGCCAGGATATGAGACTGATACCACAACAACATTTGCATACAAGATTGCTTTCCGAGATCAGGATATTGGGCAATCTGCAGCCCTTGCCGTGGGCAACTTCCTCATCATATTAGTCTTCATTATGTTGTTCCTAAGATTAAGTAAGTGGAAAGATTTGGATCAACAGTGAGCAAAAAAGTGTCGTATCGAAAGTACTCGAGGACCAAGTCAATAAGTTTGTCAATAACGGGAATAGTTGTGGCAATGCTATTTATTTTTCCTTACATCACTATGCTTTTGACGGCGTTGAAGCCAAAGAGCGATATAACGGATATTCCGCCAACTTACCTGCCCAAGTCATACGTATGGAGTAACTTCATAAAGGTCTTCCAAGAGTTACCTTTTGGAATGTACATCCGAAGTACAGTCATAATTTCATTGGCAACGATGATTATTGGCATTATTGTTGCAGTCCCAGCCGGATATTATGTCGCGAGAAATAACTTTCGACTGAGAACGCCATTCCTACTTTTAGTGCTTATCACCCAGATGTTCTCGCCAACCTCATTATTAATTGGTATTTATCGTGAGTTGAGCGCCTTGCATCTAATAAACACCTACCAAGGCTTAATTTTGATCAACGTCTCTTTCAACCTAGCATTTTCGGTATGGATTTTATCAAGTTTCTTCAAAACCATACCTGTTGAAATCGAAGAGGCCGCCGCCATCGACGGCGCTAGCAGGTTTCAAACTTTCAGAAAGATAAGTTTGCCATTAGCCGTTCCCGGAATAGTTACTACTGCAATTTTCACCTTCATCGCTGCTTGGAACGAATACGTTGTTGCTTACACGTTAGCTAGCTCGCCTACTAAGCAACCCTTCTCAGTTGGCTTATCGCTTCTTACGGGTTACTACGAAGTTAAATGGAACTATCTCTTCGCGGGTTCCTTGATTGCGATTATTCCAATTATCATTCTCTTTACATCAATTGAGAAATATTTGGTGAGCGGCCTTACCGCAGGCAGCGTGAAGTGAGTTTTAAAAATTCACATGCATTCGCCTTCATGCATACCTTCGAAAGAGGAGAGCCTTTTCAGATAATTTCTGAGCTGCAAGAATTTGGGCTAACTGGCTTGAATTTAGCTTTGAATTACCACGCAAGTAGAGATTTCTTGTTGCGAAGAGGTCCTCGACTTGAATATTTGCAGGATGGCTTTAACTACTATCTACCTAACTATTCAAATTACACGGAAGATAGTCTTCGACCTTCCCGTAGCGACTCATATGAATCTAGCGATGCGATTCGTGCGATAGTAGAAGCTGCAGGTCAATTAGATTTTGGCTTGACAGCATGGGGAGTTTTTCTTCACAACGGAAAACTTGGTGCAACTTTTCCCGAGTGTGCTGTTGAAAACGCCCTTGGAAATAAATTTCTCTCAGAACTATGCCCGTCAAATCCTCGAGTTAGAGCATATTCACATGGTTTGGCACGAGACCTCATTTCGCTAGGTGTGGGCTCGCTTGCAATTGAATCGCTGCATTTTCATGGTGCCCGACATGGTGAGCATCATGAACGGTTCTTTCTAGAGATGAGTTCGATCACAGAGTTTTTATTCTCACTCTGTTTTTGCTCGAGTTGTATGCAGTGTTTTGCTGAATCTAAAGGTGATGGCACCCAGCTAAGATTAACTGTTGCAAATGCGCTAGATAAATTTCTCACTGATGAAGATCAATGGCTCGGCCTTGACCTCTCTAAAGAACGACTCGCTGAAATTTGTGGCGCTGAAATTTATTCTTATCTCGCGGTGCGAGAAGAGACAATCTCATCTCTTAATTCCGAAGTTACAGAGATTGCTCACTCTGCAGGTGCAACAACTCGGTTTGTTGATCAAACCCCACTATTGGATATGGCGAATTTACAACCTCTAGATCAAAGTTGGATTATTGGTATTGACTCTGAGGCGGTTAGATCAAAGGTGGATATTTATGAACCGCTAATTTATCGGAAGAGCTCGAGTGCTGCGGTAGAAACTACTCGCCATTACGAAGATCGATTAGGGGGGGAGATAATTCCAATCCTTAGACCGACATTTCCTGACAATACCTCTAGGGAGAATTTGGTAGAGAAGGTTGCAAAAATAGGAGAGTTAAAAGTTACAGCTATCGACTTTTATCTACTCGACACCATGCGAAAAAGAGATTTGGAATGGATAAATGAGTCTCTACGCTAAATTCCGGCCTCTAACACCTTGCGGACAGCGGATAAGGTCCTATCAATATCTGATTCAGTATGCGCCGAAGACAGGAACCAAGTGCCGCGCGGCAGAATCCTGACACCACTTGTAAGTAATTCAAACGCGAATTTTCCATATCTTGCTTTATTTGCGGCCTGAGCTGATCGATAATCTGTAGCTCCCAATAAATCAAAGCGAACATTAAATACCGCTGGAAAGCCAATTATTTCATGCAAAATATTTGCACGTTGAAACTCTTTTTTAAGTCCAGCTTGTAAGGCTCCGCCAGTTTTATCAATCCGATCGTATAGTATTCCACTTTTTATTTGTTTTAAAGTTTCAACAGTCGCCGCCATAGAGACTGATTGCGTGTTATATGTTCCGCCGTGTAAGACTTTTCCAGAACCTACCAAATCCATAAAAGCTCGCTTGCCAACGATCGCTGCAACTGCAAATCCGTTAGCAATAGCTTTACCAAGAATAGTCAAATCTGGTGTGACGTTGAAGTGTTGTTGAGCACCACCTGAAGAAACTCGGAAACCGGTGATAACTTCATCAAATATCAATACCGTTCCATACTCATTACATACCTCTCGAACGCGCTCCAAGTAGCCTGGGTTTGGTAATACACCGCTGGTATTAAACATCACGGGTTCCATAATTACTCCTGCGACATCTCCGCGCTTTAGTCGCGCCTCAAGCACATCGGAGTTATTCCAAGGAAGGACTACTAGATTTTCCTCTCTCTCCTGCCCCATAGTTCCACCTACAAGAGTTGGGTTAAGTGCCTCACCGGCATTTGTGACATCAGGTGCAACGTTCCATAAAACATTGTCGAACCAACCGTGATAGTGGCCTTCAAATTTAATTATTTTTTCCCGACCGGTAAAAGCGCGTGCAACTCTAAATGCAACTTGAACTGCTTCTGAACCTGAAGAAGAAAATCTAACTAGATCTGCTGAAGGAACTAACTCGGTAATAAGTTTCGCTGCGTCATATTCAAGATTTGTCTGTCCAGCAACTAAAATGCTTTTATTAAGTTGCTTCTTGGCAGCTTTAATGACTTTGCGCGGGCTATGTCCAAGTAACATAGGGCCCATACCTAGAAAATAATCGATGAATTCATTTCCATCGGCATCAACGAGCCGAGAATCATGTGCACTCTTAAATACCAATGGATGGGGCAGGATTCCCGTTCTAAAGCCACTATTTACGCCACCGGCCACATAGGAAGCGCCAGCTTCCAAAAAATCCTTGGACTTCGAAAAATTCATGCTAACTCCTGATGATTCCACCATACGAAAGAGACCTTTTATAGAACAACATTATTGAGTATGTTATGGGCGCGCAATAACTATTACGCAATGCGAAATGGGGATTAAGTTGAAAGAGCAATTGCGGAATAACGCGGAGGAAGTTGCCGTCTTAAAGAAGGCAATGAATCTTCTGGTAGTCCTAGCCGAGGGCTCGCAAACCGTGCTGCAACTTTCTAAGTTGACTGGCGTTAGCAAGCCTGGGGTTTATCGAATTCTCAAAACCCTTGATTCGGGTGGCTTTGTGGTAAAAGATTCCGAACGGAAAGAATTTAGTCTTGGCCCGGCTTTGATGGGTCTGGGCCGGGCAACCAATAACTCATCCAGTCTAATTCGAACCATTCGCCCGGCGCTACGTGAAGTACACGAAAAATTTAATGAAACTGTGAACCTTGGCGTTTTGAGCCATGGCCGAATAATTTATCTAGATACGATCGAATCACGACAAAGGTTGCGAGTAACCGTACCTATAACTATGCAAGATAACGTTCATGCAACAGCGTTGGGTAAAGCAATTTTATCTGCGATGCCAACTGAAATTGCACTTGGAATTCTAAACGAGACCAAACTACTCCAAAGAACTAAAAATACAATTGTTTCCTGCGAAGAGATTCTAGAAGCTACCAAAAAAGCCAAAGAGGTAGGTTATGCAATTGATAATGAGGAGGATGAGATTGGCTTTCGCTGCGTAGCTGCACCAGTTCTAAATTCAAAGAATTTTCCAGTCGCTGCAATTAGTGTTACTGGCCCGACTTCCCGGTTAAGCTTAGAGAACTTCTCGGAAATAGGAGAACATTTAAGAACGCTGGCAGCTGGACTGAAAAAGCACCTTCCAAATTAATTTTATTTTAAAACCACGAGAGGGAGATCTAAAATGCGGGTAGCAATAGCTGGATTTCAACATGAAACTAATTCTTTCGCCAAAGTTAAGGCATCGTTAGCAAAATGGGAAGAGGCTGGAATTCTCTACGGCGAAGAAATAGTAAAGGAATACCGCGAATCCAAAGCAACCATTGCTGGAATCCTTTCCCGCCTGCAATCAGAATCTGAAGTTGATCTTGTTCCGCTAGTTTTTTCTCGGTTAATGCCAATGGGCCACATGACAGTTGAAGCAGTTAACTATTTAATGAATGAAATATTGACTATGATTGAAGAGCAGGCTCCTTGGGATATTGTCTTCTTAGCTCAACACGGCGCTGCCGTCTCTGACCTCTACAAAGACCCAGATGGTGAGTTAGCCGAGCGGGTTAGAGCAATTGTTGGGCCAGATGTAATCATCGTTACCAACCTTGATATGCATGCAAATGTCTCCCATAAGGTCGTTAGAAATTCAGATATCGTGAAGGTTTATCAGACTAATCCGCACCTGGATACCTTTGAGCGCGCATTTGAATCTGCAGATTTAGCCATTAAATATTTCAAGGGAGAGATTAAGCCCACTATGTATTTAGCTACCCCACCATTGGTGGTAAATATTTTGAAACAGGGAACCAACGATAAACCAATGTCTGATCTTTTAAAGTTTGCCCAATCAGAGATGACCAATCCAGCAGTTCTCTCAGTTAGCGTTGTCGAGGGATACCCTTACTCAGATGTTCCGCAAATGGGAATGACCTTTCTGGCGATAACAAATGACGACGCAGCACTGGCTCAATCAGTTGCAAATAAAATTGCGCTTCATGCATGGGACATGAGAGTTGAACTAAATGGTGTTGCGATATCTACTGATCAAGCTCTAACCGAAGTGAATGCGCAATCGGAAAAACCGATAGTTCTATTTGATGTTGGTGACAACGTTGGCGCTGGGACTCCAGGAGATTCAACCTTCGTCCTACAAGCGGCTCGTCGTCTCGGCGTAGCTAATGTCTTACAAGCCCTCTGCGACCCTGCGAATGTAATGCTTTGTGCAAGTTTGGGTGTTGGCGCCAAAGTTGAAGCTGAGGTTGGTGGCAAGTTTGATGATATGCATGGAACGCCATTTCCAATTAAAGGAATTATCACTGCAATCACCGATGGCACATATGCTGAAACTAAACCTTCACACGGCGGTTTCCTTTATTACAACGATGGGCCAAGTGTGGCCATAAAAACCGATGATGGATTTAGCATTCTCTTAACCTCGCTTCCAGCAATGTCAAGTTCGATTCTTCAGTTTAGAAGCGCCGGTCTAGAACCGACTGATCACAAGGTAATTGTTGTTAAGGGCGTTCACTCACCAAGACCAGCATATGAAGCGATTGGCAAGCGGCTCTATTGGCTTGATACAGCAGGAGCATCCACCGCAGATTTATCTAACTTTAAATATGAACATCGTCGCATTCCTATGTACCCCTTTGAATTAGATACTAAATGGGACGCTAAAGATTAGCGTTTAAAACTCGGCCTGGAAGTGCGCTGGTCTGGGAATCTTTCTCGACAACAAGTTCACCATTTACAAAGACATATTCGATTCCAATTGGTGGCTGTGCCGGCTTAATAAATGAGGCTTGATCTTTTATAGTTAATGGATTAAAAATTACGATATCTGCAGCTTTACCTACTTCAATCGAACCTCTGTCATGGATACCAAATCTTGCCGCCACTTTCCCTGACATCTTGTAAATGACTTCTTCAAGTGGCATGTCACCTAACTCTCGGGATAGATATCCCAAGGCGCGTGCACTTGCACCAAAAGATCTTGGGTGTGGCATCTTTCCCTTCTGGTCAAAGGGGATTGCAGATCCATCAGAGCAGATCATCGAATGTCTAGATCGGGCAAAGGTACGCATATCTTCATCGGTTCGATAGAACAGCACCACCATTACAGAGTTACCCCCCAAGCGAGTCAGTTCTAGAACTAAATTTTCTGGAGAAAAATTCAATTTCTTTGCGGCAACTTCAATTGATTCGCCATTTTCAACACCGAGCAACCCATTGCCTCGAGCAATTACAACTCGATCCCAGAACCATTTAATTTTATTGGCAGTCCAACCCAGCGCTAGCTCTTTGGCTGCTCGCTTGAAAGTTTCCGGATCTGCAAGTCGCTCATTCATCGCTTCAACTCCACCAGCCTGAACCCAACTTGGTAAATATTGGGTGAGGGCAGAACTCGAAGCGTTGTACGGATAAACGTCAAATGCAACATCTAGGGTCTTCGCTTCAGGTGAATCAAAATGAGCTACCCAATCTTGTGCTCTGCCCCATAACGCCGGGTCATTTATTGCTGCATGCGAAAATTGAACCCGAACCCCGGTCTCCCGAGCAAGCGCAAAGGCCTCCTTTAGCGGGCCTAAAAAATTGTCCTTACCGAATAAATCGTAATCGCGCGCATGGGAAGTGTAAGTTCTTCCAGCTTGCTTGATAACGTTGCATAGATAAATTAGCTCTTCGAAAGTTGCGTACCGTGATGGAACATAAGTTAGTCCGGTAGACATTCCAAATGCACCTTGCTTAAAAGAAATATTTAGAAGCTGGCCCATTCGTTCTAACTGGCCATCTGTTGGCGAGCTTTCCTGCAGCCCCATAGTTGCAATTCGCAGAGTGCCATGACCAACAAGTGGCGCAATATTTATTGCAACGCCTCTCTGATGAATCGCGGCTCGGTAGCCATCTAGATCTGACCATTCAAGATTAACTGGATCATCACCGATTCCTTGGAGAAAATCGGATTGCAGTTGTCGATTACTTTCAACTATTGGAAATGCCGAAAAAGAACAGTTACCTACTACCTCAGTAGTAACGCCCTGAAAAACTTTGCTCTCGCCGCGGCCATCAATAAAAAGACTTATGTCAGAGTGAGTATGCACATCGATGAATCCAGGTGAAATAACCAGACCATCTGTATCGATGTGTCTTGTGGAATTAATTGAAGAATCTCCGACGGAAACAATTAAGCCGCTTCGAATTCCGATAGTTCCCACTTTAGGTGGATTTCCTAGCCCATCATAAATAAGGCCAGAGATAGCAAGATCAACGGATTCCACGGTTAACGACTACTTTGCCTGCGCGTAAGAGCGAATAGCTTTACCTGGAAGGCGAGAAGTTCGCTTGCCATTGCTCAAAGTTTGCACGCCATCGATCCAAACTGATTCGAAACCTCGCGCCGCAACCCTAGGGTTCTCGTATGTTGAAAGATCTAAAACGTTTTCGGCATCAAAGAGCACAAGGTCTGCTTTGAAACCCACTTTAAGTAAACCTCTATCTTTTAACGATAGTCGTGCAGCAGATCTGCCCGTCATATGAGAGATAGCTTCCTCCATCGAAAATATTTTCTCTTCGCGGGCATAGTGCCCCAGATAGCGCGCAAAAGTTCCATATGCACGTGGATGTGGTTTATTGCCCATCAATATTCCATCGCTGCCTGCCATGTGAAGGGGGTGTGCCATAATCGCACGAAGATTTCCTTCGTGGCCAGAGAAAATAATGCATGAAGCGCGGAAATTTTCATCGACAATAAAGTCTAAATAAAAATCGACTGGTTCCTTTCCGAAGATTTTCGCTGCTTCAATCAGCGATAAGCCAACTAGCTTTAGATTTTCTGGCTTTTCAACTCCAGCAATTTTTACAATCTCCCAGTTCATGGTTCCGCCATGATTTCCATCGCTGCCAGTAACCGTTAATTCATGAATTGCTTTCGCTCTCATTTCTGGTTGCGCTAACCGATATCGCATCGCGTCATTACCGCCATCTTGAATCCAAGATGGAAGAGATGCATGAAGATAGGTAGATCCAGCAAGATATGGATAGCTATCCAAAGTTACATCAATACCTTCGGACTTTGCTTTGGAGAGGCGATCAAATAAGAGATCTGTTCGATCATGATTTACTGGCGAACTCATATGGCAATGCGTTAAATGTAGCGCCGCTTTGGAGGCCCGGGCAATTTCAATACAGTCATCAACTGCCGAAAGAAACTGCGCGCCATAATTTCGATGATGTGGTGCGTAGTATCCAGAATATTTAGCAATCACTCGGCAGAGTTCAATTATTTCAGCATCATCGGCATACATCGCCGGGGTATAAGTTAGCCCCGCAGATAACCCAACTGCACCCTCCTGCATTCCTTGGGCAACTATTTCTGCCATCTTCTCAAGTTCGTCCGGACTTGCTAATCCTGCGACATTTCCCCTAACTAGCATTCGAACGCTGCCATGGGGGATTAAGTAAGCAACATTTACTGGTGCACCTTGATCAACTAACGATAAATAATCTGCAACTGAACGAATATTCCAAGATAGGCCAGCTGGTTCACCATTCCAACCATAAAGTTGTTCGCGAAGCGCACTTAAAGTCTCTTCATTTGAGGGAACATAACTAAGGCCATCTTGGCCAACAACTTCGGTCGTGACACCTTGAGTTACTTTAGAGAGATGTTCTTTATCAGTGATAACCGCTAAATCTGAGTGTGAATGAACATCAATAAATCCAGGTGAAAGTGTGAGACCTGATCCATCAACAATCTTTCCTTCCTCTTCACCTTTCAAGATGGAACCGAATTTAATTATTACGCCCTTTTTGACTATCAGATCAGATCGAGTTGCTTTGGCTCCAGTTCCGTCCATTGCAACTGCGCCGCGAATTGTAAAAGTTGAGTCGCTCATGGTCACTACTCTGAAGCTTCAATAATTTTGACCATTGGAGCAAGTCCAGCAGTAAGTCCACCATCAATAATCATTTCGGTTCCCGTCATCCATTCCGAACGCGAAGAGGCTAGAAATACTACTGCTTCAGCAATATCTGTGGGCGTTCCAATTCGACCACTGGGGTACCAAGGTTTAAGATCTTCAAATACTTTTGGATTTCGCTCGGCACGTTGCAGCCAAACATCAGTTGCGATACTTCCAGGCACCACACTGTTGCAACGTATACCACTCGATCCGTAACGCACAGCAACTGCGCGAGTAAGCGCATGTAGGCCAGCTTTTGCCACAGAATAAGCATCGCTTCCAACCATCGTCTTTGCATTAACGGATCCGATATTGATGATATTTCCGGCGCCACGCGAAATCATTCCTGGTAGAACTCGCTTAATATTTAGAAATGCAGCTGTAAGGGTGACCTTGATTTGGAAATCCCAATCTTCCAGTGATGTTTTCAAGAAATCTTCGGCACCAACTGACATTGCATTATTCACAAGACAATCAATTCTTCCGTATTCGGCTTCAATCATATCTATTGTCGAATTTATGTCGGCCTCCGATGAGAGATCGACGACGTAACCCTTCGCGCGCCCATTTGCAGCCACAATTTCATCAACAGTTTTAGTTAGATTTTTGACATTTATATCTAAAAGCACAACTTGTGCACCAACGCTGCAAGCCAATTTCGCGATTTGTTTTCCGATTCCACGACCAGCCCCGGTAATTACCATAACCACATCGTTTAACTCATTGCGCTCATTGACTGACATTTAAAACTCCCTATCCTCCTAGTTTTTTATTTAGTGCTAAAAAAAAGTATGAACAAAATCTACAACCTCGTATGAATCATTAACCAGAGCCATCAAGCGCCACTTATCAAAAGTTGTACAAGGGTGAGAAATACCAATTCCAATCAAATCACCAACGCCGGCATCCTCTTCCTTAACTAGTTCTAGATAGGCGTGTTGGTCATTTAGGCGATTGACTACACCATGAAAAGGCTTAACTTCTGAGTCTGTTGTTTTTAGCTGTTTGATAGGTGAAGGCTGACCAGCATCGTTGCCCACATCACGCTTACCAAGATTGAGAATCGCTAAGTGTGGTTCTGGATGGCTAATTACTTTTGCCCAAAGCTCAATGGCCGGAAGAAATATTTTACCTGCCTTCTCCCGAGCAAATGGATAGGTTAATTCATATCCACCATGGTCGTGTGAAACGTAACCACCGCTTCGAATAATTATATGGCCCCTCGTACCGAACTTACGCAGCTCTTCAATGACAATATCGAAATAAGAGCTTCCACCAGCAGTCAAAATAATCTCTGGACTCCCAAGTTCTTCACTAATTATCTTCCCAGCCTGCACCATTTTCTGACAGAAGGTTCGGAGATTTGCTTCTCCCTCTCTCGATCTACTTTCAACTGGAATAATTCCTTCGAATCCAGAAACCCCCAAGAGCTTCAAACGAGGATTATTTTTTATTGCTTTCACAAGCGGGAGTACGTCCTCCAAATTTCGCGCGCCAGCTCTTCCATTTTCCGCCCCAACTTCAATGAATAAGTGAAGTATTCCGTCAGCAAGGTTTGCAATGACTTCCTCCGTATCGCGCAGAGTTTGCATTGAGTCGATAAAAAACGCTATCTGCAGTTTCGGGTTCAGATTTTCTTCAGCAATTTTGCGAATCGCAGTGGAATCTAATACCTCGTTAGCAATAATAATTCTTTCAAAGCCGAAATTTAGAAAGACACTCGCTTGATAGAAATTTGCAACCGTGATTCCCCAAGCTCCAGCATCTATCTGCATCTTGGCAATCTGCGGCGACATTGTCGTCTTTACATGGGGAGCAATATCAACTGACATTTCTTTGCAAAAGCTCTGCATGCGAACTAAGTTATTTCGCAGCGCGCTCTCTTTTAAAATGGCAATTGGAAATTGGAAATCAGATCGAAAGAGGTTCGGTTTATTTGCAAGAAAGCTGTTAAAAGTTTCACCTTGTGCAGCTATCGGTAACCCCTTGAAGAAGGGAGAAATGGTCAGATTATTGAGAGTTGAGATTTCCACCCTGCCGACCGCCATCTACAAATCATATGCCATCCCTCATCTGCTGAACATGGCAACGTTTTCGGATGGTGAAAAATTCAAATTTTACGCGGAGAAATTTCAATATAGTTCTTGATTTGGCGTCAATTACCTGTATACGCTTCCTGAAGAGATTAGCGGTTACTAAAACCTTTTGGATTCTGGAGGATTAGTCATGGAACTACTTGTTGATGTCCCTGTTCTCGTAGCGGCAAATAAAGAAATGCCAATGACAAAAGTTTTGGTAGAAGATCCTCGCGCAGGTGAGGTTCGAGTCAAGATGTTTGCATCTGGGGTCTGCCACTCATGTCTTCATGCATATGATGGTTCGCATGCGACCCCAATGCCAATGATCTTGGGTGATGAAGGTTCAGGAGTTATCGAGTCAGTAGGCAGCGGAGTTACCACTCTCGTTCCAGGAGACCATGTCATCATCTCTTGGCTCCTTAATTGCGGAACTTGTCCGCCATGTAGGGATGGCAAGCCTGCGCATTGTTGGGCACCATCTCCATTTGGCGCGCTACTTGATAAGACTCAAAGATTTAAAGATGCAGCAACCGGCAAACCAGTTCTGCATTACGGTCCTGCGACTTACGCTCCTTACACAGTAGTTCCAGAGAGTTCAGCGATAAAGATTCGCAAAGACATGCCGTTGGATAAGGCTGCGCTAATCGGATGTTCGGTAACAACAGGTTTTGGTGCTGTTACAAATGCTGCAGGCGCTCGTCCAGGAGAATCGGTTGCGATCGTTGGTTGCGGTGGAGTAGGACTCAATGCAGTTCAAGGAGCGCGAGTTGCTGGCGCATATCCAATTATTGCAATTGACACATCTGAAGCTGCGTTAAAAATGGCGCAGAAGTTTGGCGCGACACATATCGTTAATGCGGCAATATCCAACGTCGTTGAAGAAACTCTCAAGATTTGCCCGCGCGGAGTTAATTATTCAATCGCGGCAGTTGGCAGCACGAAAGCGATGCAGAATGGTGTGGAGATTCTCACTGCTGGTGGTAATATGATCATTCTAGGTGCACCACCAAACGGCGCACTACTTGAATTAGATCCAATATTTATTCTTGGAAAAGAACGCGGTATCCGAGGAAGCAAGTACGGTTCCTCAAACCCTCACGTTGAATTTCCAATGTTGATCGAGCTTTATCTAGCCGGCAAATTAGATCTCGACTCTCTCGTCACTGGGAACTATAGGATTAATCAATCTAACGAGGCTTTTGAAGTTCTCGCAAAAGGTGGCGCCGGCCGTGGTTTAATAACTTTCGACTAATACCTCTTGAAAGGCAATTTAATGAGCTTCGATCAGAACCTACAGAACCTAAGTAAAAATACACCATCTACTTTTAAGATTTCGTTAGCGCCTATTCGAAATTTAGATAATACTTTTTACACATCAGGGCAGGTGGCCCGAATTGGTGAAACTATGATTGCTACTGGGCTTGTAGGTCGCGAGGTAGATTTAGCGCTCGCACAACAGTGTGCTTGGCAATGTGCAATAAATGTTTTGGAATCTGTTAAAAACGCGCTAGGTTCACTTGAAAAAATAGATCATGTTGTGCGCCTAGGAATTTATGTGGCGAGTGACGATGGATTTACTGACCAACATTTAGTGGCGCACGGCGCGAGTCAAGTGATGCTTGATGTCTTCGGCTCGCATGGTGGGAGCCACACCAGGACGGCTATCGGAGTTAAAACCCTGCCGTTAAATAGCCCAGTTGAGGTAGATGCAATTTTTTCGCTCAAATGAGCGCGAAACAACGTTAGTGATCATCCCAAGTTCACTCGGAATCAATTTGTTGGGGTCATAATTGTTTCATGAACCAGAATTCTCCCGCGGCCGATTCCAGTAGTTACATTTTTTCAACCAATATCAACCGCCAACTGGCCTACGATTTTTTTGAGCAAATTTGGAACCAGGGCGATGAAGCCGCAATCGATCGTTTCATTTCTGTAAATACAGTCGGGAATGATCCGCGATTTGGGACTGGGCGCGAAAGTTTT
>Ga0114960_10001273_pt1 | contig 20297 bp, 19 predicted proteins | sample C_130625_MF_Meta_FD_92637 | JGI IMG/M metagenome (GOLD analysis project Ga0114960, IMG submission 92637) | Freshwater microbial communities from Lake Croche, Canada to study carbon cycling - C_130625_MF_MetaG | ecosystem: Environmental > Aquatic > Freshwater > Lake | place: Lake Croche, Canada... | reverse complement strand
TCTTGTTCAAAGCGCTTGAAAAAATCTTCGGCCAGAGATTTGGCTGCACCATCGATCAAGCGTTGACCCAGTTGCGCAATTTTCCCACCCACTTTTGAATGAACGGTATAGCTCAATTCGCAACCTTCCGGGTTGGGTGTGAGGGTGACCTTGGACTCGCCTTTCCCAAAGCCAGCAACCCCGCCTTGTGCCTCAAATTGCAATGCGTAGGCGTGTGGCGGTTGTATGTCCATCAACTTGACGGTGCCACTGAATTTGGCGGCCACGGGCCCGATGCGCAGTGCCACCCCCACGTTGTAACAGTTCTCTTCTGTCAACTCAAATTTTTCACACCCGGGTATGCAGGCTTTGAGAATGTCTGGATTGTTCAAGGCCGCCCAGGCTTGATCCTGGGTGGCTGCGAGTTGGCGGGTGCCTTGCATGTCCATGTTCGATATCCAATCTGTCAAGTTTTCAGTAAACGCATGATGGCTTGGGCCAAGTCTTGCAGCCTTGCCATGTTGTGAATGGCCACCATGCCGTCCGCATGGCGATTCAACACTTGCGCACCGCTGGCGATGGGTGCATAACCATCGAAGCGAAGCAAAGGGTTGAGCCACAGCAATTTGCGACAGTGCCTTTTGAGCCAGGCCAACTCTTGCGATAAGTCACTCGTTGACCCTGTGTCCAAACCATCCGTGATCAGCAGAACGACTGTTCTGCGACCTGTCAATTGTCGCTGATGGTGCGCCCTCAGCTGTCCCAAGGACAGGCCCAGTCGTGTGCCGCCTGCGAAATCGGAAATTTTTTCACTGACGGCCAAAAGCATGTCATCGGTATCTGCCATGCGAAATGGGCCGGTCAGGTCGGTCAACTCGGTACCAAAAGCAAACACACTGCGGGGTACTTGTCGGGTGGATTGATGCAAAAAAGCCAACATCAAGCGTGCGTAGCGCTCCATGGAGCCCGATATATCAATCAATATCAACAGTGGCAAGGGCTGTTTGCGTCGCTGCAAAAGCGGCAAGCGGATCAACTCCCCACCTTGGCGTGCTGCATCTCGCATGGCACGCGTCCAATCCAATCGATGCCCAATGGAACCCGCTTGGGTGCGTCGCCCTTTGATATCCGGCAACGCCAATGGAATCGATCTGGCCAGTTGCTCTACCAAACGGTACTCACTGGCATTCAAGCTTTGGAAGTCGGCATGGTGCAAGCGCATGGCTTGACTGGCACTCATGGCCGCATCCAACTCAACCTCTTCATCTTTTGCGGGAGGGCGATTTTTGGTCTGTGATACTGCTCGCAATGCTTCTTGTACCCTGGCGCGTCTGGGGACCGTTGCTTTGGCGGATTCTTGGGCTTGGGGGAGCATTTGCGCCAGTAACTTATGGGCCAATTCAGGATTTCGAAAAAAGGCCTCGAACATTTGGGCAAATACAGTTCGGTCTTGCCCTTGGCCAATCATGACGCATTCCAGCGCTGCAGCCAGATCATCTTTGCGCTCAAGGCCTATCAGCATGGCCGCCGTTTGCGCCAAGGCAATGCGCGAGCTGTCCATGGGCACGCCAGCACGTCTCAGCGCCCTCCCAAAGGCGGCGATGTTGTCGGCCAATTTGCCAGTTCTGGCGTCACCGAGTTGCATGAAACGACACCGTTTAACAGTTAACTGGCTGCTTCGGGGGCCAATAAATCAGTGATCATGGGTTGCAAAGCAGCGATGTCTTCACGCTGTTTGAACAAGATACCCGCGGTGTCGTGAACCACCTCGGGGTCCAGCTGCAAGGTGTCCAATGCCACCAAAGCTTTGGCCCACTCGACGCTTTCCGCGATGCCAGGGCCGCGTTGAAAAGCATTTGAAAAAGGTTGGCTGCGCAGCCGAGAGACAAAAAGGGCGACATGTTCGGCCAGAATTTGGCTCGCTTGAGGCACCTTGGTGCGCAGAATGGCCAACTCTTGCTCTCTTTCAGGGTAATCCATCCAATGGAAGAGGCAACGCCTTTTGACGGCATCGTGCAAGTCACGCGTGCGGTTGCTGGTCAAGATGGTGACAGGTGTGCTGACGGCGGTGATCGTTCCCAACTCGGGTATGGTCACTTGATATTCGCCCAAATATTCCAATAAAAAAGCTTCAAAGGGCTCATCGGCGCGGTCAATCTCGTCAATCAACAAAACGGCACCAGGGGCCGGGGTTTGCAATGCTTGCAGCAGAGGCCGGCGAATCAGGTATTTGGGTTGGTACAACTCACGCTCAACGTCATCCACCTTTGCGCGGTCTTGGGCCGCCCGCATGTGCAACAACTGTGCAGCGTGATTCCATTCATACAGCGCCTCGCGCTGCTCCATGCCGTCATAGCACTGCAGACGCAACAAGGGACGATGCAAAACCTGCGACAAGGCTTTGGCCAGTTCTGTCTTGCCCACGCCTGGCTCGCCCTCCAACAGCAAAGGGCGTTGCAGACGCAGGCTTAAGAAAACAGCGGTTGCGAGCCGGCGGTGGGCTTGGTAGCCCACGCCAGCCAAAGCCTGGATGACGCCGTCAATGGAGTCCAGCGCGGGAGCAGGTGTCATCCGATCGCCTGTTGAACCGCGCGTTGTGTTTGTACTTTGATCAAGTTGGCGCGATAGGCGGCAGAGGCGTGCAAGTCGCTGTTGAGTGGGCCCGCATCAATGGGGATGTTTTGAACCGCTTCAGCCGTGAATGATTTGCTCAAGGCTGCTTCCAAACCGGCATGGCGAAACACGCCGTTGCTGGCACCCGTGATTGCCACGCGCGCGCCATTGCCAGTTTCAGCAACAAAGACGCCGACCAAGGCAAAGCGTGATGCCGCTTGCTTGAATTTGGCATAAGCAGCTCGCTTGGGAATGGGAAATGCAATGGCGGTGATGAGTTCGCCACTGTTCAAAGCGGTGGCATACATGCCTTGGAAGAAATCACCCGCTTTGATGGTTCGTTGGTTGGTGTGAATGATGGCATCCAATGCCAAGACAGCGCTGGGATAGCAAGCCGCAGGATCGTTGTTGGCGACTGAACCGCCGATGGTTCCCATGGCGCGAACTTGCCGGTCACCAATGCCGCCAGCCAACGCTGCGAGCGCGGGGATATGCGCCTTCACATCCGCATGGTTTTCAACGGTTTGGTGCGTGCACATGGCACCAATCACAAGTGTGTTGCCATCTTTTTGGATGCCTTGAAGGTCCTTGATTTGTGACAAATCGACCAACTTCTCAGGCTGCATGAGGCGCTGTTTCATGGCAGCCAACATGGTCTGACCCCCGGCCAAGGCTTGCGCCCCATGGGCCACTTGCTGGCTCGCTTCCTGGATGGTGGCTGGGCGTTCGTAGGTAAAAGCGTACATGTTGATTCCTTTGAATTTTAAGTGTTGACGGCTTGAATGGCTTGCCAGACACGATGCGGCGTTGCCGGCATGTCTATGTTTTTCACGCCCAAAGGCGCCAAGGCATCCAAAACAGCATTGATGATGGCAGGTGGTGAACCAATGGCGCCCGCTTCGCCACACCCTTTGGTCCCCAGAGGGTTGTGGCTACAAGGGGTGCACACATGGCCCAATGTGAAAGCAGGAAAGTCATCTGCACGGGGCATGGTGTAGTCCATGAATGAGCCCGTTAACAATTGGCCGGTCTCTTTGTCATACACGCAATTCTCCATCAAGGCCTGCCCAATGCCCTGCACCAACCCCCCATGGACTTGGCCCTCCACAATCATGGGATTGATGATGGTGCCGAAATCGTCCACAGCAGTAAAGCGGTCGAGCTTCACAACACCTGTTGACGGGTCCACTTCAACTTCGGCAATGTAGGTGCCGGCTGGAAACGTGAAGTTGGTGGGATCGTAGAAAGCCGTTTCATTCAACCCCGGCTCAAGCTTGTCAAGGGGGTAGTTGTGTGGCACATAAGCGGTGAGGGCGACTTGACCAAAGGTGATTTTTTTATCCGTGCCTTTGACATTGAATTCGCCATTGGCAAACTCAATGTCTGCATCCGATGCCTCCATCAAATGGGCCGCAATCTTTTTTGCCTTGGCTTCAATTTTGTCCAGAGCGCGCATGATCGCGGCCCCACCGACAGAAATTGAACGTGAGCCGTAAGTGCCCATCCCAAACGGCACCCTTCCCGTGTCGCCATGAACAATGTCGACGGCTTCCACCGCAATGCCCAATCTGGCAGCCACCACTTGGGCAAAGGTGGTTTCGTGACCTTGTCCATGGCTGTGTGAGCCGGTGAAAACGGTGACGCTGCCCGTGGGGTGCACGCGAACTTCACCACATTCAAACAAGCCGGCCCTGGCACCCAGTGCGCCTGCAATGTTGGAAGGGGCGATGCCACAGGCCTCGATGTAGCTGGAGTACCCGACGCCGCGCAATTTACCTTTGGCTTGGCTGTCGGCATGGCGTTGGGCATAACCCGCCACATCGGCCAGCTTTTGTGCCTCGTTCATGCAGGCGTGATAGTCACCGACATCGTATTGCAATGCAACCGGGGTCTGGTAGGGGAATTGGGTGATGAAGTTGCGCTTGCGAATTTCATCTTGCGTCAAACCCATTTCCCAGGCTGCACGGCTGACCAAGCGTTCGAGCAAATAAGTGGCCTCTGGCCGACCTGCACCACGATACGCATCAACGGGCGCGGTGTTGGTGAACCAAGCATCCACCTCTACATAAACTTGTGGGGTTGTGTATTGCCCGGCCAGCAGGGTGGCATACAAAATGGTGGGAACGGCAGTGGAAAAGGTGGACAAGTAGGCCCCCAAGTTGGCATGGGTGTGAACGCGCATGGCCAAAAATTTCCCGTCTTTGTCCATGGCCATTTCAGCATGGCTGGCATGGTCTCGGCCATGGGCATCGCTCAGAAAAGCTTCAGAGCGGTCACAAGTCCATTTGATGTTTCGGTTGAGTTTTTTGGACGCCCATGTCAAGCAGACATCTTCGGCATACAAATAAATTTTGGACCCAAAACCACCGCCCACATCGGGGGCGATGACCCGAACTTTGTGTTCAGGCAAACCCATGACGAAAGCCGTCATCAGCAACCGCTCCACATGGGGGTTTTGGTTGGATACCCACAATGTGTACTCGTCGTTGGCGCGGCTGTAAGAACCAATGGCGGCACGCGGCTCCATGGCATTGGGAACCAATCGGTTGTTGACCAAATCAAGTTGGGTCACGTGAGCAGCCTTGGCAAAAGCGGCGTCCACTTGCGACTTGTCGCCAATGGCCCATTTATAACAATGATTGTCTGGGGCTGCATCGTGCAAGGCGGCGGCGCGGCTTGCATCACGCACATCGACCACAGCGGATAAAACATCGTATTCAACGGTCACGAGTTCGGCCGCATTTTTGGCTTCTTCCAAAGTTTCTGCCACCACCATGACCACATGGTCGCCCACATAGCGCACTTTGTCGTGGGCCAATATGGGGTGGGGTGGTTCTTTCATGGGTTGGCCGTCGGTATCGGTGATCAACCAGCCACAGGGCAAGCCATTGATTTTTGCGTCGACCACGTCTTGGCCGTCCAGGATCCCAATCACACCAGGCGCTGATAAGGCGGCTTTTTTATCAATACTTTTGATCTTGGCGTGTGCGTGCGGTGAACGAACAAAGACGGCATGCGACATATTGGCCAAGTCAATGTCATCGGTGTATTGACCCGCACCGGTTAAAAAGCGGTAGTCCTCTTTGCGCAAATAGGACTCTCCAATGTGAGGAAGTTTTGCGAAATCTGATGCACCCATGGTTGTCTCCTGTGGTTTTTTATTTCAAGATTTCATGGCTGCAGCACCTTGCTGCACGGCCTTGACAATATTTTGATAACCGGTGCAACGGCACAAATTACCCTCGAGTTGCTCACGGATCACTTGCTCGCTGGCATTGGGATGCCGTTTGCACAGATCAATCGCACTCATGACCATACCTGGCGTGCAAAAACCGCATTGCAGGCCATGGCAGTCTTTGAAGGCGACCTGCATGGGGTGCATGGTCCCATCTGCATCGGCCAAGCCCTCAATGGTGGTGACTTGTGCACCTTGGGCCTGCGCCAGCAAAACATTGCATGACTTCACGGCATTGCCGTTCACGATCACCGTGCAAGCACCGCATTGGGCCGTGTCGCAGCCAACGTGGGTTCCTGTCAGTTTTAAATTTTCGCGAATGGCCTGAACCAATAAGAGGTTGGGTGCTGCATCAATGGTTCGCGCCCGTCCGTTAACGGTGATATCGATTTTCATGGCTGTCTCCTTGGAAAATGTATGGGTTTGATGTTGGATTATCGTGAAATCAGTAGACCACTGAATAATGGGAAAGGTTTTAGTGAAAACCCTGAAGCAACATGCCGTTTCTTCGCGCAAGTGTTGGAAATTCTCCTGCAATGACAGCGGCGAATGTCACTGAAGAAGGGGTAGACTTGTCACCATGGTCCACACCATGTGGGCCAACATTCCGAGGAGTTTCAGATGGCCAAAGGTCAACAAAAGTCCAATAAAGAGAGCAAAAAACCTAAGAAGGATACCTCTGCTCCCAAAGCCTTGACAGGTGAGCCCATGCGGGCTGCCGTGACCACGGTGGTCATCCCGCGTGGCAAAGAAAAAAACAAGTGATCCCTCCAGGAGAAGCCCCATGAAGCGACGCGAGTGGATCCAAACATCGGCAGGTGCCTTGGGTGGTGCTGTTTTGACGGGTTGTGCATCGGTCAATGCCAACAACAATTTACCGACACCTTTTCGGTTACAGGTGCCAGTGGTTCCAATTTCCGAATCCATAGAAGTTTTTCCAGTTCATCGGATTTATTGCATCGGTCGCAACTATGCAGCCCATGCCCGTGAAATGGGATCTGATCCCACACGCGAGCCACCATTTTTTTTCCAAAAACCCAACGATGCGATCCAATATGCAGCGATTGGACAAACGATAGACCATCCCTACCCAAGCCTGACAAAAAATTATCATTATGAGGTTGAGTTGGTTGCCGCACTCAAAAGCGGTGGCCGAGATATCCCGACATCGAAAGCCCTTGAACATGTTTTTGGTTACGCATTGGGCTTAGACATGACCCGCCGGGATTTGCAACGTTTTATGGGTGACCAGAAAAAACCCTGGGAAATTGGCAAAAGTTTTGATCTGTCTGCCCCCATTGGGCCCATCCATCGGGTTGAAAAGACTGGTCACTTCACCCAGGGGAAAATCAGTTTGGCTGTCAATGGGGCGGTAAAACAAAACGCGGATCTTGCTTTCATGATTTGGAGCGTGGCTGAACAAATTGCCAAGTTATCCGAAGCTTTTGAGTTGAAAGCCGGCGATTTGATCTTCAGTGGAACGCCTGAGAATGTGGGGCCTGTCGTTCGAGGCGATGTGATGTTGTGCAAAATCGATGGTCTGCCAGACCTATCAGTTCGAGTCGTTTGATGAAATACATATCGCATGGTGTGGGAGGGGGCCCGGAAGTCCTGGCGTTGGCGCAAACCGATAAGCCGCTGGTGAAGCCCGGTGAGCTGCTGATCAAAGTCGCTTTTGCCGGGGTTAACCGGCCTGATTGCGCCCAACGCAGTGGAAGGTACCCGCCACCCAAGGGTGCTTCACCCATCATGGGCTTGGAAGTATCAGGGCATGTTGAGGCCTTGGGTGACGGTGTCAGCGGATGGTCCGTGGGAGACCGGGTATGTGCTTTGTGCAATGGCGGTGGTTACGCTGAATTTGTTGCTGTTCCTGCCACACAAGCCTTGCCCATACCTGAGGGCATGGGCCTTTTGCTAGCCGCTGCTTTGCCTGAGAACTATTTCACTGTGTGGGTAAATTTGTTTCAACGGGGGCACCTCAAAGCCGGAGAGTCTTTATTGGTACATGGAGGCTCTTCGGGCATTGGTTTGACGGCCATTCAATTGGCCAAAGCCTTTGGTGCCACGGTTTACAGCACGGCGGGCAGCGACGAAAAGAACCGGGCTTGCATGAAAGCCGGTGCTGATGCGGCGATCAACTACAAGTTGCAGGATTTTGTGGCCGAAACCCTTCACCTGAGTGACGGAAAAGGGGTTGACATGGTTTTAGACATGGTTGGAGGTGACTATGTCGAGCGCAATCTCAAAGCTTTGGCGGTTGAAGGTCGATTGATTCAAATTGCATTTTTGCAGGGTCCCAAGGTGAACGTGGACCTCACTGCACTGATGGTCAAGCGCATCGCATATACGGGTTCTACCCTCAGGCCGCGTTCCAATGAAGACAAGGCCCAGATTGCCCAGGCATTGCAATTTCATGTTTGGCCTTTGCTGATCCAGGGTCAGGCTTTGCCCAACATTTACCGTGTTTTTGATCTGGATGATGCTGCGCTTGCCCATGGTTTGATGGAGTCTTCAATTCACATTGGCAAAATCATGTTGAGGGTTCATGGCGACGAAGGTAAATGATCACATTGATGAGTGGATCGGCTTGGCTTATTTTTTATGACAAAAAAGTTGTGTTGACCCCACAAAAAAATTAACCCCAAGTTTGCACAGGGCCCACAAATGAGCCATACAATGGTTATAGTTTTCTGAATCAATCTTCCTTGAATTAAATAATTTTCAAGCCTTGACTGACTTTTTGATATGAAAGATGAACATGTCGACTGCACTGCTAGATAACCAAAGCATTACCATTGGTCAAGGTGTGACCTTCAAAGGTTCGCTCAACGTTCCCAGCAAAGCCGTGATCAACGGCACTGTCGACGGAGATTTAACCGCAGATGAGCTGGAAATTGGCCCAACTGGAAAAATAACGGGTTTGATCACCGCGCGCAAAATAGATGTTCAAGGCGAACTCCATCAGGTGATCACTTGTAAAGATCATTTGATGATTCGCTCCACCGGTAAAGTCAGTGGCGCCATCGAATACTCGGAAATTGAAATAGAACGTGGTGGCCAATTCCGCGGTGAAATGAAACAAGTCGGGATCAAAACCTTCGGTTGATTTTTTGTTTAAACAAAGACAATACTTCTCAATACCTCATGGGTAATTCTGGATTTATTGGCCCAAATCTCAGTTGTCCATTTGTAGGCTTTGCCAGTCGATGGCTGGTTTTTTATCTTTTGTAAAGCAGTATTGCAGCAGGGGTTTATGTCATCTTGTTTCCGTGTGTATGCATTCATTGGGCTGCGCATCTAATCATTTATTTCAGTTGTTGAAAAAGACAAGCTCACTGCTGATAGGATTGGGTTTTTAATGCAAGAGGCTTTGATGGAATCTGCCAACCCAGAAGAATTATTGGAAACACATTCGGATCCATTTAAATCCCGTTGTGCGCTGCTGGTGTCATTGTTGGCCATGGTTCTGGCCTTGGCCAGCTTGGGTGGAAGCAATGCCTCTAAAGAAGCAACATTGCACAATATTTTGGCGGCCAATGCTTATGCTTTTTATCAAGCTAAAAATATTCGGCAAACCAGCTACAAATTGGCGGCAGATGACTTCCAAGTGATTTTGGCGCAAGAAAAACTCAGCTCCGCAACCCGCGAGCTGGTTGAAAGTAAGTTGCAATCTTATAAAAAGAACATCGAAAGGTATGAGTCTGAACCCGATACCAAAGAGGGCAAAAAAGAATTGATGGCGCAAGCCAAAGAACATGAACATGAACGTGACTTGGCTTTGCGTCGCGATCCTTGGTTTGACTATGCCGAGGCATTGCTTCAAATTTCAATTGTTCTGACCTCCGTGGCCCTGATCACGGGTGTGGGGCTTTTGCTTGGTGTTTCATTGACTTTGGGGGTTGTGGGTGTTTTTTGTACGCTCAACGGATACCTTCTTTTCATTTGATCGATCATTGATTTTAAAATTGAGTTGTTGATATGGCCACTTCTGCAAATGATTTACCGAGTTTGACCCTTGGTTCTGGTGTCACAGCCAAGGGCGTTTTGCATGTACCTGGTAAAGCAACCGTTTATGGCACCATAGAAGGAGAGTTGACAGCAGATGAGGTTCTGGTTGGCTCTACCGGCAAAGTCAGTGGCAAACTGAAAGCAAGGCGAGTCGATGTTTTGGGGCAGCTGGGTGAATCCATCGACTGTCAAGATACCTTGGTGATTCGTCAAACTGGCAAAGTCTCCGGCAGGCTGGACTATTCGGAGATTGAAATTGAAAAGGGCGGCGAATTTGTAGGCCAGTTGAACAAACGCGGTTAAAGCCGTGCTGGGTTTGCTGAGATGGCCAGTGCCAGCGCTTTTGATCTGGTCTGGCACGTGGTTCATTTTTATTTTTCTGGGCAGCAAATCGCTGCAATCGCCATGGCCCTGGATCGCCGCCACTGCAGCAGGGCTTGTTTGCAGCGTATTGGGTGGTACACGGATGCGGCAAGTGATGTTGGCTTTGGGCTTTCCCTTGTCTTCGTGGTTATCCTCTTCATCCCCCATGCCAGCTTGGGCTTGGCTGTTTCCTTTGCTTTTGGCCTGGCTGATTTACCCAGTTCACTCTTGGCGTGATGCGCCTTTGTTTCCAACGCCACTGAATGCTTTGAGGGAATTGCCGCTACATGCACCGTTGAAGGACGGCGCAGTCATCATGGACGCCGGATGTGGCTTGGGTGATGGTTTGAGGGCTTTGCGCTTGGCATACCCCAAGGCGCAATTTTGGGGTATTGATGCGAGTTGGCCTTTGCGATGGCTCTGTGCCGTTCGATGTCCTTGGGCCAGAATATGGTTCGCAGATATTTGGCAGGCATCTTGGGCCGAATGCCATTTGGTCTATCTGTTTCAAAGACCCGAAACCATGGAGCGTGCGGCCCTTAAAGCATCACAAGAACTTAAGCGCGGTGCTTGGTTGATCAGTTTAGAGTTTGAGGCGAAGGACCTGATACCCACTGCTGTGGGACAAGCAAGCGAAAACCGACCTGTATGGATGTATCAACAGCCGTTTCATTGGGCCCATCACAAAAAAATACCCGCATGATTCCTGAAGGCTCGATTGCCTATCGAGAGAAGCCTTGGTCAATGCGGGTTCATGGTGTCGGATGGAGCTGAATGATGCATCAAACGATCCGTCCACGCTATGGCCAGGGCACTGAGCAAAAATGTGAGGTGGATCAGTGTTTGCCACAGCAAAGCCTTATCGCTGTAGTTTTCCGCATTGATAAATGATTTCAGCAAGTGGATGGATGAGATGCCGATGATGGCCGTGCTCAGCTTGACCTTGAGCACAGAGGCGTTGACATGGCTCAGCCATTCGGGTTGATCGGGGTGATCCTCCAGATACATTCTCGAAACAAATGTTTCGTACCCGCCAACGATCACCATGATCAACAAATTGGAAATCATGACAACGTCAATCAATCCCAGAACCACCAGCATGATCAGGGTTTCATTCAGGCCTTCTAAAGTGACCGCACTTTTATAACCAATGCTGCCAACCAAGGCTTGCACTGCGGTTTGACTGCCAAAAGCGGCCTCCATCAGATGGATGAGTTCGATCCAAAAGTGGTAGACGTATACGCACTGGGCCAAAATCAAGCCCAGATAGAGGGGCAATTGAAGCCAGCGGCTGGCAAAAATAAAATGGGCCAAGCGTCCGGTGCGTTGATGGGGCAGGTCGTGTTGCATGATCAAAGGGGTAGAGTTGTATTCATTGATGCTATTGTCTTTCACTTTGGTCGCTCAGCATGGGCTTGATGTGGCGCGTGGCTTGATTAAATTGTCGCCAGCGGTCTTTTTTTCTAAATTGCTTTAGGGCTTGTCAATGCTATTCGATAAAAATGATGCACAACTGGTTCTTGTTTCTTGCCAGGAAGAGGTTTGTGGCAAAAGCATAGACCCCCAAGAATTTTCTGCACAAGTTCAAAAGTTGGCCCAGGTGGCCCAAATTTTTCAAATTCCCATTTGGTCAGTGGTTCACATGCCCCATATTTGGGGAGAGCACATGAAAGCATGCCAAGCCTTCTGCGAACGGCCGATGGAAAGCGCCTTGTTCAGTGCCTCAGATATGTTGGCCCCATACCTCAATCCCACTCGCGCCTCATCTGCGGGGAATGCGCGCAGCTTGCCCAAACACCTTCAAAAATCGGTTGAGCATGCTGAGCCCCAAAAGCCAGTGATCGTTTTGGCTGGTTGCGAAGTTCATGTGGGCGTTGTCCAAACCGCACTGGATTTGATGGAGTTGGGGTATGAGCCCATTGCTGTTGTCGATGCTTGTACTGCGATGCAAACAAGAGATCGGGATGCCGCATTTGATCGATTGGCATCGGCCGGCGTCGAGTTGACCACAGTTGACATGTTGTGCATGGAGTGGTTGCGCTCCAGCAAGGCCACAGAGAGCACAGCGGTGCTGAAGGCGCTGGGCAAGCTTTAAAACGAGCGCAGCGATTCAAAGGATCCGCGTCAGCTGAGTGAAAGAGGCGGATGCCCATAATCAAAAAAATTAAAAACGGAGACATGCCTGTGGACAAATACGCCCACTTTTACCAAAAATCATTGAGCCAACCAGAAGAGTTCTGGCGTGAGCAAAGCCGACTGATTGATTGGGAAACCGCACCGGGTGAGATTTTGAATTATCAAAATCCCCCTTTTGCGCGATGGTTTTCTGGGGGTACCACCAATCTTTGCCACAACGCGGTTGATCGCCATTTGCCCACGCAGGCCAATGCACCGGCCTTGATTTTCGTGTCGACTGAGACAGATATCGAAAAGGTCTATACATATGGGGATCTGAGCCAAGAAGTTCAAAGAATGGCGGCCATTTTGCAAAGCTTGGGCGTGATAAAGGGCGACCGGGTTTTGATTTACATGCCCATGATCGCTGAAGCGGCCTTTGCCATGTTGGCTTGTGCGCGAATTGGCGCCATTCACTCCGTGGTCTTTGGTGGTTTTGCCTCCCATTCTTTGGCAACCCGCATTGAAGACGCTGCGCCACGTTTGGTCATCAGTGCCGATGCGGGTTCGCGTGGTGGAAAATTGGTGCCCTACAAGCCCTTGTTGGATGAGGCCATCTTCCTAAGCCACCATCAACCTGATGCCGTTTTAATGGTCAATCGGGGTCTTGTCCCTTACAGCGTTCACGCCGAGCGCGACCATGACTACCAGGCTTTGCGACAAACGCACTTGCAAGCAAAAGTAGATTGTGTGTGGGTGGACAGCACCCACCCCAGCTATACCCTGTACACATCGGGCACCACAGGAAAGCCCAAGGGTGTTCAGCGTGATACGGGGGGATATGCGGTTGCGCTGGCGGCCAGCATGAAGCACATCTTCAATGCAAAGGCAGGGGAAACCTATTTTTCAACCAGTGACATTGGCTGGGTGGTTGGGCACAGCTACATCATTTACGGGCCTTTGATGGCGGGTATGGCGACCCTCATGTATGAAGGATTGCCCATTCGACCAGACGGCGGTATCTGGTGGAAATTGGTTGAAAAATACAAAGTCAACATCATGTTCAGCGCGCCCACGGCAGTGCGTGTGCTGAAGAAACAAGACCCAGCCTTCTTGGCCAAGTACGACTTGTCTAGCCTGCGCGCGCTTTATTTGGCGGGCGAGCCTTTGGACGAGCCCACGGCCCAGTGGATTTCAAGCAGCTTGGGCAAACCCATCATCGATAATTACTGGCAAACCGAAACAGGTTGGCCGATCCTCACGGTACCGAGTGGTGTTGAAACCATACCCACGAAATTTGGCAGTCCCGGAATACCCATGTATGGCTACAACATCAAATTATTTGACGAAAACACAGGGCAGGAGTTGCATGGTGCCCATCAAAAAGGGGTTGTCGCCATTGAGGGGCCCCTGCCGCCCGGATGCATGCAAACCGTCTGGCAAGATGACGCGCGTTTTGTCAGTACCTATTGGACCAGCGTCCCAGGCAAACAAGTTTATTCGACCTTCGATTGGGGAATTCGGGACGAAGATGGCTACTATTTCATCTTGGGCAGAACCGACGATGTGATCAATGTCGCAGGCCATCGATTGGGTACCCGCGAGATTGAGGAAAGCATTTCCAGTCACCCCAATGTTTCTGAGGTCGCCGTGGTTGGCGTTGCCGATCAACTCAAAGGCCAAGTTGCCATGGGATTTGTGATCCCCAGAGACACCAGCAGACTTCAAACTGAAGCTGCCAAGTTGAGTTTCGAGGGCGAAATCATGAAACTGGTTGATACCCAGTTGGGTGCTGTGGCCAGGCCCTCGCGCATCTTCGTGGTGTCTGCTTTGCCCAAAACCCGCAGTGGAAAATTGTTGCGCCGTGCCTTACAAGCCGTCTGTGAAAAACGCGATCCTGGTGATTTGACCACCATGGAAGACCCCAGTGCTTTGGAGCAGGTCAAGCGACAAGTTGGCAGACAACCAGGAGATGACAATTGCTGATGACGCAGGGCTGACCAACAATAATCAATGGCACAATACCGCTCGTACCTAGGCCCTTCCCAGCCACAGTCGCATCCGCCAATCGGTTTAGCCGTGTCGCGGAAGGTTTTTTTCAACCAGCTTATGCGCCCTCCAGGGGTGCGGAGGTCAGCGAAATGAGTGATCCATCTCAGGGCGGAACATCCGTCTATCAATCTTATTCGGGCAATACCTATCTTTTTGGTGGAAATGCCCCGTACGTCGAGGAGATGTACGAAAACTACCTCACAAACCCTGGCAGCGTTCCTGACTCTTGGCGGTCATATTTCGACGCTTTGCAGCATGTGAGTGCCGTTGATGGCAGCCAAGCCAAAGATGTGGCGCATTTGCCGGTGATCAATGCATTTGCTGAGCGTGCCAAGGCAGGTGGAACCCGTGTGGTCATGGCCAGCAACGATTTGGAGATGGGGCGCAAACGCACAGCGGCCCAGCAGTTGATTGCGGCTTACCGCAATGTGGGACAACGATGGGCTGATTTAGACCCGCTGCAGCGAACAGAGCGGCCGCATATTCCTGAGCTAGAACCGTCTTTTTATGGTTTTTCAGACGCCGATCAAGAAACCATCTTTGACACCAGCAATACATTCTTCGGTCGCGATCGGATGAGTCTGCGTGAACTCATCAATGCACTGCGTGAGACCTATTGCGGCACTTTGGGGCCAGAGTACATGTACACCTCTGACATGGCCCAAAAACGGTGGTGGCAGCAAAAGCTAGAAAGCATCCGCAGCAAGCCAAATTTCACTGCCGACAAGAAAAAACACATTCTGGATCGCTTGACTGCCGCCGAAGGGTTGGAGCGCTTTTTGCACACCAAGTATGTGGGGCAGAAACGCTTCTCTCTTGAGGGCGGTGAGAGTTTTATTGCGGCCATGGATGAGCTGATCCAAGGCGCTGGTTCCCTGGGTGTTCAAGAGGTTGTGATTGGAATGGCCCACCGAGGTCGTTTGAATGTGCTGGTCAATACCATGGGCAAATTGCCCAAAGATTTGTTTGCCGAATTCGATCACACTGCCCCTGAAGAATTGCCTTCTGGTGATGTCAAATACCACCAAGGTTTCAGCTCGGATGTCACCACCTCTGGTGGTCCAGTTCATCTTTCCTTGGCGTTTAACCCATCGCATTTGGAAATTGTGAATCCCGTCGTTGAGGGGTCTGTTCGGGCCCGCATGGACCGTCGGGGAGATCCCAAAGGGGACCAGGTACTGCCCGTTTTGGTTCACGGTGATGCCGCTTTTGGTGGACAAGGCGTTAACCAAGAAACCTTGGCCTTGGCCCAAACCCGTGGTTACTCCACCGGTGGAACGGTGCATATCATCATCAACAACCAAATTGGTTTCACCACCTCTGACCCCAGAGATATGCGTTCCTCGGTGTTTTGCACCGATATCGTCAAGATGGTCGAAGCCCCCGTGCTGCATGTGAATGGCGACGACCCCGAGGCGGTGGTTTTGGCTACGCAGTTGGCGCTGGAATACCGCATGGAATTTCGCCAAGACGTGGTGGTGGACATCACTTGTTTTCGCAAGTTGGGGCACAACGAGCAAGACACCCCGAGCTTGACCCAGCCCTTGATGTACAAAAAAATATCAGCGCATCCCGGCACCAGAAAACACTATGCCGACAAATTGGCGACCCAAGGTTTGGGCAACCAGCTCGGCGAAGACATGGTCAAAGCCTATCGACAGGCTTTGGATGAAGGCCGGCACACATCAGATCCCGTCCTCACCAATTTCAAAACCAAGTTCACGGTGGATTGGTCTCCTTACTTGGGGAAAAAGTGGACCGATGCAGGGGATACGGCCATTCCCCTGGCGGAGTGGAAGCGTTTGGCGGAAAAAATCACCACGTTGCCAGCCACAGTCACCCCGCACCAATTGGTCAAAAAAGTCTATGACGATCGCGCTGCGATGGGCCGGGGTGATATCCCTGTTGACTGGGGCATGGGTGAGCACATGGCATTTGCATCCTTGGTTTCATCTGGCTATCCCATTCGTTTGTCTGGTGAAGATTCTGGTCGTGGAACTTTCACGCACCGACATGCAGTTGTCCATGATCAAAGCCGCGAAAAATGGGACACGGGCACTTATGTGCCATTGCAAAACGTCAGTGACAAGCAAGCGCCATTTGTTGTGATCGACTCCATCCTTTCTGAAGAAGCTGTATTGGGCTTTGAGTATGGTTATGCATCCAACGATCCCAATACCTTGGTCATTTGGGAGGCGCAGTTTGGCGACTTTGCCAATGGCGCACAAGTGGTGATTGACCAATTCATCGCTTCAGGTGAGGTGAAATGGGGTCGTGTGAACGGTATTACTTTGATGCTGCCCCATGGCTATGAAGGCCAAGGCCCAGAGCACAGTTCGGCTCGGGTGGAGCGTTTCATGCAGTTGGCTGCCGACACCAACATGCAAATCGTTCAACCAACGACGGCCAGTCAAATTTTCCATGTTTTGCGGCGCCAAATGGTGCGCAATTTGCGCAAACCGCTGATCATATTCACGCCCAAATCTTTGTTGCGAAACAAGGACGCAGCGTCCCCCGTGTCAGAGTTCACCAAGGGTGGTTTTCAAACCATCATCCCTGAAAATGCGCCCCTCAAAAACGACAAGGTCAAACGCATTTTGATGTGCTCCGGCAAGGTTTACTACGACTTGGCTAAGAAGCGAGAGGAAAAAGGGCATGACGATACGGCCATACTGCGTTTGGAGCAGTTGTATCCCTTTCCCCACAAAGCGTTTGCCAGCGAGTTAAAAAAATACCCCAATGCGGCTGAGATTGTTTGGTGTCAAGACGAGCCACAAAACCAAGGGGCTTGGTTTTTCATTCAGCACAACATCCACGAAAACATGGTTGAGGGCCAAAAGCTGGGTTATGCAGGCCGCACGGCATCAGCTTCGCCTGCGGTCGGCTATTCGCACCTGCACCAAGACCAACAACGCGCTCTGGTCGATGCGGCCTTTGCGAAGCTCAAAGGCTTTGTCCTGACCAAATGAACCCAGGCATGAGCCCTGAGTGGACTCGCCGAAAAACAATCCTAGGAAAAACCCATGTCGATCGTTGAAGTAAAAGTCCCGCAATTGTCCGAATCAGTGGCCGAGGCCACGATGTTGCAATGGAAAAAGAAAGCAGGGGATACCGTTTCTGCTGATGAAATTTTGATTGAAATTGAAACCGATAAAGTCGTTTTGGAGGTGCCAGCCCCTGCGGCTGGCGTTTTGTCCGAGATTTTGGTGGCCGACGGCGGCACTGTCGTTGCAGAGCAATTGATTGCACGCATTGACACCGATGGAAAAATGTCGGCTTCCCCCGCATCGGCTCAGCTTGCGCCGGTTCCTGCCGTTGCGCCGGAGGCCAAAACAGCGGGCACTCCTGTCGACATGGGCAAAGCCAATGTGGCCATGCCTGCTGCAGCCAAATTGATGGCTGATCATGCGCTGCCTGCAGGATCAGTGTCTGGCAGTGGCAAAGATGGCCGCATCACCAAAGGCGATGTGTTGGGTGTGGTGGCCAGCGGCAGCAAGCCGGTTGCCTCCGCACCGATTCCCACGGGGATTGTTGCCATGTCGTTGCCTCAAGTTGCTGGCCCGATCGTTGATTTGGGCGCCCGACCCGAGCAACGGGTGCCCATGAGCCGTTTGCGGGCACGGGTGGCAGAGCGACTTCTCCAATCGCAATCGACCAATGCCATTTTGACCACCTTCAACGAGGTCAACATGGCCCCGGTGATGGAAATGAGAAAACGTTTCCAGGAAAAGTTTGAAAAAGAGCACGGCGTCAAAATTGGCTTTATGAGCTTTTTTGTGAAAGCAGCCGTGCATGCTTTGAAAAAATACCCTGTCCTCAATGCCTCAGTGGATGGGAGCGACATCGTCTACCACGGTTATTTCGACATTGGCATCGCTGTGGGGTCTCCCAGGGGTTTGGTCGTTCCCATTTTGCGCAATGCCGATCAAATGAGCTTTGCCGAAATTGAAAAGAAAATTTCTGAATTTGGCGCTAAAGCCCGCGATGGAAAATTGGGTATCGAGGACATGTCCGGCGGTACGTTCTCCATCAGCAACGGCGGCACCTTTGGCTCCATGATGTCCACCCCCATCATCAACCCACCCCAGTCGGCTATTTTGGGCGTGCATGCCACCAAAGACCGCGCCATGGTGGAGAACGGCCAAGTGGTGGTGCGACCCATGAACTACTTCGCCATGTCGTATGACCACCGCATCATTGACGGCCGAGAAGCTGTCTTGGGTCTGGTGGCGATGAAAGAAGCGTTGGAAGACCCTGCTCGATTGTTGTTTGACATCTGATTGGAATCCATATGAGCAAACAATTCGACGTCATCGTCATCGGTGCGGGCCCTGGTGGCTACATCGCCGCCATCCGCGCGGCCCAGTTGGGCTTTCAAGTTGCTTGCATCGACGAGTGGCAAAACGCAACGGGTGGCCCAGCCCCTGGGGGCACTTGCACCAACGTCGGCTGCATTCCCTCTAAGGCTTTGCTGCAATCGTCTGAACATTTTGACCATGCCAACCACCACTTCGCCGAACACGGCATCACATCCACCGGCGTGAAGATGGATGTGGGCCAAATGCTCAAGCGCAAAGACACGGTGGTCAAGCAAAACAACGACGGCATTTTGTTCCTGCTCAAGAAAAACAAGGTCGCGTTTTTCCATGGCCGTGGTGCGTTCGCCAGCAAGTCCGATGCAGGCTATGAAATCAAAGTCTCTGGCAAGGCTGAAGAGTCCCTCACGGCCAAACACATCATCATCGCCACCGGATCGAGCGCCCGTGCCTTGCCCGGCACACCGTTTGACGAAGTCAATGTGCTGTCCAACGATGGCGCTTTGCGCTTGGGTACCGTTCCCAAGAAATTGGCCCTCATTGGCTCGGGTGTGATTGGCTTGGAGATGGGCTCGGTGTGGCGTCGCCTGGGTGCAGAGGTCACCATCTTGGAAGGTCTACCCACCTTCCTCGGCGCCGTGGATGAACAGATCGCCAAAGAAGCCAAGAAAGCTTTTGACAAGCAAGGATTGAAGATTGAGCTTGGCGTGAAGGTTGGCGAGATCGTCAATGGTAAAAAAGGCGTGACCGTCAACTACACCAATGCCAAAGGCGAAGCGGTGAAGTTAGACGCTGACAAACTCATCGTCAGCATTGGACGTGTGCCCAACACCACCGGCTTGCAACCCGACGCAGTGGGCTTGGCGCTTGACGAGCGCGGTGCCATTGTGGTGGATGCCGATTGCAAAACCAATTTACCTGGCGTGTGGGCGGTGGGTGACGTGGTGCGTGGCCCCATGCTGGCTCACAAAGCCGAAGAAGAGGGCGTGGCGGTGGCCGAGCGCATTGCGGGTCAACACGGGCATGTCAACTTCAACACCATTCCTTGGGTGATTTACACCAGTCCTGAGATCGCTTGGGTGGGCCGCACCGAGCAGCAACTCAAAGCCGATGGGGTGGCTTACAAAGCGGGAACTTTTCCGTTCTTGGCCAACGGCCGTGCCCGCGCTTTGGGCGACACCACCGGCATGGTGAAGTTTTTGGCAGACGCCACCACCGACGAAATTTTGGGCGTGCACATGGTGGGGCCGCAGGTGTCAGAGTTGATTTCCGAGGCCGTGGTGGCCATGGCGTTCAAGGCCAGCGCCGAGGACATTGCGCGCATTTGCCATGCCCATCCCTCACTCAGCGAAGCGACCAAAGAGGCGGCTTTGGCAGTGGACAAGCGGACCTTGAACTTCTGATGCAAGTTTTGTTAATCAAAAGGAACCCAAAGTGACTGAAGCCAAACACTTGAACGTTCTTTTTCTCTGTTGTTGCTCAGATGGTTGGCGGATTCCTCGGCTTGTTGCTTCATTCATTATTGAAGTCTGACCACCAACACGGTCACTGAGAAAGCTATTCACGCTGGTTATTAAAGAAATCTAACCGCTGATATCAAGACCACGACATCTGTA
>Ga0114960_10001271_pt1 | contig 20314 bp, 8 predicted proteins | sample C_130625_MF_Meta_FD_92637 | JGI IMG/M metagenome (GOLD analysis project Ga0114960, IMG submission 92637) | Freshwater microbial communities from Lake Croche, Canada to study carbon cycling - C_130625_MF_MetaG | ecosystem: Environmental > Aquatic > Freshwater > Lake | place: Lake Croche, Canada... | reverse complement strand
ATTCACATATATTTTTTTTTTCTGCGACATTTGTCGCATTTGTGTCAACATTTGTAAACATATTGTCATGATTTTTATGTTTAGGTGTCAAACAATGTTTATCAAAATCACATTTTTTACATGTATTATAGTTACATTTTTCACATATAAATTTTAGTTGCGACTTTTGCGACTTTTTTGTAAACATTTGTCAATATAAATATGTTTACATAAAAAATCTCTTAATACTTTTTAAATAAAAAAAAATAAAATTATCATAACAAATTGAAAATTATATTTTTAGTGACCAGACCATAAGAATTTTTATGGTAACAAATTTTTGTTTTTTGGCAAACTATTTTTAGGTTTTCAATTTTGGACATTTATTTTTGTCCATTTTTTGAAATCCGAAATACTTTCCCCAAAACTATTTTAAAGAAATAATAGTATAAATTGCCAAAACTACTTAAAGAATTTTATCAACAAATACTTCTTTGGCAACTCTTTTGATAATTTTCTCTTCTTTTTCATATTCATTGTCGCCCTTGCCACCCATTGACTCTATAATGATTTTGTTGAACTGATCAGAGTATTTTGAATTGATTTTCTTAAAATCTGGGTATTTCTCTCTAAATTCTGAAATAAGGTTTATATTTTTATATGCAACATTCTTTACCATCTTATGTAACTTGATATGCTTTTCATCTTCTTTTTCCCATTTGTCTTCATCTCTAATGTACATGGTTTCTCTCTTTTTGTCAGTGCAGTGAATGGGTCTTTCTGTTACATCCAATGCATTTAACTTCTTTATAATAATATTCGAAATGCCTTCAATGTAACCAACTTCACCAACCTTTTCCAAATCTGAAAGTTGCAATTGGAGAGAATCAACAAAATCAGTAATGTTCATAGCATTTTTACAAGTTTCATTTAAAAAAAACTGCAAATTGAAGGACTTGTTATGAGAATTATTTGTATTGTAGCTATTATTCATAGAACCATTTTTTAGTACTTCTAAAATCAAATTTTTAAATTCTTGGTTTTCTTTAACCAAATATTCTACTAATATATCATTTTTTGGTTGTTCTAATACATTATTTTCGTTATTACATGTTTTTTTATGTCTCCATATTGAAGTACGACTTTTTAATGATATACCACAATTACATATAAATGTAGGAACTTTTTCGGAACTTTTTTGTTTCAAATTTGTTTCATTTGTTTCATTTTTATGTTTAGATGTAAAAGTATGCCTCTTATATTGACTCTTTCTGCAGGTTGAATAGTCACATTTTTCGCAGTAAAATATTTCCGAACTTTTCGAACTAAAATTTGTTTCAAATTGTTTCATATATGAAACAAAGAAAAGTTCCTAAATCTTTTTTTTTACAAAATAATAAAAAATTATGATAACAAAATGTAAATTATTTTTTTAGTAGTCAGACCATAAGAATTTTTATGGTAACAAATTTTTGGTTTTTGGGAAACTATTTTTAGGTTTTGATTTTTGGACATTTATTTTTGTCCATTTTTTGAAATCCGAAAAAACTTTCCCATCAAAATTTTGAAATATTTATTTAAGTAGTCTGAAAATAATATATATGTAAAAACTATTTAAAGTCATCACTAAGTTCACAAAAACGACAATATGTTATCGTCTTTGATGTATCCTCATCAATATCAATAGAATCATTTATGAATTCATGTTTACACAAAGAATATATATGTTGGTTACATGTATTTTTTAATTCTTGAATATATTTTCTTTTTTTAATAAAAAAATCTATATTTATATCTGAAATAAAAAGTATACATAGTTTTGTATTTTCACGAGAATCATAATCATTTGTATATTCACAAATGTCATCATACGCATTTATAATAGAATCTAAATTTTCTACCATAATAATATATTTGTTTCTCATCAATAAAAAATAATTTATATCCATTATTTATTATCATACTAAAATATTTTTAAATCTGTTTTATATTTACATATACATGCTCCATAGTGCTGTATTATTTTCAGTCTCCTTCTTAATAAGCTTATCTACTACTTCTTTTGTTACCTTGAATGGAAAGTCAACTTGTAATGACATCTCGCCTTCAAATAAATTAGAACCGGGCTTCATTAATCTATACAAATTTAGCTTTGTATGAATAATTTCTAGACATCGTTTTAAATTTCTTACACCATCTTCTTTATTACAATGGGTTTCAATAATATGACCTATTACATCATCAGGAATAATAATATCACCTTCATCAAATCTTACTTGTTCACGGATTTTTGGTAACAAATAGTTATTGGAAATGCAGTTCTTTTCTTTTCCATTATAACCCTTTGTCTTGATTCTATACATTCTATCCTTCAAAATAGGATTTACTTTTGATTCATCATTATAACTGAAAATGAAGAGACATTTACTCAAATCAAAGTTAATTTCTGCAAAATACTTGTCATGAAATTGAGAATTCTGTGATGTATCTGTCAAGTGTGTCAAAATACCTACAATTTCTTCGCCTCTTGGAGTATCACTAATTTTATCTAACTCGTCAAAATAAATGACAGGATTCATAGACTGACAATCAATTAATATTTGAACAATTTTACCCCATGTACTACCTTCATATGTATAGCCATGACCTTCTAAAAAACTACTATCTGTAGCACCACCTAGAGCAATAAATGCAAAAGGTCTGTTCAAAATCTTGCTAATACCCTCCTTTACAAGACTAGTTTTACCAGTACCAGGTGGTCCATGAATGGCAATAGCAGTACCAATAGCCTTTGGATTAGTAAGAAGCTGACCAAGCATTTGCATGATTTGCATTTTTGCATCATTTAGACCATATACTGCTTGATCAAGAGTTTGTTGGGCATTTTCCATAAAATCATGACATTTTTCTACACCATCTTCAATTGTTAAAGGTAGGTTATGATAATTTGTAAATGGTATATGCATAAAGGTATCAACCCAGTTCTTAATTTTATAAAAATCACCGCTACCAGGATCCATATATTTCAATGTATTAATTTTCTTCATAGCAGCAGCCTTAAAATGAACTGGAATTTTTGATTCAAGTAATGTCATTCTATAAGGTTTTTCAATTCTTGTAATTTTATTAATCTCTTTTAACTCCTTAATAAGTTTCTTCTGATTTTCAAGCTCCAATTTTTCATAAAATACAAAATCATTTAATGTATTTTTATCACTAATAATTCTTTTAAATATACGCAAATTTTTAGCCTTTTGTTTTTTTTCCTTTTTTACTTTTTTTGTTTTTACCTTTTTTATTTCATCTTCATAAACATCAATACATTTTTGTATTGATTTATCCTTTGGGTTTTTTGATAAGAGTTCTTTCAATTGTGTTAGAGCTTCACTAGGTTCAGTCTTCGATACTTCTTCAATATCAACATTTTCTTCTTTTTTATTGGATGCTTTTGTTTTCTTCTTTGAAACTATTTCTTCTTCTTCTTCATCTTCTTCATCATCATCTTCATCATCCTCGGAATCGTCATCATCAGAAGATACTTCCTCATCTTCATCTTCAGTTTCATCATCATCATTTTCATAATCCTCATATTCGGAATCATCATCATCGTCATATTCATCATCATCGTCATCAACATTACCTATTGTGAATATAATATTTAATTTTTTATCATTCTTTTCATCGTCGTCTTCTTCATCTGAAACCTCAATTTTTTTTGACTTGTTTGATTTCTTTGAAGATTTTTTTGATTTCTTCTTGTATTCAACTTCTTCCTCCTCCTCTTCATCTGAGTCTGACTCAACAATATATTTCTTATTTTTCTTTGAATGCTTTGATTTTTTTTTTGTAACTTTTTCATCTTCTGATGAATCATCATCGCGATCATCATTAGATGACTTGATTTTCTTGTCTATATACTTAGACGGAAATATCTTGGATAGAAACTTGCGATACTCTTGAACATCCATATCGTTATCAGAATCACTACTATTATCATCATTGCTGTCACTATCAGATTCTTCATTCTTCTTCTTTCTGAGTGCTTTCTTAAAATCCTTCTTAGATAACTTGGTTTGACTATCTCGTGGCATGTTGTGTATAATATATCTTCTATTTTTGATTTTAAATCAAAATCAATTTTATTTTTTATAAAATAGTGTATAAATAATTTATGTATGTGAATTAATATAATTAATTTCTAACCAAACATCATCAAGATGATTTAAATTTGGATTTTCTTTACGATATTTATTGCGATCAAAATGTGGAAATTTATCAGTAATGTTCAAAGGTCTGTTATTATAAATACAATTAGTAAAAATATAACGAATAGTTTCTTCTTCATCATTTAGCAGTAAATCTTTATTTAAATTTTTAAAAATTACCCAATTTACATGCAATAAACTAGACATTTTTTTAATTAAATTTAAATATTTATTTGGTAGTAAATCTTCTACTACATCATTATGACATTTATGTAATGATTTATCTGGTATATTTCGTCTGTTCATTGAATCCGCATTACCACGATAATGTTTTTCAATAGATTCTTGTAATGATTTATGTGTATAATGATTAATTTGAATAATATCGGTTGTATTATTATCATTCATTGCTAAACGATGAATAATATTATTTTTAAAATCTCTAAATTTTGACATGTCTGATAAGATAGCAAAATGAGGATTATTAATATATAATACATGTTTCGGTTGAACAATAACCTTTATATGATCATGATGTTTACTATCACAATAACGATATTTATCAATTAAATAATCAGATTGTTTAATATCATGAAAACTAGTACCAAATATTTTCCAATTAATACCAATAGCATGTTTATCTTCATGTTGTTTTAAAAGTTCTGACAATGTAAATGTTTTTTTTGGAAAAATATATTCATCACCATCTACAATAATTAACCACTTTGTTAAATCACCATATTTTTTTAAACAATCATTGTAAGCGTCTATTTGTTTACATTTACCTGGAAAATCTATTACTACACAATATTTTCTGAAAAAATCTGTATTTAAACGCTCTCTTAACTTCCAAGAAGATTCATTATCATAAATATAAAATTTAGTTACTCCTAATATTGTATAATACATAATAAATTCTTCGATATTTGATTCATCTTTAATAATACAACAAAGAGATAAGTAATGTAATTTCATTATATATAAACATTTTTTTTTATTTTTATTTTTTAATTTTATTTTTTTATAAAAATTTAAAAAAATTTAAAAATAAAATTGATTAATAAAACAATATAAATGTATTGTATTATAATATAAGATATGTCTAGGTTTACAACTTCCAATAGTATGCCTATAAATTGCTCAAAAGTAATTGGAATTCAATTTAGTATTCAATCCCCTGAAGAAATTCGTAAGGGTTCAGTGGCTGAAATTACCAGCCGCGATACTTATATAAATAATAAACCTGTTATTGGTGGATTATTTGACCCTAGAATGGGTGTTTTAGAACCAGGTCTTATTTGTCCTACAGATGGTCTTGACTATATGCAAACACCTGGTTATGCTGGTCATATTGAATTAGCACGACCGGTGTTTTATATTCAATACTTAAGCACTATAATAAAATGTATGAGATGTGTATGTTTTAAATGTAGCAAGCTTCTAATAAGCAAGGATAAATATAAACAGGCGCTTAAAATGCAGGGTGAGGCACGATGGAAATTTGTGTTTTCATTATGTAGCAAGGTAAAGCGTTGTGGAGATGATAGTGAAGATGGTTGTGGAACATTGCAACCAAAATCTATTCGTAAAGAAGGACTTGCCACAATATTTGCCGAGTGGAAAAATGAAGGTGCTGATGCTGAGCCGATTATTATAAAAGTGACTCCAGAAATGATTTTGAAAAATTTCAAAAGAATTTCTGATGACGATGTTACATTTATGGGATTTAGTCCAGTATTTTCTAGGCCAGATTGGATGATTTGTCAGGTCATGTCTGTACCTCCACCAGCAGTTCGTCCTTCTGTGAAACATGATGCTCAGCAGCGTTCTGAAGATGATTTAAGTCATATTTTAGTAAATATTGTTAAAACAAATAAAACACTTCAGGAGAAAATTATGAATAATGCGCCGGCAAATGTAATTGATGATTGGACGACAGTCTTGCAATATTATGTCGCGACTCAGGTAGACAATAAGATTCCTGGAGTGGCTGCAGTTGCACAGCGTTCTGGTCGTCCTTTAAAATCTATAAAAGATCGCTTGAATGGAAAAGGAGGTCGCATGAGAGGCAACTTAATGGCAAAACGTGTCGATTTTAGTGCTCGTTCTGTCATTACTGCGGATCCAAATATTTCCATTCGAGAGCTAGGTATTCCTATGAAAATTGCCAAGAATATCACCAAGCCAGTTGTAGTAAATAAAATAAACAAAGCATTCTTGACCAAACTTGTGCAAAATGGCGCCGATGTGTGGCCTGGTGCTAAGATCTTGGAAAAGAAAAATGGCGAAGTGATTACATTGCGCTATTATTTAGATAGGAATTCAATCGCGATTGAAGAAGGTGACATCGTTCATCGTCATATGATGGACGGCGATGCCATCTTATTTAATCGTCAACCTACCCTTCATAGAATGAGTATGATGTGTCATATTGCTCGCATCATGAAGCAAGGTGATACATTCAGAATGAACGTAGCCGATAGACTTTGTGTCGGCAACAGGAGGCGTTAAAAGCGTGTTACCTCCTAGTGTCCACCTTTGGGAAAGGTTGAGCCAAATAATTGGTTCTAATAATCCCAAATGTGGATGCAACGTGACCAAACTGCTGGAAGTTCCTTAGAGCCTTTACTACCACTCACAACTGGAAACAATTGTGAGGATCTCGGTTAACTGCCGAACCCGATGGTAATAATGTAAAGGATTGGATAATCAGCAGCCAAGCCCCTAACCTCGTTATGGTAAGAGTATGGGGAAGGTTCAGAGAGTAGATGATCACGGGTCTCAAATGATAGTTTAACCAACTTGATGAGGCACAAGGTGTATTCCGACCTTACCAGAAATGGTAAGGAAAGGCCGACAAAGCCTTACAATGCAGATTTTGACGGGGATAAATTCATCTTGTCCCCAACAGGCGAATGCCTATTAAGTTGTAGATAATACTTAGTAGGGAAAACATTGGAATATCTACTGATTCATGTTTGAATCAATATAATCGTCTAGTCATTCTAAATATAAATAATATAAATAAGTCTTGCTATAATATATAATGGAGAACTTACTTGATAAAAGTGAAGCGCATAAAATAAAAGGTGAAATATATAAAATAACAAATCTATTAACAAATAAAATGTATATTGGACAAACAAGAAGTCATTATCTAAATAAAGGCAAATATAGACCATTTAGTTATACTGGAAGATTCAAAAGTCATATAAGCGAATCTAAAAGTCTAACTAAATATAATGCTTGCAGATATTTAAATAGTGCATTTAATAAACATGGGGTAGAAAATTTTAAATGTGAATTAATTCTTAATTGTGAAATTAATGAGTTGGATAGTTACGAAACAAAGTACATTTCTGAATTAAATACAAGATATCCTAATGGTTATAATTTAACCAATGGAGGACAGAAATGTGGATTTGCAAAAGGAAAGAAAGTCATATTAGAAGAGGTTACAAAACCAAAATTTAATATGAATTTAAATCCAAACTTGAAAAGAAGTGATAAAACAAAACAACTTATTTCACAAAGATTAAAAGAACATAAAAATGACCCCCAAGTTAGAAAAGATGATATGAAAAGAGTCCAAAAAATACATTCAAATAATAGATTTGATAAATATAAAAATATAGATATTGACAAAGATAATATTGAACAATATATATCTATTATAAAAAATAATACATTGAATTATGAATATATTAGAGTAACCTTTAGAAAAATGCGCACTACTTTTGTAGGTAAGTATGAAACAATAGAAGAAATAAAACAAAGAGCAAGACAATTTATATTAGATATTTTAGAATGGCAACGTATCCAAACTGCTGGAACTTCCTTAGAGCCTTCACTACCACTCACATCTGGAAACTTATGTGAGGATCTCGGTTAATTGCCGAACCCGATGGTAAAAACGTGAAGGATTGGATAATCAGCAACCAAGCCCCTAACCTCGTTATGGTAAGAGTATGGGGACGGCTCAGAGACTAGATGTTTACGGGTTTCATATGATAGCTTGACCAGCTTGATGAAGCACAAGGTATAGTCCGGCCTTACGAGAAATCGTAAGGATACTCCACCCGGAGATGAATTTGCACATGCCACAGGATCCAGAGTCAGAGGCAGAATTAAGAAATTTGGCTGCAGTCCCATATCAAATAATCAGCCCAGCAAACAATTCCTCGATTATAGGTATTTATCAAGATTCAATGCTTGGTTCGTATCAATTCACGAGGCCTAATATCCGTTTTAATCCGCGCGATGCAATGAATTTACTTATGATGTGCAACGTAGTGAACGAACGCGAATTAATAGAAAATATACAAGAGAAAGGTGGTATTACAAATTTCGACATTATGAGTCAAATCATGCCACCTCTTTCAATGAAATACAAGACAAAAGCATTTAAAGAGGATAAAGATGACGCGAAAACTTCAAATGCTGTTCTTGAGATTAGAAATGGTAAATATATTCGAGGACAAATGGACAAGAGTGTTTTAGGTGCTGGTACGAAAGGTTTGCTACAACGTGTCTGTAATGATTTCGGTAATATGGCATCTGCTAAGTTTGTAGATGATTTACAAAATGTAGTGACCGAATACATGAATTCAGCTGGTTTCAGTGTTGGAATTAGTGATTTAATATCAGATCAAAAAACAAACGACGAGATTGTTCAAGTTATTACAAAAAAGAAGACAGATGTCAAGAATTTGATAGACCAAGTACAAATCGGTATCTTTGAAAACAATACTGGTAAGACAAATGAGGAAGAATTTGAGACACAAGTAAATAGTATTTTAAATCAAGCTACATCTGAATCCGGAAAGATTGGACTCAAGTCTTTAGACAAAGATAACCGATTTGTTATCATGGTAAATGCTGGTTCTAAAGGTTCAGATTTGAATATTTCTCAAATGATTTCTTGTTTGGGACAACAAAATGTAGATGGAAAGCGTATTCCTTATGGTTTTGAGAATAGAACACTACCGCACTTTACCAAATACGATGATTCGCCAGGAGCACGTGGTTTTGTAGAAAGCTCTTATATCAATGGACTTTCTCCTCAAGAACTCTTCTTCCATGCTATGGGTGGTCGTGTTGGTCTTATTGATACTGCTGTAAAAACGTCTACTACTGGATATATACAGCGCAGATTAATCAAAGGTCTAGAAGACTTAATGGTAAGTTATGACATGACAATTCGCACAAATAAGAATAAGATTGTACAATTTGCTTATGGAGATGATAATATTGATACAACAAAGGTTGAGAACCAACCTATACAACTGGTATCTATGAGTACACAAGATATTTATGCTCATTATCTTGTTCCAGAGGAGTCAGGTAAGATCAAGACTCTTAGCAACATATTCTTAAAGAATGTATATGCAAGATACAAAAAACAGCTAGTTGATTTTATGGACAAAACACAAAAATATATTGATATGATGATAGAAAAACGAGATGCACTAATTAAATATGTATTTAAAAACAAAAGCGATTCTGTTGTCAATTGTCCAGTTGCATTCCATTATATTATTGGTAATATTCAAGGTCAATGTAATATTTCCATTTCTTCACTTGTAGATATTACAATGTTGGAGGCATTGGAAATGATTGAGAACTGCTATGAAAATTTAACCAAAATTTATTATGCACCTCCAACTGAACTTTTCAAGACACTTTACTACTATTATTTATCTCCAAAAGATATTCTTATTGTAAAGCGTTTCAATAGAGCTGCTTTAACTTTATTACTTGATACCATTACGATGGATTATAAAAGAGCAATTGTTGCGCCTGGAGAAATGGTTGGCATGATTGCTGGTCAAAGTATTGGCGAGGTCTCAACACAAATGTCAGTTACATATGAATCTCAACACAAAATTGTTATTAAAAATAAACAGACACAAGAATTTAAAACCATGTCAGTCATTATAGGTGAATTCTGCGATGAATTAATCGCTAACAATTTAGATAAAACCTTTAATACTGGTCATGTAAATAGTGTAGAGACTTTGTTATCTGACTTAGAAAATGAATATTATATTATTGGTGTTTCTGAAGACGAAAAAACATCTTTGAATAAGTTATCTCATATTAGTAAACATCCAGTAAATGGTCAAATGATGAAAGTGACAACACGTTCTGGTAGAGTTGTTGAGACAACAACAAGTCATAGTCACTTAATTAGAAAAGACCATAAAGTATCATCTATTAAAGGTACTGATATGGTAGAAGGTATGCGTATTCCTGTTTGTGCATATATTAAACAAACCGCATTTGTAAAAGATACATATGAAAATATTAAATTGGATGAATTGATGGGATGGTTCATTGGTGCTTATTTAGCTGAAGGTAATTTGAATTATAATGAAATTTCCATTACCAATGTTTCAGAATACTATATTGAAAATACAAAAAAAGTAGCTGCTTTATTTGGTAAAGAATGTCGTATTGTAGAAAAACAAGGTGCTTATGGTAAATCAATTACTACAAAATTTACTAGCAAAGAGCTTGCAAAAATATTATTAAATACATGTGGAACTGGTAGTTTTGTAAAGAAGGTTCCCGACTTTGCATTTGATGCACCACTCTCATTTAAGGCAGCTATGTTTCAAGGATATTTTGATAGCGATGGTAATTTTCAATGCGACGACAAGCATCACCAGATTCGTTGTTGCAGTAGAAGCTTACAACTAATTAAGGATTTAGCTCTAATAATAAACTATTTTGGAATTTTCGCAAATATAAAAACAGAAGAAAATAAAGACAAACCATTATACCATCTAAATATAGCATCAAAATATGCTAAACAATACCAAACTATGATTGGTACAACTTTACACAATGAAAAATTATCTAATCTTGTTAAATTTATTGAACGCAATGACGTAAAATTCTTATCTGAACAAATTGACAAAATTAATGGAATGGGTGAAATAGTTGCTCATTGTGGTAAAGTTTTAAAGTTACCAGGTCAAAGCAGAACATATGGTTTTTGGAAAAATAAAGACAGCATTGGTCGTAGAACATTGGAAAAATATTATCAGACTTTCAAGGAAAATGATACACAAAATCTTATTAGCGAAGAACTAAAATTAATAAAACAAGCAATTACATCTAATGTTGTTTGGGATGAAATTATTAAAATTGAATATTATACACCTGATCAGACAAATTATGTATATGATTTCACTATTCCAGGAAACCAGACATTTATGACTGATTATGGTGTCATTGTTCACAACACGTTAAATACTTTCCACTTTGCCGGAGTAGCTTCTAAATCCAACGTTACTCGTGGTGTACCAAGAATTGAAGAGATTCTGTCTTTGTCTAGTGATATTAAGAATCCTTCACTAAGTATTTATTTGAATCATGAAGATGAAAGAAGTAAAGAAAAAGCACAGACTATCATGTACATGTTAGAGCATACTAAGCTAGAAGAAGTTGTAAGGATGGTTCAAGTGTGTTTTGACCCAGATGATTTAAACTCTTTGATTACAGAAGACAAAGACACTATTGAACAATACAGGTCTTTTGAAAATATGGTAGAAGAATGTAATAATGTATCTTTACAAACAGACGAGAATGAAAAATCAAAATGGATTATACGTATGGAGATGGATCCTGAAGTAATGCTTGAGAAAAATATTACAATGGATGATGTAAATTTCACTCTAAAGAGTTGTTATGAAGATCAAATTAATTGTATATATTCTGATTTTAATGCGGATAAATTAATATTCAGAATAAGAATGAGTGAGGTTATAAAAAATAGCAGTGGAAAAGGACAAAATAAAACAAAAGTGAACCCACTTGACCAGTCAGACCATATTTATATCCTCAAGAATTTTCAAGATCAGTTGCTACAAAATGTAGTATTAAGAGGTATAAAAGGAATAAACAAAGTTATTCTTCGTAAAGTAGTAGATAATATGGTAGAACATAATGGTATTTATAAAAAAGAGGATATTTGGGTACTTGATACAATTGGTACAAACTTGCTCGATGTTCTAGGTCTTAACTTTATTGATAATAAACGAACAATGAGTAATGATATTGTAGAAATATACAATGTTCTTGGTATTGAAGCTGCTAGACAATCAATTTATAATGAGTTGGTTGAAGTAGTAGAATTTGACGGAACTTATATTAACTTTCATAATTATAGTGTTTTAGTGGATAGAATGACATATACAGATAAAATGATTTCCATATTTAGACACGGAATTAATAATGATAATATTGGACCAATTGCAAAGGCATCTTTTGAAGAGACACCAGAAATGTTTTTAAAGGCAGCCAAACATGCAGAATTAGATACTCTCAGAGGTGTTTCAGCAAATATTATGTGTGGTCAAGAAGGGTTCTTTGGAACAAGTGCTTTTCAAGTTATATTAAATATTGAAGAAATGCAGAAAATGGAGGCAGCTAGTGAATACAAGATAGTGGATACAGAAGAAGAAATAGAAAAATTATTTGGGCAAATGCAAATCACAGACGATAAATGTAGTGCTAATAAAATTGCATTTCAGAACAATGTCATTACAATTCAAGCAGAAGATATGGGTAATGACAATGATTATAACCCTGGATTTTAAAAGCAACTAGATAAATAGAAACAATTAAAAAATTAATATTAAATAAATTTAATATTAAATAATAAGTAAATAGTATATTAGTTAATGACTACATTTAATTTAATTATTCAAAAAGTTCTTAAAATAGAAAATAAAAATTTTTTTAATTATACTGATGATAATATAGATCCTTTATTAAAAGTTATTTTTGGATTTGGTTTTGATATAAATGATACATCAAAACCTATTCATGTAAAAAAGATGAATTTTTTAAAAGATAGTCTTAATAATTTTTTTATAAAAATGCATAGTCAAGAAGAATTTCTTTCATATTTTAATAAAATTCAAAGAACATATCATGCTCTAAATAGATTTGTATTTAATTATAAGTTTAAAAAAGCACAAATTATTGTCAAAACCGACATGATATTGAATGACTTAAAAGAAGATGATAAAAATGTATTATGTATTTATCAAGATAATTCAAGATATTTATTTAAAATATATGATTTATTAAAAATAATAAATATGTCATTAATAAATTCACAAGAATTTTTTGCTGAACCATTATGTATTAAAAATCCTTATAATAACTTACCATTTGAAAAAAGTATATTATATTATATATATTATTATCTTACAGAAAAAACTAAAATTTCATCGAAATTAATCCATACTGATTTATTTTTGAAATTTCATAGTTGTCATTTTAATTTGAATATATTTTTAAATAAGTATGAACATCTATTGAGAGAAGAAGCAGTAGTAAATTACGTAAAAAATTCTGTTAATAATACTTTATACTCACTAATAATTCATATGTTAGTTACTTTTAATTATTCAAAAAATAATAAATATAAAATTATTATTAATAACCGATTTCCTAAAGAAAAGGTTATTACTATTTTTAAACCATATTTAGTTTTATTTATGAATAGTAGATATTTATTAGTACCTAATTTAAAAAATAAAGCATTAGATGATTTACATAAAAAATTAAAAGCATTTCAAAATTATAATCCTTTGTTTGGAAGAGTAAAACTTATTTATGGGCATAAAATATGTAGTGATGGAATAAATAAAAAAATAAAAATTAGTGAAGAAATAAATGACAAACATATTAATTTTTACACACATGATAATGAGAATTTTTTAAAAGATCACTTAACATATAAAAATACTCACTATTCTGATGCTAATAATTTTTATAGAAGAAATGAAAATATTTATTATATTGATGAACCAGAAAATAATGATAATGATAATAATAATAATGGTAACAATAATAATGATAATAATACCAATTCCGATTATGATTCCGATAACAATACCGATTATGATTCCGATAACAATGATTCCGATAACAATGATTCCGATAACAATGATTCCGATAACAATGATTCCGATAGTTATAATGATAGTGTAGATTAAATATAAAAATCTATTTATTTACATTCTTTTTCGTGTTATTTTTCTTATTATCCTTTGTAGATTGTTTCTTAGATTGTTTCTTAGGTGGTGTTTCTATAATAAGTGTTTCCTTCTCTTCTTCTATTATGATTTTCTTTTTCCTTTGTACTTTTGGTTTAGGTAGAGGAGCTGTATCCTCACTATCTGATTCTATTATAATAGGTCTATCAGGTTTTTTTTTCACATAGATTGTCTTTTTTGGTTTTTTAAATTCATTTAAATAATCCTGAATAGAAATAGGATTTTCAATTGTCTCATGAATTCTTTCTACACAATTATTATTTAATTTGTCGAGTGAAATAAATGCATCACCAGTATCGCTTAAAATTAATTTATATACAGGAATATTTTCTGGACGAAAACCAGGTAAAACAATAAACGCAAAATCATCTTCTCTAGTACCATATCCAACAAACTCGTGTTTTTCATGTTTTGATTGTAAAATTGTTTTTTGAGAAATAAAAATAGTAGGAATTTTATATTTTACAACAAGCAACCATAAGTCAAATGTTGTCAAAAAATAATTATCTGTATAAATTAGATTAGAGAAAGAAATTGTGTTACTATGTACTTGATCACCAAGTGTTTTTTTACCTTCAATAATTAATATATCTACAATTTTATCAAGATACTCACTCAAATATACCTTATATTCATCAAACAATTGATTTTTGATTTGACTAATTGTAAACTTATCACCTGTTCTTCTCTCTATTAGATCAATAATAAAATCAAACGTACAAACATTATTTTTTCCGTAAACAATTTCAGTATATTTTTCTGGAAAGCAGTTTTTCCACATACTTGATGTAATAATTTCTTTTGTTTCTTTTTCACAAGGTATTTCATTTTTATTATCGACCAATTGATCAAATGATGAAAAAACATTATCGTATACTTGTGTTTTTACTGGTTCAACCTCATCATATGAAATATATTTTGTATATTTATTTGTAACAGCAGGAACTAAACTTTCAAAATATTCTTGGTTCAATAATGATTGTATTAATATAATTTCATCTTCTCTTAAATTGTAACCAATATTTCCAAAAGAAAGATATATTTGAGGTTGAAGCATAAATGATTTAATTCTTGCATAACGAATTAGTTCATCAGCTAATCGTAAATAGTAAATATTTTCATTCAGTTTCTTTGTTATTAAGTTCTTTTCTGGTAAAATCATATTACATTTACCATTTTCGGTAAATGCGCATAAATTTGGGACTGCATTACAAGATTCTTTATCTTTTACAATGCATGTAGATACTTCACTTATTAATTTGTAATATTTGTCATCTCCGATAAATTGTATTTTATCTTGCACTAATTCTCTAAGATATATATCAATATTTTTAAGTTTTTCTGAATAAATAATATATTCTTTCATCATTTCCTTTTCTATTTTTTCTCTTAAATTTGAATTTTCATAATCATTTATTAAAATACGAATAGTATTTCTAAAAACATTATAAAAACTTGTTTCAAGTCGTATTTTTTTAATATAATCAACTCTCTCTTCATCTACATCGGTTTTAGTTGTAATCGCTACCTCACTTTGAACCATAGGATTTTTACTAATGTCAATAATATAATTGTTATTATTAAGTGATGGAATATCTAAATCATGTGGTACATCATCTAAACGCAATGGTTGTGATAATTGTATAAATTGATTTGTATTTGTAAGTATACCTACAACATGATCATCTTCAACTACTTTGAATGCTGGTTTACAAGGGATATCAGGTTGGTCTCTACGTTTTTTGCTTCTTTTATCTAGTTTATTTAAAAATTCAATTGTGTTTTGATATGTATTCCACAATCCCAAATCTGTCATAAACACATAGTCTAAATCCTTTTTTAAATTTTCATCAAGTTGTGAAGGATAACAAGGTATAAATCCAAATTGACCAGACACACCTGGTTCTTCTGCCACAACACCAATAACTTTATTATTAAAATTCACTACTAACTTCTTTATATTATATTCATATTTATCTAATTTCTGTACTAAATCATAAAGAAGTAATGCACGTTTAGCTTTATAAATATTAGGCATACTATCTAATGGTCTACATACTAGATTAAAGAATGGTTTTAAAATTTCCTTAAAAACAGATCTCATAGTTTTTGAAAGTTTTGGATCATATTCTTTAAAATCCTTAGAAACAAGTATACTTTTAACACCATTTACATTACTATTTGTATAAGAATAAATAGGCTCATAATACTCATCCTTTTTTAATAATATAATTGTAGGTTTCCTTGCTTGATAAAATTCTGATGAATAGTGATTTGTAGGACATAATATACTAACATTATTAGTTATATCATCATTATTTATTTGTAATATAACAAGATTCACACCATTTGGGAATAAATTTTGGTTTGGTATACTAATAATATCCCATAAATATGTATGATCAATAAAAACATCTGGATCTCTTAAAAAAGCAATAAAGTTTTCAAATGCTGTTACAACTTTGGTAAAATAAGCTTTATTTTCAGGTATGGTTATATCAAGTTTTGAATAGAGAGATGAATCCTTATATATATTTAAATCAACGCTTTTATTCAAGTCTTGAAAATCTGTAACTAAATTTCCATTTTGGTATTTTATAAACGAATCAATATTTATAGATTGAATAATATATTCTTTCATTTCCTTTACACTCAAAATAGATGATACTGATGCATTTTTATTCTTTCTAGCAAAAAATATCACATCTGATATACAACTGATAAAAGATTGTTTTTGATTAATCTCAATACCATGACGTAATAAACAAGGATTATTTTCTTTAATATTTGTATTTGTCTTGCTAATTTGACAATCCGTATTTGTAACATTTAACATAGTTTGAATTTCAGCTGGTAAATATCCCCATCTACCGGCTTCTATAGGAAATTTATCAGGGGCTTTTATATATGCATCTTGGTCTTTTGATGTAATAATTTTTTTATCTTGAATATCTTCTTTTTCTTTTGTACATTTTTCCATTGCCTTTATACGACCTTCTGTATTATATTTATCAAAGCAACATGGTAGACAATAACCATCTGGATGTGAATCTGGTATTAAACTTGGATATTTTTTTGAATCTTTCTTACCAGGAGTAGGTTTATAAAATTCGTAAATATAATATCCAGGTTTCACTTTTTTCTCTCCTTTTGGTAATACTTTTCCACAAGTCGGATGTACTAATTCAGTTTTACCATCATTACCTTTTACTTCTTTTAAATCTTTTGGATCTATAATAGTATTTGTTTTTAAACACCAATATCGTGGACAAATATAGTTGAACTTATTTTCTGGATTTGAACCATACTTAATAACATCTTCTTTTCGTAAAAATCCAGGATGTTCATTATTTATTTTTTCTAATTGTGAATCTGTTAAAATAACAGGTTGTCTTCTCATATTTGAACTGCATGTTCTAGGATAAGAATTAAATTGAGGAGTATCTTCTTTCAAAATTAATACAGGATCTTTCTTCTCAATAAGTGTTTGAAAATAATATGGTTTATTTAATTTCATACCATCAATATTTCTTACTTCATCTTCTTGTTCTTGTTCTTGTTCTTGTTCTTGTTCTTGTTCTTGTTCTTGTTCTTGTTCTTGTTCTTTTTCTTGTTCTTGTTCTTTTTCTTGTTCTTGTTCTTGTTCTTCTTGTTCTTGTTCTTGTTCTTGTTCTTGTTCTTGTTCTTGTTCTTGTTCTTGTTCTTGTTCTTGTTCTTGTTCTTGTTCTAACTTTTGTAAAGGTTTTTTACTAATTTCACTTTCAACATCTAATACTGGTATTTTTTCTGAAGACTCTGTTATATTTTCAAAAGTAACTAAATCTTTTGTAGGAGTGACTTCTGTAGATGATTCACTTTCAACTATTGGTTCATTTTCAGGTGATGCAATTTCTGTTTCAACATATATATCCGTTGGTGTATTTTCACTAGAAATGCCAAAAGAATCCAATTCCTTATCATTAATCTGTATATCAGAAGATATCGATTCATCAAGATTACTACTTGTTTTTTGACTTTCAAAATCTTCTGACTGAATAGACGAGTCTGAAGAATTATTACCTATACCTCCCTTAAAATCTTCAGGTGTATAATCTTCTTCATCATCTTCATCAAAGAATAAACTTAATGCACCTTTTGGTTTTTCAGATTGCATAATAAGACCTGATTTATCGTACACAACATTATCATCTTCAATAGTAGAAACTTCAGAGTTAGATGTTGATTCTTCTACTGCCGAAATAATATCATTAATAGATATTTCTCCTTTTTCTCCAGTTAAACAATGCTGATTTATTTCAGTAACAGGATATAATGTTGATGTTTTATCTTGTGTTAATCTTACAATTGTATCCAAATAAATAGGTAATGTATGTAAATAATTTATATTATTTATATTTTCAGTTGTAATAGTAATAATTCCTGTTTCTTTTTCAAGCGTTATACTTGTTTTAAAACCAGGATTATTTTTTATTTTAATATCTGATTTTTTAATACCTCTTTCAACTTCCAATTCATTTGCAATTCTCATTACCATTTCAACTGCACCTTTTCTATCCAAGTCTTCTGAAAAATTTTCCAAAAGTGCCTCTATAATTTCATCACCTCTTAATCCTTGACTTGATTTTTCAAAAATAAACGCTTCTTGGCTTGTAAATTTACTATAATTTGATACACGTTTAAAACGCAATTCAATTTTATTCCCTTTAAATTTATTTGTTTCATTTATAAAAATACTTGATATACAACTTTTGTATGAATCTAAATCTAATGGTTTCTTTATAGAAATTTGAGTTTCATATGTCAATTGTTTTATTTCAATATTTTCATCATTTAAGCTCTCAAAACTATCTAACTTATAACCACTTTGTTCTAACACTACTTTAATTTCTTTAATTAAAGGGTTGATAGCTTCTTTAAAGATAGTATTTATTTCATCTATGCTAACAACATTTTTAAACTCTGTACTAATAGTAATATAACCTTCTTCATCAAACTCACAAAATATGGTTTGCTCATTTGATTCAATATATACACCTACACCCTTACTACGTGTAATATTTTTCATCAGCTTAAATATTATTGCTTTTTTGAGAAATGGTATTTTTCTTCCATCTGTTGCAATTTTATCAGTATAAAGTCTATACACGTTCTCTTGTCTAGAAGATGGATTATATTTAATCAAAGGATTTTCTTTACTAGCATGTATTATTTTAAATATAATTTCAAGAGGAATTTTAACATCAAACTTAGGCTTTATTACAGCTTTAATATATTTAATACCTTTACTAACATAATTTAATTCCGTTTTTCTTAAATTATAAATATTATAAAACATATCAATTGTTTTAAATGACTCTATAACTCTGTCATTTAATATTTTTTTGTTATTTTCAATAAATTTACTTTTTTCTCTTGCCAAATCAGACAAATTATTTATATTTTTATTATATAAAAAAGGATAATAAATCTTAATAGTTGATTCTTCTGATACTTGTTTATTTGCAACATAAGAGAGAACGTCTTCAGCTAGACACAAATAAATACTATTATCAAAAATCTCACCACTATTCAATAATAAATGATTATTTAATGTTGTTAGCGATTTGCGAGCAGTTTTCTCTAATAGTTTGTCATATTCATTTACATCAAATGGATTACATATAAATGGATATTCATTTTCAACAATAAAGAATTTTTGACCAAGAACTTTATCTATAATATATTTTTTATTATCAAATTTCATTTCAAAAATATCATCAAATGTATAAATTTCCTTTTCTTCAGGTAACACAAATGGATTACCATTTTCATCACTGACAATATTTGAAAGAAATTGATCTAATCGTAACTTTGTCAATTGTAATTTACCATTTTGTGTAAGGGATTGATAAACTGCTATTGCATTTAAAGTTTCCATTTTTTGGCAATATAAATAAATTTCTTCTATAGAAATATCCTTTTTAAGCTCATTTAGTATTTTAATTTTAATAGTTGCAATAGAGTCATCAAAGTTAATTTGTTGTTCTGAAAATACTACTGAAATTTCGCCTGATT
>Ga0114960_10001270_pt1 | contig 20319 bp, 21 predicted proteins | sample C_130625_MF_Meta_FD_92637 | JGI IMG/M metagenome (GOLD analysis project Ga0114960, IMG submission 92637) | Freshwater microbial communities from Lake Croche, Canada to study carbon cycling - C_130625_MF_MetaG | ecosystem: Environmental > Aquatic > Freshwater > Lake | place: Lake Croche, Canada... | reverse complement strand
TCTGGGAAATTACTAGGGAAAGTTCCAGTTGGTTTAAGCGAAGCCAAAGAAATCAAGGAAATCAAGGAAGCCTCAGAAGTCAACGAAGCCTCTGAAGTCAAAGATATTAATCGGGTGATTCCTGAGGAATTTAAATTAGATGTCCAGGCGGATGTTGGCTTAGAGCCTCAAGGGCAAGTTGAATCAGGGATTCCATTGGGGCTTGAAGCAGAAGTTAAACCAGAGGTTCAGGTGGAACTTCAAGTAGAGCTTCAGGAAAATATTCAGGTAGAAGTTCAAGAAGATATTCAAGAAGATATTCAGGCAGAAGTTCAGCTTGAATTTTCCCAAGAGTCTCAGGCTAAGGTGCTAATTGACTCTCAATTTGCCAGCCAAGCGGCTGATCAGCCGCCGCTTCCAGCGGAGCAAGTTGTTGATAGCAACCAAGTTGTTGTCAGTAACCAAGGGGATTCAGTGGAAACCCCAGCTCCAACCCCAGCCCCTGGTTCCAGTTCAGCCATCGCCAGGGGGCAAAAGTTGCGCGGCTGGTTGCCCAGTTGGGATGGCCCCATCCGTAAAGCTTCTTAATTTCTGAGTGCCCCAATGACCAGCCAGCTTTCCCTGCCCCGGGGCTTAATTGTGTCGGTGCAGGCCCCGGAGGGGTCCCCCATGCGGGAGCCCAGTGTGATTGCCGCCATGGCGGAAGCCAGCCTGGCCAATGGCGCCGTGGGGGTGCGTTTGGAAAGCCCTGAGCACATCGGCGCCGTGCGCCGCCGCTGCCCCGGGGCGCTGATTATTGGCCTCTGGAAACGCAGCTTTGCCGATAGTTCCGTGTACATCACCCCGGGTTGGCCGGAGATCCAGCAGGTGTGGGCGGCGGGGGCCGATGTGATTGCCCTCGATGCCACCGCCCGGTTTCGTCCTGGGGGCCAACAGCTGGCGGAACTGGTGCAACGGGCGAAGGGGGAGCTGGGGGCCCCCTTGATGGCTGATGTGGATAGCCTTGAAAATGGCCTGCTGGCGGCGGCCCTGGGCTGCGACTGGGTGGGTACCACCCTCTATGGCTACACAGAGGCCACTGCCCAGCAAAAGCCCCCTGGTTGGCAGCTACTGGGCCCCCTGCGCCAACAGCTGCCCGCCGCCACGGGCCTGATCTGTGAGGGGGGCATTGCCAGTGCCGAGCAAGCGCACCGCGCCCTTGAAGAGGGGGCTGATGCGGTGGTGGTTGGTACGGCGATTACCGGCGTAGACCTGCAGGTGGCCCGCTACGTGGCAGGCCTCAGCCCCAAGACTGCAGCGGCGAGCCTGGGTCGATAGCTTCGGGGCAGTGGCGCTGAGGAATGCCGATGACCTTCCTGGTGTTAACGGGGCTGGGGCTGGTGATGGCACTGGTTTATGTGCCAGTGCGGATCTATCTCACCCTCACGGCCCGGGGTCGGAGGCTGCGCCTGCTGCTACGGATTCGGCTGTTGCGGCAGCAGTTAGGCGAAGAAATCACGCCATCAACATCCCTCCATCCACCTGCAGCACCTGGCCAGTGATATAGGCGGCCGCAGGATCAGCCGCCAGGAAACGCACGGCCCCAGCCACCTCTTCCGCTTCCCCGTAGCGACCTAGGGGAATGGCTGCCAGCAGGCCCTCTGCCTGGAGATCCTTGGTCATGTCGGTGGCGATGAAACCGGGGGCCACCGCATTCACCGTGATCCCCCGGCTGGCCAGTTCCCGGGCGCTGCTGCGGGTGAAGCCAATCACCCCGGCCTTGGCGGCGGCGTAGTTGGCTTGGCCGGCATTGCCCATGAGCCCCACCACGGAGGTGATGTTCACGATTCTCCCCCGTTTTTGCTTGAGCATGGGCCGGGTTACGGCGCGGCTGCAGAGGAACACCCCAGTCAGGTTCAGGTTGATCACCGCCTGCCAGTCCTCCAGCTTCATGCGCATCAGCAGGCCATCCCGGGTGATGCCGGCGTTGTTCACCAACACATCAAGGCTGCCGCTGCGTTCCAGCACCGTGGCCACCAGGCCATTCACCTGCTCCTCTTGGCTCACATCCGCCTGGAGGGCGTAGGCAGTGCCGCCGCCGGCGGTGATGGCAGCCACCACCGCCTCGGCGCCGGCGGCGGAGTTGGCGTAGTTCACCACCACCGTGGCCCCTGCATCGGCCAGCTGCAGGGCCACGGCCCGGCCGATGCCCCGGCTGGCGCCGGTGACCAGGGCGGTTTGACCGGCCAAGGGGGCGGGGGCTGTCATGGCAGGGGAGGATCTAAGCCGGCGATCGTACGGGCCAGCTGGCCGCAGAGCTCAGGCTTGAATCACGCTGGTGGTGTCTAGGGCGGCCCCAAGCAGCTCTTCCATGGCCTTTAGCTGGGGCAGGCTGCCCATCACCACCAGCCGTTGGCCGGCGGCCAGGGTGGTGGCTCCGCTCGGATTGGCGATCAGCCCTGAATCGGAATGGATTGCCAGCACCAGCGCCCCGCCGGTGCGGCGGCCCAAATCCAGTGCCACCAGGCTGCGGCCCTGGAGGTGTTCTGTCCTTTGGCGGTCACTGCTCAGTTGGAATTCCTCCACCTCGCAGTTCGACCCCGCCAACAAATCAAGAAAGTTGAGGGCCAGGGGCCGTAGGGCGGTGGCCGCCATGATCCTGCCCCCGGCGATGTAAGGAGACACCACCGCATCGGCCCCCGCCTGGCGCAACTTGCGCTCGGCCTCATCGCTGTCGGCCCGGGCGATCAACCGACAGCTTGGTCTTAGGCCCCGGGCGCTAAGCACCACGTAGAGGTTGGCGGCATTGCTGGGTAGGGCCGCCACCAGGGCCCTGCAGCGGTCCACCCCGGCCTCCTGCAGGGTTTCATCGAGGGTGGCATCCCCAGCTAGCACCGCCAGCTTGCGGTCTTGGGCGGCGGCAATGCGCTCGGGGCTGGATTCGATCACCAGCACTGGCACCTGTTCGGCACAGAGTTGTTCGGCGATTTCCCTGCCGATGCGGCCATAGCCGCAAACGATCACATGGTTTCGCATGCGTTCAAGCTCCCGCAAGTGCCGCTGCCGGCGCCGCCGTTGGAAGTATCCCGTTTCCTGGAGGCCGAGCAGCCACCGGAGGGTTTGTTGCACCACAACGATGCCCCCCAGCAGGATCAGGGCGGTAACCCAACGGCCCGCCGTGTGGGCCGGCACCTGGTCGCCGTAGCCCACGGTGGTGAGGGTGATTAACACCGTCCAAAAGCAATCGCCCCAGTCCCAGCCTTCGGTGATCCGGTAGCCCACGGCTCCGCTAACTACCAGGCCCACCAGGGGCATGAGCGGCGTATCACTGAAGGGTTGCAGGCGCCGGCGGCCGCTGCGGATTAGCCCCCGAAGTTGTTTGGCTGCTCTGGTTGGGCGGGGGCTCCGGCCCACTTAGCTGAGGCCCAGGGCATGGAGCACCTGGCTGCTTTCCAGGTGCTCCAGCTCCCCGGTGGTGCTTAGAGCTGCCAGGTTCACCAGGGTGACGCCGCTCAGTTGGGCCAATTGGTTGGCGCTGGGATCACTGCTCACCAACACATCGGCATTGGCCACCTGGGCGGCCTGCTCCAGGGGGCTGCCGGGGCTCAGGGTGCTCACCCGCGCCTGGGGTAATTTTTGGCGCACCAGCGCCGGCAGGGCTTGCCATTGGGCTGCGGCCCAGTCTTTGCTGTCGCCCCGGGGGGCCAACACCAACAGCGGGCCCTCGCCGGCGGGCTGCTGCTGAACCGCTTTTTCCAGGGCCTTGGCGGGCAGGCTGAGCCGGAAGGGCTGGCTGGGAAGGCTGAGCCCCAGGGGGGCGAGAAAAGCCTCCAATGGGGCAGCAGGGTCTATCGGGGCTGTGCAGGAGAAACCGCCGCGGGCCACCCGCAGGGGGATATGGCTGCAGCTCAGCAGCAAATCAATGGACCAGCCACTGGCGAAGTTGAGCACCGCCTGGAAGTCGGGTTCGCGCACACTGCCCAGCAGATTGGCCCAATCGGCCAGGGCGCCACCACTGCTGAATTCGTAGGGCAACACCTTTTCCACCGCCGGCAGCAGTTTCCAAACGCCGCCGGCCGCCGCTGGGCAGGCCACCTGGAGCTGGACCCCTAGCTGCTGGGCCACGGCGGCCGCCAGGGGCAGAATCCGCAGCTGTTCCTGGGGGCCACCCGGTATCAGGAACAGAATGCGCATCGGCGGTAAGGGCCCAGAAGTGGTCGAATTGTATGGATCTGAACCCAAAAAGTTTGCATCTTTTGATCGTGGCCGCCGGCAGTGGCCGCCGCATGGGCCAGGGCCGCAACAAGCTGTTGATTCCCCTAGAGGGCCGGCCGTTGCTGGCCTGGACCCTGGAGGCGGCCCTGGCCAGCGCCTCAATCCAGTGGCTTGGTCTTGTGGGCCAGGAGTGCGATCGCCAGGAGATCCACACGATTCTCCAGCAATTGGCCCCCCCTAAGCCGGTCCAATGGGTGCAGGGGGGGGAAACCCGCCAGGCCTCGGTGGCCCAGGGCCTGGCGGCGCTGCCCGCCGGGGCCAGCCATGTGTTGATCCACGATGGCGCCCGGTGCCTGGCCAGCCCAGAGCTGTTTGATCGCTGTGCGGCGGCCCTGGTGGAGGGGGACCAGGCCCTGGTGGCGGCCACCCCTGTCACCGACACGATCAAGCAGGTGGACGGCCAGGGGCTGATTCAGCACACCCCAGACCGGGCCACCCTTTGGGCCGCCCAGACCCCCCAGGGGTTTCCGGTGGAACCCCTGCGCCGGGCCCACCGCCAGGCCCTGGAGGCCGGCTGGGAGGTCACCGATGACGCCGCCCTATTCGAACGGCTGGGGCTGCCGGTGCGGGTGCTGGATGCGGGTGCCGCCAACCTCAAGGTCACCAATCCTTTGGATCTAGAACTGGCTGCGGCCCTATTGAGGCGCCGGGCAGGGGTTTGAGCAGAGCTTGATTAGAGCAGGGTCAGTTGGCCGCGGTTGCCATCGAGCCGGGCCCTCCGGCCCAGGGGCAGGGCGGCATTAACGCTGCCGTGGCCCACGGGTAGATCGGCCAGCAGTGGTATGCCCAGGTCGGCGCTGCGTTCCCTGAGCACCTGCCCCAGGGAAAACCCTGGCCGTTCGTCGTCTTCTGGCTGCTCACAGTTGCTGAAGCTGCCAAAGGCGAGGCCGGCCAGCTGCTGCAGGGCGCCACTGAGGCGCCAGTGGGTAAGCATCCGATCAATGCGATAGGGGGCTTCACCCACGTCCTCCAGCACCAGCAGCGCCCCCCGCAGCGGCGGACACCAGCGGCTACCGAGCAGGTGGGTGGCCACGGTGAGATTGGCCACCAGCAGCGGCCCCTCCGCCACTCCCCCCGCCCAGCCCTGGCCCTCCAGGGGCGCCAGTGCCTCGCCAAACAGGAGTTGCCGCAGCCGTTCCTGGCTCCAGGCCGGTTCAGCCGCCAGGGTGGTTACCAGGGGGCCGTGGATTGCTCCGGGGCGGCCGGCGGCCACCTGGGCCCAGAGCAGGCTGGTCACATCGGAAAACCCCAGCAGCCAGCCCCCTAGGGGTTGCCAATCCTGTTCGAGCAGCCGGGCCGACCCCCAGCCCCCGCGGGCGCAGGCCCAGAGCGAGGCTTGCCCGGCAAAGTCGGCGAGGCGAGCTTTGTCCTCCCCGGCCAGGTAGCCCCAGCGCCGATCCAGCGCAAAGCTTTGCTCCACCTCTAGGCCCCAGGCCTCCAGGCAGCTGATGCCGGCCTGGAGCTTTTCCGCCCCGGCCAGGGCAGAGCTGGGGGCCACTAGCCGCACCCGATCCCCCTGGCGCAGCGCCCTCATCGGCTGGCCTGGCCAAGGATCAACGCCAGCAGCAGCAGGGCGCCGATCCACACCTGGCGCTGGAAATGGCGGGCCACGGCCAGCTTCCCCTGGCGCTCCTGCCGCTGCAGGAGCCAGCTTTCCCGGCCAAAGGCCAGGGCGGCCAGCAACGCCCCGGGCCAGTAGGCCGGCCCCAGCCCGGCGCCACTGGCAGCGCTGCTCAGCAGTAGCCAGGTGCCCCCATAGCAAGCGGCCACCACCGGCACCGCCGCTTTGCCGAGGCTGAGGGCACTGCTGCGCACCCCCAGCCTTTGGTCATCGCTGCGGTCGGCCATGGCATAAACGGTGTCAAAGCCGAAACACCAGAGCAGGGTTGCCAGCCAGGCCCCCCAGAGCGGCCAGCCCGCCGCCAGGCTGCCCCCGGCGGCGGCCCAGGGGATTAGCAACGCAAAGCCCCAGCAGAGGGCCAGCAGGGCCTGGGGCAGCGGGCACCAGCGTTTGGCGGAGGGGTAAAGCAGCACCGGCGGCAGGGCGGCCAAGGCCAGCCCCCCACAGAGTCCCCGCTGGGCGGCTGGTAGGGCGAGCACCACCGCCAGGGCCAGCAGCAGGCAGCCGATTAGCAGCCCCCAGGCCGCCTTTGGGGAGATGGCTCCCCGGGCCAGGGGCCGCTGGGCGGTGCGGCTCACCTGACGATCGATCTTTCGATCCCAGAGGTCATTGGCCACGCAGCCGGCCCCACTGACCGCCAGACCCCCCACCAGGATTAACAGCACCAGGGCCGGGCTGGGATCAGGGCGCTCCAGCCAGAGCCCCCAGCCGGCGGGGATCAGCAGGATCAAGCGCCCGGTGGGTTTTTGCCAACGCAGCAGTTCCAGCCAGGCGGGCCAGGGTGGGCCGGGGCTGGGGGCTGGGTTGGGGCTGTTGTCCACCCGGGCTGGTGTAGCGATGCGAGAGTGTGCCACGGCCATCCCGGAATTTGTGGTGACTGCAAAACGGGCAGCGGCGGTGGAAGCGGAGCTGGAGCAGTTGGCTCCGATGGCGCCGGTGGGGGAGGGCCTCCGGCGCGTGGCGGCCATCGACCTTGGCACCAATTCCACTCACCTGCTGATCGCTTCGGTGGATCCGGTGCTGCGTAGCTTTTCGGTGTTATTGGCCGAAAAATCAACCACACGCCTGGGGGAAAGGGATCCAGACACTGGTGAACTCACCGCGGCAGCCATGGATCGCGCCCGCCTGGCCCTCCGCCACTGCCGCGACCTGGCCCGGAGCCATGGGGTGGAGCAAACCATTTGTGTGGCCACCAGTGCCATGCGGGAGGCCCCTAATGGCCTCAGTTTCTTGGCTGAATTGCGCCAGGAATTGGGCTTGGAGGTGGAGGTAATCAGCGGCACCGAGGAGGCGCGGCTGATTTATCTGGGAGTGCTTTCCGGCATGGAATTTGGCGACCGCCCCCATCTGATTCTTGATATTGGTGGCGGATCCACCGAATTGATCCTGGCCGATGCCCGCGAGGCCCGGGCGCTCACCAGTGCCCGGGTGGGGGCGGTGCGCTTACAGCGGGATTTTGTGCGGCGGGAGCCCCTGGCCCGGGATCGGGTCGCCTTCCTGCGGGCCTTCATCCAGGGCTCCCTCGAACCCTCGGTGGAAAAGGTGCAGCAGCGCTTGCGCCAGGGGGATGAGCCGTTGATGGTGGCCACCAGTGGCACTGCCATGGCCGCGGCCTCCCTCCTGGCGGCCCTTAACCCGCGCCCCTTGCCGCGGTTGCATGGCTCCGTGGTTAGCCGTTTTGAGCTGGATGGCCTGGTGGACAGGGTTTTGCCGCTCACCCCCCAGCAGCGGCGGGGGCTGCCGGGCATCAATGAGCGCCGCTCAGAAATCCTTGTGCCCGGGCTGCTGGTGCTGCAAACAGCCATGGAGTTGCTGGGGGCCTCGCAGTTTGTGATCAGTGAACGGGCGCTGCGGGAGGGATTGATTGTTGATTGGATGTTGCGCCACGATCTGATCGTTGATCGTTTTGCTTACCAGAGCGATATTAGGCGGCGCACGGTGTTGCACCAGGCCCGGAAGTTTGGGGTGGATATCCCCCGGGCGGAACGGATTGCCGGCCATGCCGTGGCCCTATTTGATCAAACCAAGCAATGTTTTCCACCGGCCCCCCCTGAGGCGCGCCAATTGCTTTGGGCCGCCGGGATCTTGCATAACTGTGGTTTACACATCAACACCAGCGGCTATCACAAACACTCCTGGTATTTGATCCAACATGGGGAACTGCTGGGTTATTCCCAAAGTGAACAGCTGGTGATAGCGGCCCTGGCCCGCTATCACCGCCGCAGCTTGCCCAAAAAGCGTCATGAGAGTTGGCTATTGCTGGATCGCGACCAGCGCCGGCTAGTGGAAAACCTGTCGCTGTTGCTGCGCTTGGCGGTGGCGATGGATCGCCGGCCGGAGGCAAGCATCGCCAGCTTTGAAGCGCACTTTGAGGCCAAGAATCTGCAGCTCAGCCTGGTGCCCCTTGATCCCAATGACGACCTCAGCCTCGAACTTTGGAGCCTAGATAGCTGTGCCAAAGCTTTCCAGGATGCCTGTGGCATCAGCCTTGGCTGTGACTTGGCTAAGGCTTTGGATTCGCGCCAGGGGCCCCCTTTGGCGGTGTAAGGGTTACCCATTCGATCCGCTCGATCGGACCAAGCACCCCCTTGGTTTGGCCATTGAGCTGCACCTGCACCAGGTCGGGGCGGCCGGCACGCACCTGCAAGCCAAGGCCCAAGGGAAAGCTTTTTACCCCGGAGAGGTTTCCTTGGAACAACATCTTTTGGTTGGGGAGTTCGCGCACCGCCAACCAGACCGTTTCCTTACTGCTCAGTTGCAGGCTGCTGGCGCTGGGTTTTTGAGGGGTTGTCAGTGGTTTTTGGGGCTTTTCGGCAGCCTTCTCAGGGGTTTTGTATGCGGTTTTCCCTGGGGGCTTTGCCAGGGATTGCTTTCGGGGTGCTGCGCTAGGTAAGCCGGCTGGCTTGGGCTGGGATCGCAGCAGGAACAGCATGGCGCCGATCCCACCGATGCCCAGCAAAGCCAAGAGAGCTAGGGGTTTTAGCCAGGGCTTTGGTGGGGGGGCAGTGGCACTAATCCAATCGCGCCGGCCCTCCTCCCTGGGCACCTGGGAATTGCCCCGCAGCTCCCCAGCTCGCATCACGGCGCTGGCGGCCAGGCTCGGCTGATCACTGGGTTGCTTGCTGAGCAGCTCCCTGAGGTCGGCCACCAGGGGCTCTGGATCAAGTTTCAGGGCTTCGGCCAGGCGGCGGAGCTGGGCGATGGCAAAGGCTTGTTCAGGCCAGCGCCCCCGGTCGCCAGTTTCCAGGGCTTCGATCTGGTCTGGGCGCATATGCAGCCGTTGGGCCAGCGCCGGTAGTTCGATTTGCTGTCGGAGTCGCTCTTGCCTTAGGCGGCCGCCCAGGCTGGCAAGGCTGATCTGGTCCACGGAAGGTTCAGTCGCTGACACCAGTTCCGGGCCAAGTTGGCCGAATTATCGCCCATCAGGCCTGCCCCTGAAAGTGACGGGTGATGCCTGCATCAGATATGGGCGATACTGGACTCGAACCAGTGACCCCTTCCGTGTGAAGGAAGTGCGCTACCGCTGTGCTAATCGCCCGGTAGTTGAAAAGCTTACCCCCTGGCCTGCGGCGTCCCCAGGGCCCAGCAACAAGGAACCACCACAGGGAAGAATGGAACCTTGTTGCCCCCAGGCCGTGCGCCAGGTTGATGTGCTGATTGTGGGGGGGGGCGTTTCTGGGGCGGCCCTGCTCTTCTGCCTGGCCCGCTACACCGACCTTGGCTCCCTGCTGTTGCTGGAGAAGGAGCCGCAGTTGGCGGCAATCAACTCCAAGGCCACCAACAACAGCCAAACGATCCACTGCGGTGATATTGAAACCAACTACACCCTGGAGAAGGCCCTCAAGGTGAAGCGCCGCGCCGACATGCTTGTGCGCTACGGCCAGCTGTTGGCTGAGCCCGAGCGCCAAAAGGTGCTGTTTTCCTTCCCAAAGATGGTGCTTGGCGTGGGCGCCAATGAGTGCAGGTTCCTGCGCCAGCGCTTCCAGCAGTTTTCAGCCCATTTCCCGGCCATGGAGTTGCTGGAGGCCGAAGCGATTGCCCGTTGGGAGCCAGCGGTGGCCCTGCTGGAGGGCCAGCCCCGCCCGGAGGAATTGGTGGCCATCGGCATCGCCCACAGTGCCTCCGCCGTGGATTACCGCGCCTTAACTGAATCCTTTGTGGCCCAAGCCCAGGCCGCTGTGGCTGGCGGTCCCCGGCAGCTGGACCTGCAGCTCAATTGCAAGGTGGAACAGATTCAGCCCCAGGGGGAGGGTTTCCTCGTGCGGGCGGGGGGGGAAGAGATCGCCGCCCGGTATGTGGTGGTGAGCGCCGGGGCCCACAGCCTGCTGCTGGCCCAGGCCATGGGCTATGGCCTCGAGTACTCCTGTTTGCCGGTGGCGGGCAGCTTCTACTTCACCCCGCAGCTGCTCAACGGCAAGGTGTACACCGTGCAAAACGACCAGCTGCCCTTTGCCGCCATCCACGGCGATCCTGATGTGTTGGTGGCAGGCAAGACCCGCTTTGGCCCCACCGCCCTGCTGTTGCCCTTGCTGGAGCGCTACAACCCGTCCTCCTTCTGGGAATTTCTCAAGGTGCTGCGCCTAGATGGGGCGGTGTTTGCTGTGTTTTGGCAACTGTTCCGTGTGGCTGATATTCGTAATTACATCTTTAAGAACTTGTTGTTTGAGGTGCCCTGGTTGCGGCGCTGGTTGTTTCTCCAAGACCTGCGCAAGATCGTGCCCGGCGCCCAGCTTGGGGACCTGCACTTTGCCGAGGGCTATGGCGGCGTGCGGCCCCAACTTATTGATAAGCGCAATCGCAAGCTGATGCTCGGCGAAGCCCGCATCGCCACCGATGCGCCGATTGTTTTCAACGTGACCCCTTCCCCGGGGGGCACCGATTGCCTGGGCAATGCCGAGGAAGACCTGCGGGCCATCGTTAGGGCCCTGGGCTGTGAATTCAGGGCCGAACAGTTTGAGGCTGAGTTGCACGGGGCCTGAACAGGTGGTCGTGTTCCGGGCTGTAGAGCTTTGAGCGGGCCACGCCCGAGGCCCCTAGGGCCGGACTAATCACATAAAGGGTGGTGCGTTCCAGGCCCTGGGCTTGGCTGTAGGCGGCCAGGCCCTGCAGGGGCACCAGCTCCAGCCGTTGGTCGGGCCAGCTCACCCGATAGCCCACGGCCACAGGGGTGTCGGCCGGGTAGTGCTGCAGCAGCACCTGTTCCACCTCATCCACGTGGCGGGCGCTCAGGTAGAGGCAGAGGGAGGCCCCGAGGGCGGCCAACCGTTCCAACGACTCGCGCTCGGGGGTGCCGGTGCGGCCGCTGGCCCGGCTGAGCACGATGGTTTGCACTAGGCCGGGAATTGTTAGTTCGGCATTGAGGGCGGCGGCGGTGGCCTGGTAGGCGCTGATGCCAGGGATCACCTCCACGGCAATCTCGGCATCGGCGAGGCGGGCAATTTGTTCCTGGAGGGCGCCATAGAGGCAGGGGTCCCCATCGTGGAGTCGCACCACCCGCAGGCCGCGGCGCACCCCATCCACCATTGCCTCTAGCACTTGCTCCAGGGTGAGGTTGCCGCTGCGCAGCTTTTGGCAGGAGGCCGGGGCCAGGGCCACAATTTCCGGGGAGACCAGGGAGTCGGCCCAGATCAGTAATTCCGCCTGTTCCACGGCCCGCAGGGCCCGTAGGGTCATCAGGTCTGGGGCGCCGGGGCCGGCACCAACGATTAAAACTTTTCCGGTGGGGATCAAGTGGGGCGACCTGGGTCGGGGAGTGGGCGGTTTAGGCCATAGAGCCAGGCCAGCCCTGCCGCCCCGAGCAGGGCCAGCAAAAGGCTTACCAGCTGGGCGATGCGCAGGCAATTGCCCTCAATCAGGCTGCCCCAGAGGCAGAGGGGATCCAGCCTTAAGCCTTCAATCCAGAGGCGGCCAATGCTGTAGCCGATGGCATAAATACAACTTATGGCCCCAGTTTTTAGCAGTGGTTCGTTGCTGCCTGCCCGCTTGCGGTTAAACAACACAATCAGCACCACAAACAGGCCCAGATCCCAGAGGGATTCGTAGAGAAAGGTGGGATGGAACCAACTCTGATCAATGAATTGGGCGGGCCTATTGGCCGCTGGTATCCAGAGCTTCCAAGGCAGATTTGTGGGCAGGCCAAAGGCTTCGGAGTTGAAGAAATTTCCCCAACGGCCGATGGCCTGGCCCAGCACCACCGAGGGCAACAGCACATCCATGAGGGTCCAGAAGGACAGCCGCCGCCAGCGACAAAAAACCAGCATCGCCAGGGTGCCGCCGATCAGGGCCCCATGGATAGCGATGCCGCCCTTCCAGATCTCAAGGGCTTCCAGCCAGTTGATCTGGTACTGGCGCCATTCAAATGAGACGTAATAAACCCTTGCCCCCACCACAGCGGCCAACACCAGCAGTGGCAGCAGATCAGCGATCAAGCCGCCATCAAGGCCGCGGGCCTTGGCCAGTTTTGTGGAAATCCCCAAGCCGAGCAGCACAGCCAGGGCAATCAGTAGGCCATACCAACGGATTGCCAGGGGACCGAACTCAAAGAGCATCGGTCCCGGCGACTGGAACACTGCAAATAACCCGGCCAGAAGGGGGGCGGTCAAATCAGACGCCCTCGGAGGCTTGCACCTTCTCGAACTGCTTCTTCTTCAGCACCAGCATGATTTGGGCCAGGGCCACCGCCGCCAGGAAGGCGAGCAGGCCATAGAGGCGCACGGGGTTCTGAAGCACCACTTCCACATCCAACTGGCCGAAGCCACCCACGTTGGGGTCGTTGGTGAGCGGGGCTCCTGCCACAACCACATCGCCCTGCTTCACCAACAGTGTTGGGCCGGCGGGAATGGTTTCATCAACGCTGGTGCCGTCAGCCTTTTGGATGCTTACCACCGAAGCACCCTTGTCGTCGCTGCTGATGGCGGTCACATTGCCGCCCACGGAGGCGGTGAATAGACCGTTATTGGTTTTTTCGCCGGCGGGGGTTACTTGGCCGCGGCCGCGGTTTCCACCAACGTGGATCTGATACTTCCCGAAATGAATGGAGGAATCAGTTGCCGGGTCGGGGGAGAGGATCGGGAAAACAATTTCTCGGTGCTCGTCGCCGGGCAACGGACCCACCAGGAGAATGTTTGGCTGACTATCACTGTATTGGGTGTAATAAACTCCCTTGGTTTCTTCCTTGAGCTCGTCACTGAGCCGGTCCTGGGGGGCCAGGGTGAAGCCATCGGGCAGCATCACCACCGCCCCCACATTTAGGCCGGTGCGGCTGCCATCGCCAGCCACCTGCTGCACTGAGGTGTCGTAGGGAATTTCAACCACGGCCTTAAAAACCGTGTCGGGGAACACCGCCTGGGGCACTTCCGCCAGGGTGGCTTTCTTCGCCAGGTGACAGTTGGCACAAACCAGCTTGCCGGTGGCTTCCCGGGGATTGTCGTAGTTCTGCTGGGCCCAGAAGGGATAGGCCCAGCTGGCCTGGGGACCAAAGAGCAGGGCGGTGGCCACCAGCAGGGAGCTCAGCAGCAGGGAGAGGGAACGGCGCATCGGAAGGCAGGGACGGTGCGGGGGGAAATCAGGCGGAAATGATCAGGCCCACCAGGGCTTTTCACCATTGCGGAAGTCGGTTTCAGTCCAGGGGCTGAGGAAAACGTTGTCGTTCTCCACGGCCACATGGGCCAGGGCTAGGGAGAGGGGGGCGGGTCCTCGCACCACCTTGCCGGTGTTGTCGTATTGGCTGCCGTGGCAAGGGCACATGAATTTATTGGCACCGCTGTTCCAGGGCACCACACAGCCCAGGTGGGTGCAAATCGCATTAATGCCGTAGGTGCCGATGGCATCAGGGCCCTCAACGATCAGGTAGGTGGGATCACCCTTGAGCCCTTGCACAAGGCTGCGGTCCCCTTCTTTATGGGTGGCTAGCCAGCCACTGGCGGTAACCGCATTGCCCAGCTCATCCTTGGCGCTGCTGGCACCGCCGCTGCCGGCGGCCTTGGGGGGGATGAAGTAGTTGACCACCGGATAGAGGGCCCCCAGGGCGACGCCGGTGACTGATCCGAAGGTCAGCAGGTTCATGAACTGCCGACGGCCCATGCCGGGAACGTCATTCGCCGAGATCTGGGTCATGGGGGTGGGCGCACCGGCTCAGGTGCCGCCCATTATGAACCTTTCTGGGCCCGTAACGCTTTGCAACTACTGAGCTGCTGTTGCCCCTAGGCGTGCTCGTCAGGTCGCATTTGTTCTGTGAGGGCCACCAGCCCCACCCCAACCAGGAAGAGGGCGCTAATGGCCCCGCTCAGCAGCAGCATCGTCACTGGGTCAGTGGAGGGGGTGAGAACCGCCCCCGCCACCGCCGCGAGCAAAACCACCAGCCGCCAACTGGCCAGCATCTGCCGAGAACGCACCAGCCCCAGGGCCCCTAGCAGCAGCTGCAGCACTGGCAGTTCAAAGGCCAAGCCCGTGGCCACCATCAGCAGCAGCACAAAGTCGAGGTAGCGCTCGATCGACCAAATTGGCTCCACCACATCAGCGCCGTAGCTCACCAGAAAGCGCAGGGCCGCTGGCACCAGGGCCCACCAGGCGAAGGCCAACCCGGCCAGAAACAACACGGCCGAGGCGGCCACGGCCGGGGCCACCAGCCGCCGTTCCCGGCGGCTCAGGCCAGGCAGCACAAAGCCCAGACCTTCGTAAAGCACGTAGGGCAGGGCCAAGGTGAGCCCGGCATAGCCAGCCACCTTTAGGGAAACAAAAAGATATTCACCGGGGGCCAGCTGTAGGAAACGGATCCCCTGGGCCGGCTGCTCCAGCAGTTTCACCAGCGGTCGCACCCAAATCAAACAGAGGCCAGCCCCGGCCAGTAGGGCGCCAAGGCTGCGCAATAGCCGCCAGCGCAGTTCCTCCAGGTGATCTACAAAGCTCATCTCCACTTCCCCGGGGAAGTCCGGATCCCGGGGGGATTCCCCGGCGGGGGTGGGCAGGCTGTCCAGCGAAGTCATGGGGCCAGGCTAGGTAGCAGAGGTATGGCGCGATCCGGTTCCCCCCAGAGAATTTCCCCAGGGCCGTGGCGCACTAGGCCGGCAGCCAGGCCGGGAATCCGCTGCAATTGCTCCACCGGCACCATCACCACCGGCACCCGTCGGTTGCCGCGGCTGCGGCTGAAGTGGGCGGCCAGGTGGGCGGCGGCGGCCAGGTCCGCATCGCCGGCCACCCCCTCCGAGCCCTTGAGCACCACATGGCTGCCCGGTTGTTCCTGGGCATGGAACCACCAGTCGCCCTTGCGGGCCTGGCGGAAGCTGATCCAGTCGTTTTGGCGGTGGTTGCGACCCACCAGCAGCCTCAATCCGCCGGGGCTGAGTAATTCCAAGGGTTGGGGCTGGTGCTGGGTGGGGGCATGGCGGCGCCGGCTGCGACCTTTGGGTTGCTGGAAGGGCAATAAATCCTCCTCCAGGGCCTCCAGCAGGGCTTCCTCCCCCTCGCCGCTCAGCTCGAGTTGCAGCTGGCTGTTTTCCAACAGTTGTAGCCGTTGCTGGTGGTGCTCCAGCCGCGGTTGGATTGCCTCCACGGAGCGGCGCAGTTTGCGGGCTCGCTTGTAGAGCTGTTGGGCTTGGCTCACCAGGCTGAGTTGGGGGTCGAGGGTCAGTTCCAGGGCTTCGCCGGTTTCGGGATCTTCGAGCCGCAGTTTTTGGTGGCCGCTGCTGGCCACGTCTGGCCTACAGAGCAGTAGATCCGCCTGCTTTTGTAGCAGCGCTTCCCCAGCGGTGCGGCCCAGCAGCCCCTGCTGGTGCAGCAGCTCACGGTTTTCCCGGGCAATAAGTTGGCTGAGCTGTTGGCCCAGCCGTTGGCGCCGCTGCTGGCAGCGGGCCCGCAGGCCGGCTTCTCCGTAGTAACGGGCTAGGGCCAGATTTAGCTGCAGGGGCTTTTGCCCAGTCTCTATCTGGGTTCCGGTGTTGATATCGGTTTCGTTCTTGGTTTTGCCGCCCCCAAGCTTTGTTTGCCAGCAGCGGTAGCCGCTGCGCCAGGGCAGAAAACTGAAGCTGCCAGTTTCCAAGCTTTCCAGCCAGGCCCCCCAGGCCCGGTTTAGGCGGTCCCATTGCTCGGGGCTGAGGCTTTGTACCGGGAAATCAGCCCCGAGGCCGGCGTCCTCCAGTAACTGATCCCGCAGGGCAGGGCTCAGCCCCCGGTAGGCCTGGCCCAGGGCCTGGCCTATGGGCTGGGGCAGCAGGGCGAGGCGGGCCCGCCATTGGGAATTCGGTTCGCTAAGGCTGGGCAGGGCCCCCTGGAGCGCTGGGGGGGGGCTATAGCGGTCGCCCGTGGCGATCGGCCTCAGTCTGGATTGGTGTTCGCGCACCTGGCGGCCGGTGGCAATCACCTGGTGCTGGGCGTCCAGCAGGAAAAGGTTGCTGTGGCGACCCATCAGTTCCACCACCAGTTCCCGCCGCAGTTCCCCCCCCGGCCGTTCGGCAAAGCCCAGGCGCAGCACCCGTTCCCAGGGGGGTTGTTCCAGCTGCACCAGGGCGAGGCCGCTGAGGCCGTGTTGCAACTGCTGGGCCAGGGTGCTGCCCTCCCCCTGGCGGGGGGGCGGCGGGATCGCATGGAAGCGGGGGCAATCGGCCTGCCAGTGCAATTCCAGCCAGAGCTTTTGCTCCAGGGTGCGGAACCCCAGTTGCAACCCTTGGGGCTGGGGTTGCTGGGCCTTTTCAAACCGGGCCGGCAGCAGCAGGGGGCTGAGTTCTGTGACCACGGCCCTGAGGCTGGTGGTGTCTTGGGGTTGCATCACCCCATGCTGCCCTGGGCCATGCTGGCTGGGTTAAGCCTCCCCCCTGCCGATGCCGATGGCCCCTGCTTCCCCCAGGCTCACGGTGCTCACTGGCCCCAGTGGGGTGGGTAAGGGCACCCTGGTGACGGCCCTAAGGCAGGGCCATCCGCAGTTGTGGCTGTCGGTGTCTGCCACCACCCGGGAGCCGCGGGCGGCGGAGCAGGAGGGGGTGCATTACTTCTTCCATAGCCCCGAGGGTTTTCAGGCCCTGGTGGCGGCCGGCGGCTTGCTGGAATGGGCCAGTTTTGCTGGCAATAGCTACGGCACCCCCCGGGGGCCGGTGGAGGCGCAGCTGGCCGCTGGGGTGCCGGTGCTGTTGGAAATTGAACTGGAGGGGGCCCGACAGGTGCGACGCAACTGGCCCCAGGCCTTTCAAATTTTTCTGAAACCCCCCTCCCTGGAGGAGTTGGAACGGCGCATTCGCGGCCGGGGCACCGAAACGGAGGAGGCGATCCAGCGGCGCTTGGAACGGGCCCGGGAGGAGCTGCAGGCGGAGACGGAATTCGATGCCGTGGTGGAAAACAACGATCTGGCCCAGGCCCTGGCTGAGTTGGAGCGGCTAATCGGCCTGGTTTAGGGGCCATAAAAAAACCGGTGGGGGACCACCGGTTTCAGGGTTGATGTATTGAACTGAATCCAGCCCTAGAGGGGGTGGAAGAGCAGATCAGGGAAGAAGCGGTTGAATTCGATCATGATCCCGGCCGTGACTGTGAACCAGATCGCGGCGAATACCGGGGCGGTGGTAAGGAACTTTTTCATGGGTGGTCAACCGCTGGGTCAGCGGGGGGAAACGGTGACTTGGCTGTCGGGGGCCGTGAGCTTGTTGCTCGTGAACTCTTTGAAGGCAGCCAGGGGCCAGGTGGCCGAGGCGATGGTGCTCTTCAGGGCCAGGGGAAGGTCGATCTGGATCTCCTTCATGTTGGCGTCTTTGCCCTTGATCGCTTGCAGGTAGGAGCGACCGGCCCAGCCGATGCAACCAGCGATGTAGAGGAAGGCGATGCCAGGGATGGTGAAGTCACCGGCATGGTCCCAGCGGCCATCCACGATCAGGTGGGGCAGGCCATCGGTGCCACATACAGCCTTGCTGTACATGGCAAAGCGGGCTTCAGCCTGGGGGGTTTTGGCCCCTGCGGCCCGTTGCTGGAAGCGGGCGTTTTCGCTGCAGGGGGTGAGCCCGGCCACGTCAGCGTGGGCCAACGGCGCGAAGCCGAAGATCAGAAAGCCGGAAAGAAGAACGGCGAAGAGTCGTCGCATGATGGGCAGGGCCGCTCCGCGGTTGCTGAGGGGAGAATAGATCCACTTCCCCCAGCCTGATGCCAACGGTTCTGGCCCTCGAAACAAGTTGTGACGAGTCGGCGGCGGCGGTGGTGCGCGCCGGCGTTGTTTTGAGCAGTGAGGTGGCTTCCCAGGTGGAGGAGCACGCCCGCTGGGGGGGGGTGGTGCCGGAGCTGGCCAGCCGTCGCCATGTGGAGGCGTTGCCCCTGCTGGTGGAAAGGGCCCTGGGGGGGGCTGGCCTCACCCTGGCGGATATGGACGGCGTGGCGGCCACCGTGGCCCCGGGCTTGCTGGGGGCCCTGCTGGTGGGCTCAGTGACCGGCCGCAGCCTGGCCCGTTTGGCCGGTTGCCCCTTTATCGGCATCCACCATTTGGAAGGCCATCTCCACGGGGCCCTGCTGGGGGAACCGCCCCCGGCGGCGCCGCTGCTGGTGCTGCTGGTGTCTGGGGGCCATACGGAACTGATCGCCCTGCGGGGGCTGGGGGCCTACGAGCGCCTGGGGGGCAGCCGCGACGATGCCGCCGGCGAAGCCTTCGACAAGGTGGCCCGCCTGCTGGGGCTTGGCTACCCAGGGGGCCCGGCCCTGGAGGCGGCGGCCCGGGGGGGGGATCCGGCTCGATTTGGCTTTCCCCCCGGGCGCATTTCCCTGCCGGGGGGCGGTTTTCATCCCTACGACTTCAGCTTTAGCGGCCTGAAAACGGCGGTGCTGCGCGAGGTGCAGCGCTGGCAGGCCCAGGGGGAGCCCCTGCCGGTGGCCGACCTGGCCGCCTCCTTCCAGGCGGTGGTCACCAAGGTGTTGGTGCAACGCAGCGTCCGCTGTGCCCGCGACCATGGCCTGCCGGGCTTGGTGGTGGTGGGGGGCGTATCGGCCAACCTGGAGTTGCGGCGGCAGCTGATTGAGGCCTCTGGGGCGGCGGGGCTGGATTTGCATCTGGCCCCCCTGGCCTACTGCACAGACAACGCCGCCATGGTGGGTCTGGCTGCCTGTCGGCGCCTGGCGGCGGGGCAGATTTCTTCGCTGGAATTGGGGGTGGCGCCAAGGTTGCCCCTGGCCGCCGCCAACAGCCTCTATGGGCCGCCCCCCTTTTGAGGGTTAAATCCCTTTAGGCTTTCGTTATTAAGCAGTTTCAAGCATGGCTATCCCCTCCGAAGGGCCCAGCGGCGCCAGCCTGAAATCACCGCTGGGCCCCGTGGACCGCAACGAACTGAATGCCTGGCGCCGTGGTTTTACCCCCCAGGCGGAGATCTGGAATGGCCGCTTGGCGATGCTGGGCCTATCGGTGGGCATGTTGCTGCTGGTGGCCTGGCGCCTACTGACGCCCGCGTAGGGCCTGGGCCAGTTCGTTTGGTTTGAGGCTTTGGGCCATGGCGTCACTGGCCTCCACCCGCCCCGCCTCCACCAGGGCCTGCAGCGACTGGTTGGCCGTTTGCATCCCCTCAAAGCCGCTGCGTTCCATGATTTCCTCCACCGATTCCAGGTCCCCCCTCTGGATGTAATCCCGGCAGGCATCGCTGTTGATCAGGATGTCGTGGAAGCCGGTGCGTTTGCCATCGCTGGTTTTGATCAAGCCTTGGGCCACCACCCCCAGCAAGGATTCAGCAAAGGAACGGCGCAGGCTTTCCTGATCCTGGGGCGGCACCATGCCCAGTACCCGTTCCACCGTGCGCACCGCTGAATTTGTGTGCAGGGTGCCAAACACCAGGTGGCCGGTTTGGGAGGCTTCCAGGGCGGTGGTGAGGGTGTCGCCATCACGGATTTCGCCGATCAGAATCACATCTGGGTCCTCCCGGAGGGCGGCCCGCAGGGCGTTGTGAAAGGCGAGGGTGTGTTGGCCCAGCTCCCGCTGGCGCACCAGGCAGCGCTTGCTCGGGTGCACAAATTCCACCGGATCTTCGATGGTGATGATGTGGAGCGGTTTATGGCGATTTATCCAGTCGATCATCGCGGCGAGGGTGGTGCTTTTACCTGAGCCCGTAGGGCCTGTCACCAGCACCAAGCCCTTGGGCCGATCGGCCAGGGTTTTAAGCACCTCAGGCAGCTGCAGTTCCTCCAGGCTGGCGATGGTTAGGGGGATCAGGCGCAGCACCATGGCTGGCCCTAGCAGGCTTTCCAGCAGGTTGATCCGCACGCGCCCCTGGGCAAAGGCGTGGGAGCCGTCGAATTCCTTTTGCTGCAGGAAGCCCTGCCATTGGGCTGGGCTGAGCATTTCCGCCACCCAGCGCTCAAAGCCTGCGGCAGTGGTTACGGCCCAGCCGCTGCGGCGCATGTCCCCCCGTTGGCGGAAGCGTGGTTCTTCCCCCACGCTGATGTGAATGTCGGAATAGCCCTGGCGGCGGGCCAGGTCAACGATTTCCGCCAGGGTTTCGGGGGGGGCGCCGGCCTCG
>Ga0114960_10001268_pt1 | contig 20322 bp, 19 predicted proteins | sample C_130625_MF_Meta_FD_92637 | JGI IMG/M metagenome (GOLD analysis project Ga0114960, IMG submission 92637) | Freshwater microbial communities from Lake Croche, Canada to study carbon cycling - C_130625_MF_MetaG | ecosystem: Environmental > Aquatic > Freshwater > Lake | place: Lake Croche, Canada... | reverse complement strand
GTCTGAAGTTGGGGTTGAGAGTAGGGAAATTGTAACGGTCATAAGGTACTGGCCATTGGACATACGCTCAAAATCGACGCTCGTGGCGTCAGCGTTAGCTACCGCCCAATTGCCCTTGATTCCAAGCGCTACATAACTAACCTCATACTTTGTGCCGTTGCCATCGACTGTGATGCTCTGATCGATCATCACGTTTGGTCCACCCATAGATGTGATGGCTTGGGTGGCCAAAATTGTGCCTTGCTCGGTCGCAATCGGAGTATTGCGGTTTACGCGAATCTTTCCGATTGGACCATTTTCACCTGCGACGGTGAATCCTGTTGGGACGCCGTCGTTATCAAGGCCAGGCCAGTTTGCCTTTGCGCCCTTGATGTAAACGCCAGAGACCATCGTGGATGACTTCTTAGCTGGCATCGATAGAGATGGTGCAGGTGATGGTGAATCAGTGGACGCAGATCCAGCCACAGCACCTGAAGAATCATTTGTATTAACTGTTGGAAGAACGCCTTCACGGCCAGTCAATGAGTTAAAGCCAAGGAAGGCGGTAATTACTAATAGTAAGGAGAGAGCAACCTTTGAAGACTTGGCGGCAAGCTCGCCCGCCTTCTTATAGGTGGTTGAAAGCAAGTCGAGCGCAGTAAGGCCACGCTCTTGATCGATAACAAGCTCTGAAAGAACGCGGCGAAGTGATGTGCGAGCGCGAGAGACAGTGTGGCGCACTGCAGATTCCTTAATTCCAAGCTCTGCTGCGATTTCTTCTGTCGAACGGCCTTCCACCTCCCACATAACGAGCGCTGCGCGCTCGGCAGGAGAAAGCAGGGCCAAAGCTTGGCGAATAATTGCTGCGTCCTCTGCCTGAGTAATAACTTCTGAGTGATCACCATTTACCTGCCATGTGGCTTCAATTTCAGACTGGGCATCATCTAGAACAACTAGGTTTGGACGACGTCCTTCCATGCGGAAGTAGTCGATGCAAAGGTTCTCAATCGTGCGGTGTAAATAAGAGAGTGCGTGCTCTTGTGATTCAAGCTCAGGAGCTGCGAGCATGAACTTGATGAGTGAGTCTTGGGTGATTTCTTCAGCCTTAGCTGAATCCTTCAATACGCGATTGGCATGCGAAAGAAGCTCTGAACGGTGCTCAGTGTAAAAAGCCCCCAGTTCAGCAACTGTCCATACGCTAAGTGCCACTTTATAGATCCTTCATTAACCGGTTTTATGCTGCAGAGCCAACCGTCGTTGGCCCTACCTGCTACTACGAATCTGAGTCTAGTTTGTAGTGGGAAGGGGATAAAACGGACAAAACGGTACTTAAATACGTTCCCCAACAATCACAACATAGGTGAATGCATCTCGTGCCGAGAAAGAGAACCTTTTGAGTTTAAATCCTGCACTTTCGAGCAACTTTTGTGCCGACTTGGGCGTACTTGCCTTATTTGGCTCCTCTGGGTGCAGAGACTGGAAATTCTTGCCTTGGATCAACCGGAGGAAAGCATGAACTATATGGAGAAAAATTACTGACAACCCATAGTGTGGTGGCCAGAAGAGAATTACTCTCCCTCCTGGCTTCAACACTGCATGTGCGGAAATGAGAATTTCCCTACATTCTGCCGGAGAAAAATGCTCCATTACGCCCAAATTATAGAGACCATCGTATTTTTCATTGAGCCCTTGAAGTTTGAAAATGTCTAACTGCACCGCAGTATTTTCGGGATGTAACTGAGAATATTTCATAACAGCATTCTTTGATATATCTACCGCTGTAATTTCAAATTTGCTTGATACGCAACTGTCAACTTCACCCGCTCCACTCCCGGCATGAATCAAATCTCCACCGTTTGGAAAAGCTATGCTCAATTCATGATCTAGTCGAGGGCCTATCAATCTATTTCGGTAAATGGACGCAACAACATCATAAACGCGGGAGAGTGCGGACTTCTCTTGGCTTGAGCTCCAGTATTCATCCCAAGACTTCTCAGTATTGCTTTTCATGCTATCTTCCTATCCGATTAATTCGTCGTAATGTTACAAAATACAATGTTCTTAATGCAACAAAAGCGAGTCTTGGAGTCATTTTGGAATGTCCGTAAGTTCTTGCTGGCAAAACTATCGACACTTCACGTATTCGCAACTTGTGTATATTCATTTCATACATCGATTCGAAGAAGTAATCGTAACCTTCAGATTGAAGTCCAGAAAAAATAACCTCCGGAATTCGTGAAATCCTATAGCAGCGAAAACCTGAAGAGCTATCAAAACGTAGACCGAGACTAATCCTAATCAATAAATGCACAGAGTGAGTCAGCGCCTTTCGAAAAGATGACCATTCACTGAGGCTGTCGGTTCGCATATATCTACTCCCGACGACCAAATCACTGCTGGGGAGTGCATCCAAGATTGCGGGGATGAATCTAGGATGATGAGCCCCGTCAGCATCCATCGAAATCAAGTAGTCGTAACCCATTTCTCGTGCATAGTTGAGAGCCTGTATATGGGCTGTGCCAATGCCCATCTTCCTTGGCCGGAAAATGACATGAAGCGGCATAGTCTTCTGGGCACTTCGAAGGATTTCTATAGTGCCATCTGACGAGTTGTCATCCACCACAAGCAGGTCTATTTCGAAGCCTAACTCCTGGATCTGGCTTAAAATTTCTCCAATTGTTCCAGATTCATTCAATGTTGGGATGAAAGTTAGGATTTTCATTTCTAAACCTTATCCTTATAATTTCTCTGCCACGCGGTTTACTAGAGCCTTCGCATCCCCGTCCGGTGCGAAGCCAATCGCATTGCGCAGTTTCGAAGGATTTGCAATCAATAAATTGCTTCGCGGCAAAGTACTCATACCGGAGGAAACTACATGTTGTTTGAAGTCCAACCCGTAAAAATTAAAGGCTAGTTCACAGATTTCTCGCACACTATACTGAATTCCTGATCCCACAACAAAATCACCTGGTTCATCTAAATCCATTAGATCCATCGCCGCTTGCATTGTCTGGTACCCACAATTCCACTCACGCGTGAAATCTAAGTTCGCAATTTTCAATTGGGTCGACTCACTTTCACTATTTAACTTTGCAGACTTCAAAATCTTCATAAATAGAAAATTATTCTTACGGAATTCGCTTTCGTGCGGGAAGAGAATTCCCGAAACACCAAATAGTCCAAAAGTTTCTCTATAATAATGAATGATATCTTGACTTATCTTCTTGAAGAGCGCATATGGTTCAGTTGGATTTGGAAAAGTTATTTCTGTTTGTGGAAATGTAGTCGGCGTACCATAGATTAGCGCTGACGAAGAAAAGAAAAATTTTGTTTTGGGAGAGTGAATCCGAATTGCTTCGAGACACCCCACCAATTGCTCTCTGATCAACTCTAATTGCTCATTGAATTGGTCGCTAATAGAATTTTCACTCTCAATCACAGCAGGGGAATGAACGGCTGCAAGAAAATATATCTCGCTCAAATTTTCCTTCGAAATTAAGTCGACCAGGAGATTATTGCTTGGTGCACCCAAAACTTTATCTCCGGGTCCAATTACTTTATCTCTAGATTGTCGAAATACTTTTCCTCCGGATTGGGACAAAAGTGTTCTGAGAATTGAGCCGTCTTGACCTTCGGATCCAACTATCAGTCGTGAAGGTTCTGACACCCACATCCGTTATATAACCTCAAAAATAGGTAATGGAAACACAAATTTTGTTGAAGTCGCTTTTCTAAAATGAATTTCCCTTTCTAAAATTGCATTCTTAAAATGCCATGGAAGCACCAAATAGGCATGAGGTTTGAGCAACTTGGATTGATCTTCCGAAACAATCGGAATGTGGGTACCTGGCGTGAATTTCCCGTACTTTGATTCATTTCGCTCCGCAATACACGAGATGAACTCCGGGCCGATTCCAAAAAATTGCAACAATGTATTGCCCTTGGTTGAGGCTCCGTAACCATGAATCTCTAAACCTTGTTCTTTGCAAGCTATTAAATAGTCTCTTAAATCAGCTTTGAGCTTTTCCACTTCGCTGAACATCATTAAAAGTTCAGATCGCTTATTTCTGGTCTTTTCTAGCAAAATTGCATCGTTGAGTTCATTCGTTTTTGCTCGAGGACCATTCTTGTGCTGAACATAAAACCTGAAACTACCTCCGTTTACATCATTGAACTTCACATCAAAAAGTTCAAGATCAGCCGAATTGCAAAGATTGACGATATCTGAAATTGAATAATACTCAAGATGTTCTTGGCATATAGTATCAAATGCGTTTTGCTCAAACATCCTAAAAATGTAACTCTGTTCAGATATCCACACACCGCTTCCAGCCAGTACGTGTTTGATTCCTGCTACAAAATCCTTTGGATCTGGTAAATCGTAAAACATGGCAATACTTGAAATCACTGAAAACTTCGCATCTAGACTTGTAGAAAGACTCTTTCGAAATGGTTCTTCAATCAATTCCGCGTGCTCGTAGAATTTTCTAAAACCACTCCCACTTGGATCCACACCAATTTGGTTGATGTGAAGACCAGAATCTTGGCTAAGTTGACGCACCTGATTTATCAAAGTGGCATCATTGCTACCGATGTCGAGATGAACCGGATCGACTTCAGGGTTATTTTCGATTAGAAACTGATTGACCTCGCTCGCAATGGTACTTAGGTGTTTAACCATCGACTCATTTAATGAGCTTCTGTACCCATATGACTCCGTATAGAGTCGATTGTGATCATAATTCTCGAGAAGTTGAACCAGCTCGCAGTTCGGGCAGATTCCAATTGCAAGAACTCCCGAATCAACTACTGCGTGAGTAGTTTCGGGAAATATTCCACAAGAAAAGAGGTTCCCCAACTCCTTGATGGTTTCTATTTTTGAATTACAAAACCGGCAGTCTTCGGAAGTTACTTGAAACATAACCGCAACTATACCTTTTGCTTCCAGAATTAGACCTAGCTAAGGCTTGGACTTTTGAATATTCCTGCAGAGATACCCCTCGGTAATTACGTCACCCTCCACTTCAGAAAGCAATTTCTCATTTCTGACAATAACTACGGGGGGATTTAACTCCCTGATCAGTTCTTCAGCATTCACATCTTGGGCCCACCATCCCCACAAATATCCAGCGTAAACGAAACGAGGACTCTCCCAAAATGAGGTTGAAAGCGAGCCATCAATCACAAAATTACCTTTCTCCAATTGAGATTGAGTAATCTCACATTCTTTAATTATTCTCTTAACCAGGATTTCCTTTGAAGGGACGGCAACTTTTGGAAAACCGTTTCCTGTGAACAGCAAGGCAGGAATTGAAACGGCTACAGAGAGCACAAGCATGAATCTAAAATTTTTCCACTTCTCGGTAAAATTAATTGTAATTGCTACGGCAAGTAAGATGAGAAGTGCAGGCAAATAGCTATCGTAAAAATTTTTTGTTCTCTGGAGAATCGAGAGCGCTGCAAATCCCAAAATTAACACCAAGGCGATAAATTTTGAGTCATCTATTTCACTCCTGCGAAATGACCCATGCAATACAAATTTATACACTGAATAGACCAGGAATGCGGCAAACAAAAATAGAGCAGTATTGGCGAGTATCAAAAGAAATGTAGGCACCATATTTCTCTGGGCCATCCAATCGGATTGATAGGTATCTTGATACATCATATTTAGAAGGTACTTGGGCGTTCTAAAAATATTTCCAGCAATTTTCCTAAATGTGGAGGCATCCATTTGAGTTGGATTGACTGTGATATCACCGAATGTTCTAGTCAAGAATTCAGATTCAGGACAAAGCGTTCTGAGAGACCAAACCTGTGTTGAAACAGCGATAGAAAAACAGGCCGAAGTAAGTACCACAACCTTGGCAAATCTGGCATTTCCTTTGACTACGAAAACGAAGATTACAGTCCCCATGGCGGCGAAGAGAGAGCCTTTGGGGTGAATTGCGGGCATGCTAAGTATAAGAAGCATGACTAAAGTTGCTAGAGCTATTTTTTTCCAAACCTTCAAGGAGGATTCGTACGTGGAGGAAAGATTCAAAAAACTCAAGAACAGTATGAGTAGCAGCTGCTCCGGTCGATTTAATGCCAAAAGAAATGGTAACAAGCCAATCATCATTCCACTGAGAAGCACTAATTGTGCCTGTCGTAGGTGGCGAGCGTAAAGATTCAGAAATTTCAAAAGAAGCATCAGAGTAATGATTGCTTGAGCCAAACCCACGGCTCTAATTTGATTTACAAGTCCGAGATGCGAATAAAGAAACCACTCAAGAAAACGAACTGGGTACCAAATTAGTGGTTGCGTAATTTGGAATCCTTCACGACAAACAGGAAAAAGGTATTGCATGGTGTTGTCCGTAAACTGTCTTGAGTTCACATAGATCCATTGTTCTTCATCCGGATACACAGGTAAGCGCTTTAATAAAGCGACCAATCCGACAACAGGGAAGACGCAGAGTGCGAGAAGAATTTGCCTTAATTTAGCTCTCATTTGTTTACACCTCTGGATTTCTCCGCGCAGCACCCTTCCCGCAATTATTTCCCGAATGCTAGTTGAAGTTAGCCTAATAAACGAGAGCGACGTAATTCAATCAAGAATTAGTTTTCCGAGAGTGTATATTTACGTTCCACTCTTGGTATGTTTGAGCATGAAACGAAGTCAACCTCAAATTTGTGAAACTGAGACATGAGCCGAATTCTCATTTTGGATCCCTTACAGCATTTCCCATCTTGTAGAGACATCCTCATTCATGGGGAGGGTATTCAAGAGATCACATATGCAACTTACTTTGACCAGGATCGAATTTTCCCGCACGTGCTCTATTCGCCTATAGAGGATTTCCAAAGCAAGTACGGCTTTACTCCACATGACTTGGCCACAAGCCTGACCAGCAATTGCGTCTTTGACATTGTTTACATAGTTTACCCATCATATTTTTATTGGTTCGATGATGAAAGTAATAATCAGAGCCTTGATTTATTCCAGAGGATTCTCTCTTGCGCAGAAATGCTTGGGAGTGAGAATTCAAGGTACGTCTTAATTGACAATCACGACTACCCGCATGACCCGACCCTGCATCCGATAGTTAAGAACTTTGAATTCGATAAAATTCTAAAGCGAGAGATGAGAATTGACAGGAATTACCATCCTTTGGTGGAGCCATTTCCTTTTGTCATTTTCGGTCACCTAGACCCTATTTTCTTCTTTTTGAATAAGAAGCGTCGCGCCTCGCATTTTCGAATTAACAAGATATTTTGGGCTGGTTCTCCACTTGTTCATAAAGATCCTTCTGCGGGACTTTTTGTAAATCGACGGGCTGTGCTAGATGAAATTCTCCGTGAAGGCACATCGCATTTCAAAATCTTGAAACATAATATCGATTTCGAAAAATATCTCAAGAAGATGCGCCGATATCAATTTTTTCTAGATCTTACCGGAGTCGGCCAACTGACTAAGAGATTCTTCGAAGGACTAGCTCTCGGATGTGTGCCGCTAATTCAAAAGAACAGCATAAAATTTCCCCCCGAGTTTATAGAACTTGAAAATTTCCTTCACGAGCTTCAATGGGAGAATGTCTTGGAGTTAAATCAATTGTATGAAAATATTTCGAAGAAACATGAGAGAAAAAGAGTCATTTCGCAACTGAATCATCTTGTTTCGCAAATTACCAAAAAGAATCTAGCTAATTTGCTACTGAAGAATGTTCGATGAATGTTAGTATCCGAAAGTGGGAAGTAAAATGGAGAATCCTGAGAGTGGTAGTTACTCGTCATTCATGAAGGCTCCTTTCCGCGCCTTAAAACACGAAAACTACTTTGCAATCTATGATGAACTTTTGGAAAGTTTCAGGGGCCGAGAATTTACTTTTGTGGAAATTGGAGTCCTCCACGGTGGATCACTCTTTATGTGGCGGGATTACTTTGGAAGCTCAGTTCGAATTATCGGAGTTGATTTGTCAGTCGATGCTCAGAAATTTGAAGAATATGGATTTGAAATTTTCGTTGGCGACCAAGCAGATCCAATTTTTTGGAAGGATTTTTTCTCAAAGGTGGGTTCTGTAGACGTCGTATTGGATGATGGAGGTCACACCAATCGCCAACAAATAGTTACTTTGAGATCAACACTTCCTAACATCAGAGATGGTGGCTTACTTATTGTTGAAGACACCATATCCAGCTATATGTCTGATTTTGGAAATCCTTCTTCTAATTCATTCACTAATCGCTCTAAGTTACTGATAGACGATCTTTATTCTGATTCACTTCCTTCGCCAACGGAGACTTCAGGGTTTGAGAAGTATATTTTCTCTATCGCTTACTTTAAGTCTATGGTTGCGTTTAAAATTGATCGTACCAAAGCCTCTATCCCAGCAACTCCAATATTGAATTCAGGTGTTTTTGATGAGGTTATAGATATGAGATTTAGCGGAATAACGCGAGTTACAAAATTGATTCTCCTGTTCTCAAACTACTTAAATAGAATTCAGAATAGGCTTGAGAATCATTCTTCAATTGCGAGAGTTTTATTTGAGCTTCTAGCAAGGTTTCCGAGATTAATTCTCAACATGCTCTACAAGTTCTGCATCAGGAATCAATAATTTTTGTTGCTGTTGTTAAGTTAATAGGGAGCTAGGTAGCTGAGGTATTATGAATCGTATTTATATATCCATTAGCGGGGGGTTAGGAAATCAGCTATTCCAGATTGCGGCAGGTTATTTCTTAAAACAGAAACTTCGTCGGGATGTCTGCCTGGTACTCACCGACGAGATAAATACTCCGGAGAAACTTGGAATCATTGAATTTTTGGACTCCTTGGGAATGGATTTGGCATCTATTGCTCACGTTGAAAATCTTGAATTGTGTGAATTTGAAATTGATGATTTGTTGGATTTTTCCTCAATCCCACAAGGGGTCCTAATTTTCGGCTATTTCCAAGATTGGAGAATCGTCAATGCTCTCGATGATTTTGTTGATTCCCTGACACAATCTGTGGCAAACAGTGGCTGGGTTGATGATTTTATTTAATCAAATAGCGATGTGTCTACGGTATCAATTCATTATCGATTAGGTGATTACTTTGACAATCTACACGCTCTAGGTGTCTTGGATCTGGCGTACTACAAAAAGGCACTATCGAAACTGAGTCTCTTCTCACCACATGAGTTATTGGTTTTTTCTGATTCTCCGGAAAAGGCTGCACAACTCCTGAAAAGGACTTTACCAAAATTCACCTTAGTCGATGATTCCGGTGCAGCTTCTCCATTAGAGATACTCATTGCACTTGGTAGTTCAGACCATATTATTTTAGGTAATTCCACTTTTTCATGGTGGGCTGCGTATATTGGAAACCAGGATAAGAGAGTTGCTTCATTTCCGTTTTACAGAAACTTAGCCAGAGATTTTTTGCTCCCGCCTTCATGGGAACGGGTTGGGTCTACATTCCTCAAGACCCAGCCAAATATTGGAAAAAGGACTTTGCGTAAATTGAAAATTCTCCTTGGGCTTACGAAATTATAGTCCAAGAAGCTGTGCCTGTTGATCAAAGTTGGGAACTTTACGTCTAACGTATTCGAAGCTTCCTGCCGAAATAACCCGGCCATTTTCAATATAACAAACAACGTCTGCTTTCTTTACCGTTGTTAGTCGATGTGCGATCATCACAATTGTCACAGTTCCTTTCATTTCTTGAATCGCATCAGAAATTTCGGCTTCAGTGCTTCCATCAAGAGCGCTAGTCGCTTCGTCGAGGAATAGTAAGCTTGGTTTAGTAAACATCGCTCGAGCAATTCCTAATCTTTGGCGCTGACCACCACTTAAAGAACTGCCTCGATCTCCGGCTGGTTGATCCAGTTTCAAAGGGAGGTTCCGAACAAAGTCATCTAATTGAGCAACCTTAAGCGCATCCCAGACCAGTTGATCTGACGCTTGGTCCATTGGATATCCCATGGACACATTCTCTCGAATCGTTCCATTGGCAATCATGATGTCTTGGGGTACATATGAAATTGCTCCAGGCCATTTAGCTATAGTTTCTAATGGTTGGCATCCTGAAATGGTTATGCTGCCAAACTGTGGGGTCAGAACTCCGAGAATTAGGTCCATGAGACTGGTCTTACCCGCACCCGACGGGCCCACGAAGGCAACTACAGTCCCTGGGAGTATCTCTAAATCAACATCTTCAACAGCGGGAACTTTAGATTCCGGGTATGAGAAGGTTAATTTTTCAACCTTGACCTTTGCCTCGAAATCTGGATGTGATGTCTGAACAAAATCCGATACCTCGCTTGATAAAGGCGCACTCTCTAATCTGTCAATCAAGTCCAGTGTAGGTTCTGCAGACGCCAGGCTGGACTTAACTAGCACTACACCTTGTTGAATTCGAAGTAGTGAAGGAGCAATTCGTGTACTTGCGGCAAGGAATACGGACAAGATTGCAACGGCATGGGAAGCATTTTGTGTAACAAACTGTATTGCGCTCAATAGAATTGCACCAACGACCAGAGTTATTTCCATAACGTATTTACTTATATTGGGCATGAAAGCTATTTCAGATTGAATATCAGCCAATTCTAGCCGTCTGGCTCCAATCATTCTGGCGTAGTAGTTTCTTCTATTTTGTACAACAACCTCGCGATAGGACGTGATAACTTCAAGAGTCTTTTCATTTGCCTTTATTCCAATTTCGGCTTGGTCTTTACCAAGATTAGATGCTCTTTCATGCATAGTCTTGTAAAGAACAAAAGCTACAGCTCCGAACAAACTGAAGACACATAATGCAATGAGGCTGTCTACGTAAAATAGCCCGACACCAATTACTATAAGCACAGCAAAATCGGAAATTACATTTACGGCAGTAGCCAAAACACCGATTGTCACACTACTTACACCCGTGGTAAGAGAGTAGATCATTTCTGACAAGGACTGCGATTGAAGGGTAACTAAAGACTGCGAAAGCAACTTCGAAATCAACTGCGCTGAAAGTTCAGCACCTTTACGAGCCAAAAAACGTATGCTTTTTCTAGTAAAATAGATTGAGAATAGAGTTTTCGAAACAAGCAATAAAACTGCACCTGTCGCAAGTAGAGCTACCTGAAGTTGTATTCCGTATCCATCCAAATTCAACGCATTCAACAAGCTTGAAACGCGATTCCCAGGCGACTTGGATTGGACTCCGCTGATTGCCAACGCACCAATTACCCCGATAGTTGCAACGCCAAGTAGGTCTAGCAAACTAAAAATAGTCTGTGCTGACACGAGCAAGATTATCCTCATTCGATCCGCTCGAGTTAGTACCTTGAAAGATCGAACTAATTTTCCAGAACTATATCTCTCCATGAATTCGATTCTGCGGGATCGAATAATTGAAGTGACGTTGGTTCCAATCACTGAGCTGTCCAATAACTTCTCAATCTAATCCAATTTGGGGGAATTAAATCTAAAGGCTCCTCTTTGAATTGAAACCACTGTTCAGGGGCGACAACGCACTTTGAAGACTTGCTCAGGTAAGCCCCCCACCAAGAGAAGGTTGAATTTGCGATGATGTGTGCACCCCCAAACGTCATTAACATCATCTCCTCTTCTGCGGAAAGCTCATTTACAAAGTCTGAAATCCATTTTACTTGCCTTGTCCCCAGGAACCGAAGTGTAGACTCTGCTGCACTTGGGTCATCAGAAAAAACCCAGATTTCTGCAGTAATGCCTTCCGACGTGAGAAAATTAATCCCATTTTCATAGTAAGTTTCCGAAAGCAGGCCCATGTACCAGTTAACTGAATCAGTGAAGTCACCTCTTCTAATGTGGATTATGGTTGGTCTCACTTCCTCTGCTAAGCGTGCGAGTTCTAGAAATTTAGCTCCAGGTGAAACTAATTGTAGATTTAAGGCACCGATGGAAGTTAGATAATCCGCATATCTCCATGTCTGGAAGTAGCCGACTAGATTTCTACATTTTTTTTGCTTAAGTGTTTTTTCAAATCCTAAGCCTTTGGCAACGTAAGTCTTGCGATACATGAAGGGAATAATTGTCTGTAATTTCTTTTCAAGTCTTATGGTGATCCTTGAACTTGATTTCGGAGGAGTATTTTGTTGGATGACGAATTTTTCATTCACCGTAAAATTCGCCAGTGAAACCCAGTGTTTACTTCGATCCGTGTCGAGGAATGTCTTATCCAATAACAATTCTCGGCCAGACAAGCACGCAAGGTACTTCCCCGCAGAATAGATAAAGAGTTGGTTTCCTAATCCGCCAACAAGCCGTGCAGTCAATTGAGTAGATTGCACTCTAAATGATTGCCTTGTTCACGGCCGTGATTCCAGGACTAACATTTCTAAGTTGAATATAGGTCGCATCATGACAATATCTTGGCGACAACTTATAGTAAATGTTCTTTGAGGCCCAAGCATTTAGATGGCTTTCATCATGCCAGACCGCAATAACATCATTGCTTCGATCCTCTTCTACTTGAATAGTTAATTCTGCAATCAACTTCTTTATCAATTGGTTGGGTCCTAGCCAAGTTCCACCACAAACATAATCTTTTCTCTTGCTTCTTGGAACAAATGCCTTTGACTCAACGTTACTCTCCCAGGATCCTAGACCGCCTAATGAAATTCTTAAGCGGAGATCGGAAATTGCGAGTTTGGGATGTTGCACGTATAACAAAATTCTCCTAGTTAGGCCCTTTTCGCGCCAGAAACCGGGATGGCTTACCAATGAGATATTTTTTGAGTCATACATAGACTCAATCTCCTCCGGTAAGTCTATATTGACGAACATGTCCGCATCCAAGTACATCAAGATATCCTCAGTGAGTTTTTCTAGGTGTTGATTGAATATTCGATACCTAAGCAAAGTTGCGTCCGGCCAACCGAGACTTGGGATTTCATAGATTTTTACTTTACATTTACCTAAAGTCGATGCGAAGCTTTCTGCGATCTTGGGTTGATCTGTGAATAGATGGAGGACTACTTCACTTTTTCCCTGCGTAGAAATGTCAATAGATTTGGCCATCTCCCTCCAGTACTTTAGGTAGTCGTTGGTCGCGATAGAAAGAATTCCAATTGACTTAGTTTTCAAGCCAGCTATCCTTTCCATAGAAATACTTCATAATTTTATAAAGTAAGTAGACTCGAAGAGAAAGTTTCTTCCTTGGTTTCAGCCAGTAAAAGAAATCAATCAGCGAGTAGACACGCAAAATTGGGGTTTGTCCCCTACTAAAACTATCAATCGAAACAGTATAAGTAACTAATGGTTCATCTAAATAGCCCATATTACAGATGGTCGATAATCTCAACCATGTTGAATAATCTTCGACTCCGCGCAAATGATAGTCATGAACGTAGCCACCTAAATCGACAACTAGGTTTAGTCTGACAAGTACGGTCGAGTTAATCACAAGATTATCAAGTACTAACTTCTTCGTATCGAGAGAAATTCCTGTCCTAGGTTCAAAATATGTTCCGCGTACAATTTTCAATTTCCGAACAAATGCATTTGAAGAAACGAAATCCAATTTAAAGTCATCAGCGAATTTAAGTTGTCTCGCCAATTTATCTTCTTCCCAAATGTCATCGGAATCCAAGAAAGCAACCCATTGAGAAGTACATTGGGCGAGTCCAATATTTCTTGCAAGACCCGGATGGCTACAATGTTTCGAGTAAACCACTTTAACCTTGGGTTTGCCCTGGACGTGGTGGAAAATAAATGCACGAGTTTCTTCATCACTTCCATCGTCCACAACGACCACGGTTCCAATCATCGGGCCTTGGCTCAATGCTGAATTAACTGCACGCAAAAGTGATTCGGTTTCTTGGTAGTTTGGGATTACCACATCGACTAAACCATAATCCGCCATAACTGAATCTTACACGGCCTAACTTCTCGTTGAATGAAACTTAAAATGTTGGTAAATAAACTCAGCTGCCGTAGGCGGAGATTGATAGATCGATTCAATAACACTCTTGAGCGCCCTAAGAATCGCGTGACGATCACGCTTGGGGGACCCCCAAATTTTCCACGCTTGGTTCAGACATTCAATTGACTTCAGTTTTCGATAAACATCGTGGTGTTGAACTTTGAGTTCATTCATCCAAATTTTTTGGAAATGAGACTGGTCAAAGATTCCATTTGTCGCTGGCTGAGGCGGAAGGATAATATCAATCTTCTTTTCTCGAATTACTGATCTTATACGAATATTGTTCTCCAGTGTACTCTGTACATCAATTAAAGATTTTGAGTACTGCACCTCGGAATACCGGTATTTTGTGAGTTGACGCCTATGATTATTAAAATTACCTTTTTCAATCATTCTGGTCCAGAGCTCATAATCTTCAGCACCTGTGAACTCCGACTTATAGCCTCCGACAGCACTAATGATTGACCTCCGAAACATAACTGCAGGGTGAGCCATGGTGTTTTGGTATTTCAGTCTTTTTATTATTTGTGAGTGATTCGTGGGGTAATTGCTGTGGCCCAATGAATTCCCGTGTTCATCAATAAATTCTAACTGTGAACCAAGGCAGACAACTCCTGAGTGAGCTTCAAGAAAATCAACTTGAGTAAGAATTCGGTCAGGTGCCATCAGATCATCTGAATCAATTCGAGCGATGAATTGGGAGTAGCTAGATTTGATTCCCAGGTTTAGTGCGGGAACAATCCCAGGTTCTGGGCTCTGCAAGATTACAACTGTGAAGTTGTCGGGAGAGTTTTTGACCAATCTGTCGATGTCGTCCCTTAGACATCGGTCAAGAATAATTACAAGCTCGGTCTGTATTACGTTATTCGCAAATACTGACTTTATAGTTTCTTGCAAATATGGCGCAGCACCATAAACGGGTAGTAGTAGGTCAACTTTGGTTGACTTCATTGGTATTCCCTATCGCGAGGTAGTGAATGTAGATTGAAAATGGTGCAAAGATTTTGAAATGCCTTCTCAATTGTTGCATTAGCCAGAATCCACTCACGTGGATTAAAATTTGTAGACTCTGACAGAAAGCTATCCAAATCTTGGTTTTCAATTGAGCTAAAGGTTGAAAAATGTCCTGTTTGGTCATTCAGGTACGGCGACGAACTCGCAGGATAGAGTTTTCCAGCAAATTCATAGGTTTCCCGCCTGGATACCAACGTAGGAACATTCATGGACCAGGCCTGGAAATGCGCAATCCCCTGGGATTCCGTACCCCCAATTACAACCATGTGTGACGCTTTAGCCAAAGTGCATCTGAAAAGTTTATTTGAATAATGTCCATAGTCTATTTGGAAATAGTTGATCTGTTGATTCTCAAAATATTGCTTACATCTTTGAATTTCTTTCTGCGCTGAAAAATCCTTCACATAAAGCAGAACATATTTGTCCTTAACTTGGATTTTGCTTGGTTTCCAGCGGTCAGAGTCCGCCCCCGCAAACCAGGAATACATGTTTTTCTCACTTATACGCGAATGGTTGGCAATCATTTTAAGCGGCCAACTCCTGGGTGCTAGAAAACCAGCTCCAGAAAAATACTTTAGCTGACGGATATTTCGCTCCATCAAAAGATTAATATTTGGGCCAATCAATACTTCCTTTCCAGGCAATGAATCCAGTAACCCTTGGGGTAATTCATCCAAGAAATCGCTAAGGATTAATACAAATTTGGACGAGGTTGCCCGTTGATTGAATTTGTTCCAAAGCCTTGTATTGGGATGCCTGAGGAGAGATAACTCAACTTCTCTGGGGCCGCTACTTCTAGAATTTATGACACGAGTTGGATACTGAAGGACACTTCGAGCTGAAATTTTCTGGAATCTTCTGCTTGTAATGACATCAACTGAATTTGATTCGCAATCTATAGCGTGAAATTTAGAATACATTGTCGTCTCGAATCCCTGTTCCAAACACTGGGGCATACAAATCTAAGTTAGGTAAAAAAAGACAATTTGCCTTTTTTTTCGAAAGAAAACTCCAAAGCTCATTTTCTATGGAGAGACTACTTCGCTCCATTTGATTCAAGTTCACTGTATTTAAGAATTCCAATAAGAGTTTATTCTTGATCATGAATAATCCAGTGTGCACTTGTCCTATATCTGGAAACTCTCTTCCTATGAAATCTCTGCTCGCCGATTCTGCAATTAGAGATTCATAAAATTTATCCGAAAAAAGTTGGTATCTCCCTGTAAGTACAATTAGGTTCTCGACTTCCGAAAACATCTGCTTTTTACTGTAAAGCGATTTTAATGCAAGAGCTAAGAGAACACCTTTATTGGCAATTCTTCTCTTATGCGATTTTGAATAAATTACTTGGCCGAATTGTTGAAGAACGGATTTCCTTCTTCTATATGTCTCTAGATATATGACTTCAATTCCAGGTAGGTATTCAGTCGCTGCGGCTTGACCTCGGGCATATTCCTTTCCTCGAGCTTTTCTGTCACGCCAGATGTCAGCAGATGTAAAAATCAAAACAAATTTCTTTTCTTGAGGCACACAAAAATTCTACTCTAAACCAGATTTGTAACCATTTCCATATCCAGCTTGTTCATTGGTGCTTTTACGAAATTTTCTTCTCTTAGGCTCGAATCCATCTCAAGGATGCCTCTCCTCGCTGCAACCAGTGAAATGTGACGATGATGTACGATTTGATTCAATCATCCCTTCTTCTTGCTTTGAGACCCCCACCCTGCGGTCCGGTACGCATAATCTTCTTCTGCTAAATAAGCGCCGACATGCAAAATTGTCGCAGGCTCGACTCTGAACCATTTTTGTAGTTCTCTGACGGTAATTAGCATATTTCACGACTCTCCGAAGCCACGTAAGAATTGATAGGCGAATTGGTTTCATCCTCATTCGATCAAGGCTCTAGAAACTTTAAATTCAATTTTAAAGAAGTCTGTTTACCCAGTTAAAGACTAATCTAGTAGGACTTTCCCGCTAGGAGTGGATAACTGGACGGCCACAATTCCAGACTCATTTTCGTTTTCCGATGGGTCGATCCATTCGATACTAATTTCTCCAAGAGAAGCTAAAATTTCATTTTTGAACCATGAATCTGACAGCTGGTCTTGATCAGCGATCACAATTTTCTCAATCTCAGCAATTGGTGCACCGTCTTGGGATGGGTGATCCGAAGATAGCCATTGAATAAAAAATGGAAATTCTCGGGTTTCCGCAATTTCCTTGACTCCGATTTGCTTCCACTTTAAATCCGTCCCATTTGGTCTGGTTCGGTGACCTTCGATTGCGTCGCGACCAAATTTGCTTGCGATTGGTTCAATATCTTCCGTACTGAAAACCCAGGTAAACCATCCCCCACCTTCCTTAGCCTTCTTAGATACGGCTTGTCCCCAAGGAGTGTTTTCTGTTGCGGGGTGATCGAGTGGGCAAACGACTTCTATATATTGGCCATTTTTCAGTGAAACCGTGAAGTTGCGGGTGCCAAAGCGTGGATGAATTCCTCCATCGACAAACGTGCAGCCTAGTCGTGAGCCTAAACGCTGAACTGTGTCAGCTAGTTGGTCATGAGAGGTCACATAGGAGACATGGTCTAAGCGCATAAGTGAATTCTGCCCCATTAAGATCGATGGTCATTACCACATTCAAGCCAAGGTTGAGAGTCTGGGAATCTAAATCTTGAGGAGGGTTTTCTCGAAATATCTTATGGTCTCAGCCAGGCCCTCTTGCAGGTTGATTTTTGGCACCCAATTGAGCAAATCTTTAGCAAGGCTGATATCCGGTTTTCTCTGCTTGGGGTCGTCCTCAGGGAGTGGGAAGAATTCTAATTTACTTTTTGATTGTGTGAGTTCTAAAACTTGGGTTGCTAGCTGACTAATGGTGAATTCCTCTGGATTTCCAATATTAATTGGGCCCGTAATTTCATCTGGCGACTCCATAAGAGAAATAAGGCCGAGGATTAGGTCATCTACATAGCAAAAACTTCTGGTTTGATTCCCGTCACCATAAATTGAAATCGTGCTGCCCTGTAATGCTTGAACGATAAAATTACTCACAACTCGACCATCTTGCGGATGCATATTTGGCCCGTATGTATTAAAGATTCGTGCGACCTTGATTCGTACCTTATTTTGGCGGTGATAGTCAAAAAATAATGTTTCCGCGCATCGCTTTCCTTCATCGTAACAACTCCGCGCGCCAATCGGATTCACTCGACCCCAATAGTTTTCCTTTTGCGGGTGCACTTCCGGATCTCCATAAACCTCTGAAGTCGACGCTTGTAGAATTTTAGCACCAGTTCGTTTTGCGAGTCCAAGCATATTAATAGCCCCGTGCACACTCGTTTTTGTGGTTTGGACTGGATCACTTTGGTAGTGGATTGGGGAAGCAGGGCACGCCAAATTGTAAATTTCATCTACTTCTATGTAGAGCGGGAAAGTGACATCATGTCTTAAGAGTTCAAAGTTACGATGGTCAAGAAGTGGCAAAATATTTTGCTTACTTCCCGTGTAAAAATTGTCTAAACAAACCACCTCATTGCCTTGATCTAAAAGCTTCGCACTTAGATGGCTGCCGAGGAAACCAGCGCCACCAGTAACTAAGATTCTTTTCACCGCGAATTCCTAACTCTAAGAATTTGTTCTTCTGAGGTGCATTGGGTTATTGTAACTTGAATGTTGGATGTTAGGTGATTCCATTTTGATATTTAAAATCTACGGCTTCGCTAATTGGCACATTAAAGCTTCACATGTAACTAGTGGGGCTGCGTTATGCACAAGGTTGGTGCGCGCATCCATGATGGCGTTGATTTTAAGGATTGTTGAGTGTGATGGATGGGATGCGGCGTAGCTTTCGATCTGTTCGCGCATATCGGTGTTGATCATGGATTCTGTATTTCCAGATTGCACCATCATGACGTCGCGATAAAAGGTGGCGACATCAAGGAGTGCGCCATCGATGGAGTCGCGGACCATGCGGGTAGAACGTGACTTCTGTTCTTTTTCAAGTTCTTTTACGGCTTTGGCTCCGCCTGTTGCCATGCCGCGGCCGGTTGCGCCTTTTCCATAGGCTTCTTGAAGTTTCTCGATTTCTCTTTCATCGCGTTCTTCAGATGATTGGTTGGCTTCTTGGGTTGCTAGGTCGACAAGAGTTTGTGCAGCTTGGAAAGCTGCGGCCAGCGAGCCGAGTTGAAGTGGCAGTTGCATGATGAGTTTGCGGTTGCTACGAACTGATTCATTTGTAGCTAAATATTTTGCTCGGCCAATATGGCCCTGGCTTACGCGTGCTGCGAAGTCAGCCATGCCGGGTGCGATGTTGTCGCGGTTGATGAGGACTTGAGTGACTGCTAGAAGGGAAGGAGTGCGCAGTTGTAGGTGGCGGCACCGTGAACGAATTGTTGGCAAGACATCGTGAAGTGTTGGTGCGCAGAGCAACCATACTGTTCGTGTTCCGGGTTCTTCAATTGCTTTGAGAAGTGCGTTAGCTGCTGATTCGGTAAGTCTGTCGGCATCTTCCATGACAACTACGCGCCAGCCGCCCATTGAAGGTGCCCATGCAACGCGGGTTAGCAATTCGCGGACTTCTTCTACTTTGATAGAGAGTCCTTCTGTCTTAATGATTTCAACATCAGGGTGCCCATGTGTTTTAGCTGCGTTGCAATCAGAGCAGTTGTTGCAGCCGTTGTTCTTGCAGATAAGGGCTTGTGCGAATGCGACTGCAGCTGATGAGCGGCCTGATCCGGGTGGGCCTGTAAAGACCCAGGCGTGAGTCATCTCTTGTGATTCTTCGCCTGTGCGAGAGGCAGCTACTGCTTTGGTGAGGATTTCGATGATGTGTTCTTGACCGACGAGGTCATCGAAAACAGAAGTCATTTATTTCTTTTTCTTCTTCGTAGTCGCTGACTTGCTTGCTTTGGCGGCGCGGGTAACAGTTGTTGTCACAGCATGTGTTGCGATGCGGATTGGTTTGAGGAATTTATTCTGTTGTGGGCCTTGGGCATTGCGCTTGAGAGCGGGAAGTTCAGCAACGCGGGCGATGATTTGGGTGTGGATCTCCTCGACCGATTGTGTGCCGTCGACGACGAAGTAGCGTTCTGGATCCATCATCGCGATTTGTAGGAATTCTTGGCGAACGCGTTCGTGGAATTCGGTGGGTTCTGCCTCTAAGCGATCGCGTGATTGCAGACGACTTAATCCGATCTCTGCAGGGACGTCGATTAGGATTGTGAGAGTTGGGTACAAACTTTCTGTTGCCCATCGTGAGATGCGTGCAACCTCTGATGGATTGAGTACGCGTCCTGCGCCTTGATATGCCGCAGATGAATCGAAGTAGCGATCGGTGATGACGACATCTCCGGAATCAAGGCCTGGGCGAATTACAGAGAAGACATGGTGGGCGCGATCTGCGGCATAGAGAAGTGC
>Ga0114960_10001261_pt1 | contig 20373 bp, 6 predicted proteins | sample C_130625_MF_Meta_FD_92637 | JGI IMG/M metagenome (GOLD analysis project Ga0114960, IMG submission 92637) | Freshwater microbial communities from Lake Croche, Canada to study carbon cycling - C_130625_MF_MetaG | ecosystem: Environmental > Aquatic > Freshwater > Lake | place: Lake Croche, Canada... | reverse complement strand
GTGAGTGTTGTGTAGGCATAGATCGAATCAGTTAGGCGACAGAGACCCTTTGGCAATAGTCAAGGGGTTTTTTTCGTGCAAGATTCTTGCACTGTGTTGTCTGGTATTCAGCAAGTACAGTTAGGCATAGTTAGGCATGGTGAAGTATAGTTAGGCATAGAGGACAACAGGGCAAATACAGTTTAACTATAGTTATCAACAGTTTAGGTGCAGTTAGGTATAGTGGGGGGTAGGGGTAGGCATAGGGGGGGTTAAACAGTGTTTAGGGTCCCATTTTTAAGGTATCCAGCGAATGGTTACCTTTTCGACTATTCGTCGTATACCAGTTTTTCACCATTTACCCCTAAGCCCAACAAAATACCCCCCCTCCCCACTACCCCCCCACGGGGTCTTTATTTTCATGGGTCCCTTTTCAAAGTACCCCCGTACCCCCACCCCCCCCGTACCCCCTTTTTTTTCATGGGTCCCTTTTGCTAGTACCCGTATACCCGCTATATACAATAGCTTTCCCCTACACCAAAAGAGTTTGAATTTCAAACACCAAAAAGGACACTTAACTGTGGCATATAGAACTACTACTAAGACTGCTAAAGGTACTGGCGTTAGAACTACTACTAGAATTAACACTAAGACAGGACGATCTACTAAAACCACTAAGACAACTAAACATTAAAGAGATGATCTAAATATGGTTATAGTGTAAGAGGACCTCATGTATCAAATAGAACAAGTCATTTCACCATTATTGGAATCACAGTTTCCTGAGTTTTATCAAACTGAGGGACCTAATTTCATTGCGTTCGTTAAGGCGTATTATGAGTGGATGGAACTTGAGGGTAATACTCTTAATGTCTCTCGTAACATCCTTAACTATCGTGATGTCGATACTAGCATTGCAGCCTTTGCCGAACAGTTTAAGAATGAATATCTTAACTCTGTACCTGCTCTTACCTCTGCATCTAAACCTGTCCTCATTAAACATATTCAAGACCTATACCGTTCCAAGGGTGCAGTACAGTCTTACCAGCTTTTGTTTAAGCTACTCTTCAATGAAGACATTGACATATACACACCCTCTACGGATGTCATTCGTGCATCTGATGGTGAATGGGTGCTTCCCTATTACCTTGAGGTTGATCGCTCAGATCGTGCCGTTACCTATGTTGGTAAGCAGGTTTCTGGTTCCGTTACAGGCGCTACGGCGTTTGTTGAGAGTGTTTCACGGAAGCGCATAAATGGGCGATTCGTAACCGTGATATACTTGAGTAATATCGCTGGAGATTTTCAAACTGGAGAGTTAGTAACTGAGAATGGAATACTTGAGAATGCACCAAAGGTTACTGGCTCTCTAACTAATATCTTGATTAGTGAAGGTGGCGCTAACAATAAGGTTGGTGATGTCTTTAATATTGTCTCTAATACTGGTCTTCTTGGTAAAGCAAAAGTAACTGCCGTTGTTGATGGTACTGGTAAGGTTTCGTTTACCCTTGTTGATGGCGGTACAGGCTATACTTCTAGTGCAAACGTCTATGTCTCTAATACTGTTGTGTTTCTAGAGAATAAGAAGAACTCCTCTACGTATGTTACACTTGGTTCTTCGATCTATGCTGGCGCTAGCTATGTACTTGACTTCATTAACAATTATTATCAGTATGGCGCAACAAATGCTGCCGTATCAAGTGTTAATGCTGTTGCTGGTTATAACTTTACAAGAACTATTGGCGGGGCAGGGATGTCCTATGCATCATATGCTAATGGTATTCTAACCTCCTTTGCAAATAACATTCCTCGTATTACTGATCTAGGCATTTTGATGGAGGGAAGTGCTCAAAATAGATTATCACAGTCTCAAAATACTACAAGTACTTCTTGGACTAAAGGAGCCGTAGTCTCTAATAGTACTTTGATGGACACAAGTATTGCTCCAGACCTTACTATGACAGCAGATAAGATTGTCGCAAATACTCAATCTGGTGCAGCCGTAGAACACTATATTCTTCAAACCGTAACAGGATTGACCGCAGGAGCAAACGTAACATTTAGTACCTTTGTTAAAGGAGCAGAAAAAACTTCAATTAGATTAAAACTTAATGATAGCATTAATGGTGCTAATCTGTTTTTTGCTTCTTTTGATACCTCTACTGGAATCTTTTCTGGTGCGACAGGCGGAATTACAAGTAGTTTAGGTCCAATGACCATGAAATCTCTTCCTAATAATTGGTGGAGAGTTTCGGTTACTGGAGTTGTAAGTTCAACTACTACATCAGCACAGGCTGTTATATATATTTTAAACGGAAATCATACATCTGCTACTACTTATGTTGGAGATTCAACTTCTGGTGTTTATATTTGGGGAACACAAGTTGAAAATGTTGCTTATCCAGGTTCATATATTTCAACTACAACAGTACCAGTAGCCAGAGTAGCAGATAGATTATATTTTAATGGTATCGATGTTCTTGGCTCTGGAGATTGGACAATTCAATCTTCTGCTACTAATATCACCGACAATCAAATCGGAACTTCTGCTACTCTCTTCTCTATTAATGATGGAGTAGGAAATGCAAATGCTATTAATTTAGTCATTGCTTCGGGAAATAGCACAGCTAACTTTCAACAACTTATTAATGGAGCTGGTATTTTTAATGCTTCAACTTCAACTGTAGTTATTGCCAACAATAAAACACAAGTCGCAGTAACAAAGAATTCAACAGCGATAAGAGCATCTGCTACTGCTAATGCAGCTAAATCTATTGGAACTTGGACTACGCCGCCCTATAGTACAAATAATTTGTTAATTGGATATCTTGGAGCACCCACTGGTGGTTCTGCATTTCTTAATGGTTACGTTAAGAATTTTGTAGTGTATCCTGCTGGTGTTACAGATACTAGACTTGTCACATTAGGTACAATTCCTACCTCGGCATCATCTCCTTGGTTTACAATATCTTTTAGTAATATTTCTCCTTATGTTACTGGAAACGTTACTACTTTTGATACATCTCTAGCAGTTGGCGGTGGATTTTATTTCAGCAATGGATTTAATATTGGTTATATTAATTCTATTACTAATTCTACCTATCTAACTCTTGATAGTAATTCAACTATAGCTTATTCTGGTAATGCTGTTTTTTATTCTGGTAATACAACTCCCGATTTTGAAATATTAGAAACTGTAAAACAACCATTAACATCATTCCAATACTTTAGCGGTGTCGGTAATACTGCGTTGTTTAAAGTTGGTGCTGCTTTAACAGGTTATTATGCTAATAATTCACAAGCCGCTAATGGTTTCGTAGTTGCTTATAGTAATACATCTAGTACGGCAGGTACTGTTGTTATTTCTGTAGTCAATGGAGCATTCTTAACTGCTACTAGTATTGCTGTTTCGTCTAATACTCTAGTTAATGCACAGGCATCTGGAAATACACTAGATATTTCTGCTACTGGCGTTGTAATTGGTTCTAATACAGCAACAAGTAGAGTTAATGGCGCATCTGGATTAGTTAGTATTAATAAAACACTTTATGCAAATGGTGCTATCCTTTATGGCGTATCATCAAACACATTTTCTAATACCGTAAGCAAATCAACAGGAACTTTAGCTAAGTTTTCAGTAGGAACTATTTCTGGGTCAGAAACTTTAACTCTATTTACCGATTTAGTCGGCGCAAACAACAGTGCCAATGTTCCTTTTTCTTCGATTAAGCTTGATGGGTCCAACAGCGGCGTTCTCGTTGCTACAGGTACTGGAACGATCACTTGTAATACTGCTACAAATGCTGTTACGGGAATTGGTTCTTCATTCTTAGCTGATCTATCTGCTGTTAATTTTTCTAACGGTGGAGTAATCTCTACATTCTCCAATACTACTGTTACTGGATCGGGAACTTCATTTAATACACAATTACTTCCTGGATATATTTTATATTATACAGCCAACTCTACAATTATCGGAACTGTATCTTCTATTACTAGTGCAACTTCACTCAAATTAACTACTGCTGCTCCCTATACTGCGACATCAGTTAATATGACTTTCTCTAAGGGAAATATTGTTCCTATTTCTATCTATGCAAGTAATGGATATTATTTGGGAACAGTTAATACAGTTACATCTGCTACTGCATTGACATTAACTGCTAATGCTTCTGCTAATTTAGTTTCTGGTGTTTATCAATACAGTTATGGCGGATATGGATTTCCAAAAAGCCCACAGGCTGGATTATATAATCTATTATCAGACGTATTAGCAGTTAATACATTTACATTAGGAACAATTGCATCACTAACTGCTATTAATCCTGGTATCGATTATAATGCTGATCCATTTGTTCTAGTAAGAGATAATGTAATTGCTGGATTTAATCGTAAGAACTTTAATATTGGTATTAATAATTTAAGTGGATCATTTAATGCTGGAGATACAATTACTCAACAGCTATCTCAGAGCGGAGTATCATTTAGTGTTGGTACAACTTCGGGAACTTACGCAAATGGTACAATTACTTGTAATACTGCTACGGCAAATGTAACTGGCGTAGGAACAACCTTTACTGCCTTAGTATCAAATGGATATGCAATTTATGCTAATGGTGTATTTGCTGGAACTGTTGCTTCAGTAACTAATAATACTCTATTAATTCTTTCTGGTAGTTCTGTTACTAATGCCGTATCTAATGGATTTACATATGCGTCCAATACTTCATTCATTACATCCGAAGGAATTTATCAGCCATCTACAAATGCTCTAGGTACAGTATCTGCATATAACGCTGGTTCAATGCAACTAACTAATATAATTGGAACATTCTCTACTGGTCAAACTATTATTGGTCTTGCTAGTAAATTACGTGCAAATATCTCAACTGCTATTACAACTACAGCAGCTACTTCTTATCAAAAAGGAACTGTCATTTCTTCTAATACTACAAATCTTTATATTAAAAGAGGGTCATTTAATACATCCTTCTCTCCTGGAGTTGCCATTTATGATGCTAATTCTGCTGCCAGTGCAAACATAGTTTCTGCTACACAAGATAATTTGTCTGCTGCAATGGGAACAAATGCATTAGTAACAGCAAAAGTTAAAACTGCCATTGGTATCGCTACAGCACTAGAAGTTATAGCATCTGGCTACGGATATGATCAAACTACACAAACTTGGGAAACTAATATTTCATATAATGCTGGAGCGAAAGTTTACTATTCTGGTGATGGCTTGTATTATGTTGCTACACAAAATGTTCCATTGACTGCTGGCGCTCCTTCTGCTGCTCCTTCTTATTGGACATCATATACCGATGTTGAACTAGTAAGCACGGGAAATAATCCATATGTAATAGCAGGTAATGCCTTGATTGAAAAACAAGGTAAAGGAACTGGTTATTGGAAGAATAATAAAGGAAAGTTGAACTCAGACAAATATATCCACGATAATTATTATTATCAAGAGTTCTCATATGAAGTTCAGGCTGGTAGGTCTATTGATAAATACAGCGACATTTTACAACAACTACTTCATGTTAGCGGAACGCAAATGTTTGGTAGAGTTATCAAATCGTCTAATTTAGATGTTCCAGTGTATGTTCCTTCTAGTACGATAACAATAAAGACTGATTCCAACCCAACCCTAGACTTCTCTTATACTGATAATAGTATGTACATTCCTCTTCTTGTCTTGTAAGATAAATAATCAATAATAACGTAGGTTTAATCAAATATGACAATTGTTGCAAATACTAGAATATTCAATACTGTAAACCAAGTCTTTGATACGTTCAAGACTGCGGCAAATGGCGCTCTCTATGTGTTTGCATCTAAGAATTTGCCTTGGTCAAATGACTTGGTTCCAGACAGTATGAATGGTTCTGTATTGTTGAATCAATATCAAATGTTTGATGAAATGGTTTTTGGTAAAATTGTTACCTCTACCGATTATGTTCAAATGATAGATAATAATACATGGACGACAGGAACTGTATATACTCAATATGATGACCACGATCCAATTTTGTTTAATAAAGAGTTTTTTGTTATCACACATGAAAATGGATATTATAATGTTTTTAAGTGTTTAGATAACAACAATGGCGCAGAATCTATATATCAACCAAAATTAGTAGAAACTTCTGCCGACGATGAATATTACACAACTGCTGATGGGTATCAGTGGAAGTATATGTATGGCATTGAACAATCTTTGTACAATAAGTTTGCTACTGTTGATTATGCTCCTTTATATCCAAACTCTGACGTTGCTTTATATGCCTCAAATGGTGGAATTGAAACAGTAAGAGTAATCGACGGTGGATCAAATTATATTGCATATACTAATGGTTATTTTACTGCCGTAACAATTTCTAGCAATCCTCTTTTACATTCTTTACAGTCAACAGATTTATTGACAATTACTATTCCAGCTATAAGCAGTCCATTTTTTCAGAATGGAGAAACAATTAGTCAACAAAACAATATAGCAAACGTAGCTGTTTCTATTGGTGGGACACAAACAACAACATATATAACTTCTACTGCAAAAGTATTATCTGCAAACTCTACAGTTCTTGTTGTATCAGACATCAATGGCGCTTTTAACACCACAACAAAAATAGTAGGGGGAACATCTACTGCAAACGCAATACCAACTGGTGTTACGACAAATTCCATATCTCCAAATACAGATTTTTATACAGATTCTTCTATCTATATTGACGGCGGAACAGGATTTGGTCAAGCAAGACGTATTGTTCGTTACATTGTAACTGGAACTCAGCATAGAGTATTGGTTGAAAGCGCATTCAATCCACAACCAGACTTGACATCACACTATGTGATCGCTCCTCGTGTTATTATCACTGGAGATGGTTCTGGAGCAGAGGCTATTTCAATTGTCAATACTATTAGCCAATCTATTTCTAGTGTTAAAATTATCAACAGAGGAAAAAATTATAGTTATGCTAATGCTATTGTTATCGGAAATACTGGAAGTACATCACAGTATTTAAATATTGGAATTTCAAATACTGTTGGTACATTTAGTATTGGGGAAACAGTTTTAGAGACAACAACTGGAGCAAGCGGACAAGTTGTTACAGTCAACTCTACTATTATTCAATTAACAAATATTAATGGGGTGTTGTCTGGAACCACAACAGCTTCTAGTAATTCTAATTTTACGACTGACTCTACTATCATAGGACAAAGCACCTTTAGCAGTGCCAAGGTTACAGCCGTAGCGTCAAGTTCTGCAAATGTTCAATCAATTATTTCTCCTTTTGGTGGACATGGAGCAAATCCAGCATTTGAACTTAATGCAAACAAGATTGGCGTATCCGTTTCATTCTCGAATAGTGAATACGGTACGATTCCTGTTGAAAATGAATATCGTAGAATTGGAATTTTAGCAAATCCTTTATTTGCCAACGTCCAGTTGAATATTTCTGGTGCTACTGGATCATATCAAGTTGGAGAAACTGTTGTACAAACTGTGTCTACCAATTCTGTATCTTCAGTATATTTAAGTAGACTTAAAACATATACTTATAACTTATTAAATTACACAGCACTAAACCTTAGTACCTCTCATTCATTCCAGAATGGAGACCTTGTATATCAGACCTCCCCAAGTGTAGCAAATGGAGTTGTTGTTTCTAATGCTGGTTTCCAATATGTCGTAGTAAGAGCAGATGTTGGTAATTTTTCTAATGGCTCAATGATTTCAGGAAATCCTAGCGGAAATCTGACATTCTCTTCAAATGTTGGAGCATTTGTTACGGGGGAAACTGTAAGGCAGCCATCTTCTAACGCAACGGGAATAGTAACATTTTCTAATACCACTACTTTATCTCTAAAAGAAATGAATGGAACGTTTGTTGTTAGTAGTAATGTCATAGGATCAGGCTCTGCTGCAACTGCATCGATTACTGGTGTTGGTACATTAACTACTCTATCTTATACTATTACTAAAGTTGCAAATGGATTCAGTAATATTATTAGCGGACTAGATTCATCAAATAATACGTTTGGTCTTGTGCCTAATAGTTTTTATTCTGCTGATGTTCATCTTAATAATTATCCTATTCCAAATATAGGAACACTTCCTCTTTCGACTGTAACATATGCAGCAAGCTTTAGCGGAACCACAGCAAGCGCCAATATTGTCGCAAATACTGGTCTTTTCTCAAATGCTTTAGTTGGATATAATATTTACTTCAATTCAAATGGAGCATTAATTGGCGAAGTTGCATCTGTTCCTGATGCCAATACTGTTACCTTGACCAATTATTCACCATATACATTTACTACAAATAGCATCAACGCTTCTATTAAAAATACAACACAACCAGCATATTCAATCAATTCTTCTGCTATTACTTTCTATAATCACACATTACTAGCTAGTGATATTGTCGTTGTTAACACATATGCTCAGACTTCTACAATTTCTACAAACTCATACGTAAAAGCAACAGGAATTGTAACAGCTTCCAATAGTTCATATATAACATTAAGTTATGTAAACAACTTCTTTGTTACTGGAAGTACAATTACTGGAGCAAACTCTTTTGTTACTGCAAACGTAACTTCTATATATGGACAACCTTCTGCAACATTCGATCAAAGAACCAGACTAGCTTGTACATATGAAAGTGGATCACAATTATTCAATCAAAATGAATACGTTCAACAAGGCTTCTTAGGATTAGATGGCGCATATGGATATATTCAAGCGATTGATCCTATACCCATCAATGCTGGTATTGGAACAATTTCTTCTAGCTCTTCTACTAAGATTATAACTGGAGTTGGAACAAACTTTAATTCTATTCTTTCTTCTGGTTATATATTATATGTAGCCAGTAACAATGCTTATCTTGGAACTGTATCTTCTGTAACAAATTCAACATCACTAACACTATTCTCAAATAGTTTGTATACTTTAGCTATAGGTTCATCATATGAATATGCATCATCTTTAGGAAACTTTACTGTTGCATTGACTGGATCAAAGGGAATTTTCCAATCTTCTGATCTTACTGCTGGTCTATATAAATATATACAATCAGCAGATCAAACTAAAAAGATGAAAGTAGATGGAATTATTAAACCACAGTTAGTTCCATATACAGGAAATATTATATACGCTGAAAATATTGCACCAGTTGCTAGAGCAATAAATCAATCTGAAACTATCAAAATTGTGCTAAAATTTTATTAAAAGGACTAATTCCGAATGTCTATCGAAACTGACTTAAATGTTTCTCCGTTCTATGATGATTTTGATACAACAAAGAATTTTCATAGAATTCTGTTTCGTCCTTCTGTGCCTATTCAGGCTCGTGAATTAACTCAACTTCAGAGTATTCTTCAAAATCAGATTGAACGTTTTGGCGATAACATTTTTGTCGAAGGTACTATTATTCAAGGATGTAACTTTATATATGATACAAGATATGATTATATAAAGCTTCCTGACTTACGAAATGATGGACAACCAACACAACCATCTCAATATCTAGGTCTTATTGCGTATGATGCAACTTCAAACCTACAGGCTCTTGTTGTTAATAGTGTTGATGGATATGAATCTCAAAATCCAGACCTAAAAACCATCTATTTGAAGTATACAAATAGTGGAAGTAGCAATAAGCAAGTATATACTCCTGGTACTGTATTGACTTTCTATGCTGGAAGCGCAACTGACGCTGCTGGCGTTGCAAATGTCACCAATTATCAGACTAATCTGGATGTAAAGGTTGCGCCATCTACTATTAACGGTGTAGACGCAAATCCTGTTGGTGTTGGGTATTCGTTTAGTGTAAATGAAGGTATCATTTTCCAAAAAGGAAACTTTATCAGAGTTGCAAACAATATTAGTACAATTGTTTCAAAATATTCACCATATCCAAATAATGTTTCTGTTGGTTTCAGCACAACTGAAAATATTGTAACTGAACTGCAAGATACATCTCTTCTAGACAATTCACAAGGATCAACAAATCTAAACGCTCCTGGAGCTTACAGACTACAACTAATTCCAACGCTTACTGTAGCCAATACAGATGCCTTACCTTCAAATAATTTCTTCTCGTTAGTTCAATGGGAAAACGGAAACGTAATTCGAGCAAACCAACAAACACAATATAATGCTATTGGCAATGAGATGGCTCGTCGTGAATATGAGTCATCTGGAAACTTTGTTGTTAAGTCTTTCAATTTAGCGTCTGAAGTAAAACCAGCAAACACTAGTTATTTTAATTTGGTTATTGGTTCTGGTTTAGGATATGTTCATGGGCAAAGAGTTGAGCAACTAAGCACAACTCGTAGTTCCATAAGAAAAGGAACGGACACAAAAACCGTAACCGCTCAATCTATTGCTACAAATTACGGAAACTATATTCGAGTTCAAGAATTTGCTGGTGTTTTTAGTATTGGTGCTAGCGTTAATCTATATGACACAGCAACAACTGCATTAACACTTGGAAATAATTCTACCATTTCTCCTTCTGGAACTATAATTGGAAAAGCAACAGTATTATCCTTTGCATATGAATCAGGAACAACCGATACACCAACAGCAATTTATGATCTATATTTAACAAACATTATTATGAACAGCGGAAAATTATTTACAGCAGTAAAGGCAGTTGCGTCTACTACTGCCGTAGCTGACCTTGTTCTAGAAAAAAATGTAACTTTAGCTGCTAACGTGGCTACCTTAAAAAGCCCAACCTATAGCACTACTATTTTCCCGACTGGAAAATCTTTTGTTAAAACTTTATATCCAAATAATGATGTTACTACTAGCTTTACATATAGACAAAGCAACAATAGCGTAGTTTTAAATGCGAACGGCGTAACAAACGCACTTCAATTGACTGGAAGTTTAACTTTTCCTTATGGAACAGGAACTTTAAACGGTCTACAAGAATTAGCTGTTATTGCTATCCCTTCTTCAAACATTACTTGTAATGTTGCCACAGGAACTGTTGGTATTTCTTCTACAACAGTAACAGGATCAGGAACAACCTTCCTATCTCAATATCAAATTAATGATTATATCGTATCTAACGCAAACATTCGTAGAATTACTAACATTGCTAATAACATTAGCATGACTATCGATAGAGCAGCAACTGTTACTGCTGGTAATGCTCATGCTAAATCATACCCCGCAAATATTCCAATAAACTTCTCTGATCGCAATTCTACAATTTCTTTGTCTAACACTAGCACCCTAAAATTAACCCTCATCAACAACTCTGGTGTTGTTGAGGGCAATTTAGCTATGTCAAATAATAATCTTACTGTTTATTATGACACTACTAGCTCAAATACAGCAAAGATTGTAAAAACATCAAATCAAAGTCGATATGTTGCTATCGATACTGCTCTATATGCAAACCTAGCAGGAACTATAACTTGTTCTACAGGAAGCACAACAGTAACAGGAACATCTACTTTCTTCACAACTAATATTCTTCCTGGTTATAATTTATACATTGCCAACTCTACTGCAAACTCAGCATATATTGGAACCGTTGCTTCGGTAGCTTCAGACACTTCACTGACCTTGAATGGTTTCCCAACAAATAATTATACAACAAATACAATAAGTTATTCTGCCAATTCTTCTTCTGGTCCTGCTGGTCCTTGGTCATTAGGTTTCCCAGATGTATATAAACTAAGAAATGTTTATAAAATTTCTTCTTCTAATACTTGGGCATCTTCTTCTGATTATGATGTTACCAGTCAATTCGCCATCCAAACAAATCAAACAGATACAACATATAATATTTCTCAACTTGTCATAAAACCAAATGCAAACATACTTATTAATAATGGTGATAAGTTAACTGTAGTATTTGATGTGTTTACAATCCCAGCAACTACTGTCGGGTTCTTCTCTGTAGATTCATATCCTATCGATGATGCAAATACTGCAAACACTTCTGCTATTCAGACCTTTGACATTCCTTATTATAAGAATACCAGCGGAAATACTGTATCATTGAAAGATTCTATTGATTTTAGAGCATATGTAGCCAATACTATTCCTCTTTCAGGAACTGCTACTACTACAACAATGTTATCATATGTTAATCCTTTAGGAAATAATAATTTTTCTACAACAGCCTTTGTGTCACCAAATCAATTATTTTCATACGATGTTCAATATTATCTCGGTAGAAAGTCAAAAGTTACCGTAAGTGATACTGGACGTTTCTCTGTTATTGATGGAATTCCAGCAGAATCACCAACAGAACCAGCAGATCAAACAACTGCTATGACTATTGGCGTTATTAATATTCCTCCATATCCAACATTATTGCCTTCTGAGGTTGCAGCTAGACCATATTCTGGATATAATCCTGTTTCTATAACTATTAATCAAACTCGTCGATATACCATGAAAGATATTGATAAACTCAATAAGAGAATCACGAGTATGGAATACTATTCTTCATTATCATTGTTAGAAACTGCAACAAAAGATTTGAGCATTAAGAACAGCGTAACTGGTCTTGAAAGATTTAAGAATGGAATTTTCGTAGATAATTTTGATGACGATAGTGGAACAAATACTAACGAAGGTGGAACTGGAAGTGATCCAGACGAAACATCTAAAAAACCATATACACTTTCTTTCTTTATGCATTTTAAATATGATACAAATGCAAATATTGGAAATGATAAAATTGAAAAAACTGGAGATGTTGTTACTATATCAAAGACAGAAGTTGACTTTATTACTAACATAGTAGCCACAAAACATAGAAAAATATCAGAAGTTTCTTACAATTTTTGGAATGCTAATATTAGAGCAGTGCCAGATTATCTTACTTATATCGATTCTCGCTTCAATCCAATAGTGAATAAACCAGTAGGAAGTCCAGTAACTGTTGGAGACAGATGGGAAGGAATTGGAAGTAATATAGTTGTTGCTTCAAATACATCTCCTGTTACTTTACCAGTAACAACAGTATCAAATACACAAGTTGCTATTACTCCAGTTACCACAAGCACTGTAACAATTCCTCCAATTAACATAAAGATTGATATGTTCCCAGGTTTCGATAATCCAAGTTCTGGATTTACTGTTGGTCCGTTGATTTATCAAGGACCTTCTGGAAATGTTTCTGTGGATACAATTTTAAATTCTATTTCACTTAATCAAAATAATTCAAACCCAGTGCTTAAAGTAGACATAAATAATAAGCAAGTATCTACAACTCCAGCAGTAGTAGCTTCTAGTGGTGTAACGAAAAAATTTGGTCGAGACCCTGAGAGTCATCAAGGCTAGATAATTATGGCAATCATTAAGCTTAGATAAATAATAGAAAACAAATAAGGAATATTTTTAATGCCTATGAATGATGTAATTGATACTCGCGGATCAGCTATATATGCCACGTCTTCTGCGGCTACACCAACAACTACGGTCAGTTCGTATGCTGTAGACGCTTCAAAAATATATTACATCAGAGAACAAGATGTTGGAGTAATTTTTACTGGCTTAAAACCAAATACAAAATTATATGTTTTTCTAGATTCTATATTAGTATCTGCATTTGCTGCTCCTGCAACAATAGATTATACGTTAACAAATCCAGCAGTTACAGATTTTTATGCTGCTGGAGTAAGAGGAGCAACGGTAACTTCTGATAGTTCTGGGCGTGCCGCTATTTTATTGCATATTGCTCCAAATACATTTTTTGCTGCTGGATCAAGAGTTATATTTGTTACTGATGTAAACGACTTAAGTCTTTTGTCTACAGCAACTACTGGTGGATTTTCTTATATTACTGCTATGTCTTATGATCCAGCTACAGGACTTAAAGGACAGGGTAATTATACATATCCTACAGAATCAACTGCAATGAATTATGAGCTAACAGAAGAATTAAAAAGATCAAAGGCAGATTCTTTGGCTGCTACTTGGTTATCTGATTCAATTAAATCAAAAATGCATTCTTCAGTTATTAATCCATTAGCACAAGTTTTTTACGTAGGAAAAGACGGACTTCAAGACGCTTCTGGAATTTATCTAACTTCTGTTGAAGTTAGCCTTATTAGAGCCGAAACGGCTACTAACGATCAAGGAGTAATGGTTGATATTCGTACAGTAGAAAATGGAAAGCCAACATCAACAATTGTTCCATTTTCTACTGTACACAAACCAGCATCTCAAATAAATAATATTTCTCTAGACTTATTTACTTTTCCAAGTCCTGTATTCTTAAAAGCTGGAGAATATTATGCTCTTTGTGTCACCCCAGAAGGCGGAAACCCAGATTATAGTATCGCCACATGTGCGACGGGAGCATCATCATTTTATAATATCATACTACAGTGGAGTGCTCTAGGAAGATCAGCCAAGACTCAAGGATTGAGTTCAATGTTTATATCAACAAATAGCGGAACTTGGACTCCAATTGCTAATGAGACTTTAGGCATGAGGATGAAAAAAGCAGAATATACTACAACCACTGTTGCTAGCGTTGTCTCTAATTTTGGTTCTGCTAGAGTTGTAAATGATGATTATGAATTTTTATTATTATCAAATACTACAGGTTCTATGCAACAAGGCGAATATGTATATCAAGTATCTTCTAATTTATTTTCAAATGCATCGTCTACTGTAGCCAATGTTATTACTATTAATAGTAATACTAGAACTGTTACTCTAGGTGGAACAAATACAACGCCTGGTTTCTCCAGCTTGTCTACTGTTTCCAGTGTTGTTGTAACTGATGGAACAAACCATGATATTTTGTTTATTAATACAATTTCAAGTAACACATCATTAACTATTAAAAACTTACCAACGTTCTCAAATACAAGTACAAGTATGCAACTTGGTCCTATTGGTAAAGCTGTACAATTTGATCCATTAGCTTATGGTTTAATTTTAAATGAATCTACTGCAACAAATACTGTTTATTTCTCTGCAAATTCTAAGCTAATCGGCGTAAGATCAAAAGCAAACACTCGTATTGCAGCAGTATATGACTTTGTTTATAATCACTTTGAACCACATTTTCATTATGAAACTGTTCCAGGAACTTCTTTTACTCTTGATATGGTTCATACCAATCGAGGTAATTATGCCAATACGTCTAATAAAAAATATCCTATGTATAATAAAAGTATAGTTACAGGAAACGAAATAGTAGTTGCTTCTAAAACAAATGAGCAATTATACATGTCTGGCAGAAAATCTATTAATGCTAATATTGGATTTACCAGTGTAAGTTCTAAACTGTCTCCTAGAATTGATATTTCTAAGAGTGGTCTTCTTCTTCATAAAAATATTGTCAATAGTATTACGCCTTTCTTTGCTAATACTGCCACCTTCAATAAAATTCCAGGTATTGTAAATACAGGCATTACATTATCTACGGCAACTGCAAATCAAACTCCTCTTCTTACTGGAGGAAATTCAAGAAATGGTCTTATCACAAATAAGCATGTCACTCAGACTGTTACCTTGGCTCCAGAACTAGATTCTGAAGACTTAGTGGTATATTTGACTGCTTATAAGCCAGCAAATACATATCTTCATGTTTATGGTAAGTTCTTAAGCTCTACTGATCCTGAAACTTTTGATTCCAAGGATTGGACATATCTACCACAGGTGACAGATGCAACATTATATTCAGACCCCGTTGATCTTAATGATCTAAAAGAATATCAATATACTATCCCAACCTCTCCGCCATCTGTTGCTAAATCTGGAGTTTTGACTACTTCAACAGCTTCAAATACCGTAACTGGTGTCAGTACAACATTTACAACAGATTTAGCTGTAAATGACTTGATTAAAATTTATTCTGACTCCTCTAAAACAACAGCACAAGTAGTAAAAGTTACTGCTATTGCCAACAATATTTCACTAACAATTGATAATGTTTCTACGTTTACTACAGTAAATGGTTTATATGAAAAAGTACTATTGCCAAGAACCGCATTCTTAAATGATCAAAACAGTGGACTTATTCGTTATTATAGTTTGAGCGGAACACCATATGATTCTTATATTACTTTTGCTGTTAAAATTGAAATGTCTTCTGACTTCTCATATAGAGTTCCTCGTATTATCAACCTAAGAGCGATTGCGGCATCAATATAATGACAAACTTGATACCAACAAATCATGATTCTTTTTTTAGAGACCCATCATCAACTGCTGTTATAAATACAAACGTAGATGCTTTAAATGCTTATAAGAAACAAAGAGAAAGACTTTTAAAAACAGACAAAGTATTTGATGAAGTTGAAGAACTGAAACAAGAAATATCTGAAATAAAGTCAATGCTTTCACAATTGCTAAACAGGAACTAATATGGCAAAAGTTTATTACTTATCATCAAATGTAAGTCCAACTTACGATACTTTTGCTTCTTGGATTTCCAAGTTCAATACTGTAATGTACGATATGGGTACAACAGTAGTAACTGTAGATACCACCATCAATGGCGGTACGACTACAGGTAATGCTTATGTAAATGGTTTCTTTTCTGCAAACACTCTGATTGCTGGAGATTATTTGCGTGGAGGCAACACAACAACATTTGGTGTTCTTACAATTAATAGTAATGTTGCCGTTACAAATAGCTCTATTCTTACTGTTGGAAACACAAGTCAATATAATCAACTTGGATATTTAAACACTTCTCTTTCCTCACAATGGAACCAAGCTTCTATTAATAACTATATGCAGATTGCTCTATTGAATGCAAATACTGGGCAACATGCATCTGCTGACTTTGTTGTTTATAATGATGTTGGTTCAATAGCATCACAACTTGTTTATGTTGATATGGGTATCAACAGTTCTACGTGGTCAAATACCGCATGGACAATTAATGGTCCTAATGATGGATATATCTATGCTGGTAACAGTAATATGTCTGTTGGTACTGCAAATTCTTCTGCATATCTAAACTTCTTTACTGGTGGCACATTAGCCGCCAACGAACGTATGCGTATTACATCTGCTGGTAATGTTGGTATTGCTAATACTGCTCCAGACGCTACACTAGCCGTAACTGGAACTGCTAATATTTCTGGGGCAGTTCGATTTGGAAGTACTGCAAATGTTATTGGTGCTGTTACTCTTTCTAGCACATTAACTACTGCTGGTCTTGCCAATCTTGCTTCGGCTAATGTCGTAGCGTCTCTTGCAGTTGGTGCTAATCTAGCTATTGCTGGAAATAGTTCACATACTGGCGCTGCTACCTTCTCAAACACTGTCGGTATTACTGGTGCTGCTACATTCTCAAACACTGTTAATATTACAGGAGCAGCAAACACAGTTTCAACACTTGGAGTTGGTGGAGCCGCAAATCTATTGTCAACAATGGGTGTATCTGGTGCAGCAACTCTTTTAGGTCTTACAACAGTTTCAAATAACTTGGTTGTCACTGGATCAGTTAATACTGCTACATTAAACACTACTGGACTAGCGAACTTAGCTTCTGCTAACATCGTTGGTGCTACAAATATTGCTGGTCTTGTTACTATTGCAAATACTGTTAACATTACAGGAAATACTAATGTAACTGGATTGGGTATTAATTTTTCTGCCAATGCCACTGCTAATGTTATTACTATTGTCGGCAACAATATTACCACAAATACAACTATTGGCGGTAATAATTTATTTATTACTCCATCAACTGTACACAATGGTCTTACAACAGTTTCAAACAACTTGGTTGTCACTGGATCAGTTAATACTGCTACATTAAACACCACAGGACTAGCGAACTTAGCTTCAGCCAATATTGCTGGTGCAACAAACATTGCTGGTCTCATTAGCGTTGCGAATAACGTAGTTGTCACTGGATCAGTTAATACTGCTACATTAAACACCACAGGACTAGCTAATCTTGCATCGGCTAACGTTGTTGGTACTACTAATCTTAATGGCGCAACAAATATTGCTGGTCTCATAACAGTTTCAAATAACTTGGTTGTTACTGGATCAGTTAATACTGCAACTATCAATACAACAGGATTAGCGAACTTAGCATCAGCTAACATTATTGGTGCTACAAATCTTGCTGGTCTTACAACAGTTTCAAACAACCTAGTTGTTTCTGGCTCGGTCAATACTGCTACATTAAACACAACAGGACTAGCTAATCTTGCATCGGCTAACATTATTGGTGCTACAAATCTTGCTGGTCTTGTTACTGTTTCAAATAACTTGGTTGTCACTGGATCAGTCAATACTGCCACACTAAACACAACAGGATTAGCGAACTTAGCTTCTGCTAACATTGTTGGCGCAACAAATATTGCTGGTCTTGTTAGTGTTGCCAACAACTTGGTTGTCACTGGATCAGTTAACACTGCTACATTAAACACAACAGGACTAGCTAATCTTGCATCGGCTAACGTTGTTGGTACTACAAACCTTGCTGGGCTTGTTACTATTGCAAATACTGTTGGCATTACAGGAAATACTAATGTAACTGGATTGGGTATTAATTTTTCTGCCAATGCCACTGCTAATGTTATTACTATTGTTGGTAATAACACCACAACAAACACAACCATTGGCGGAAGCAATTTATTCATTACTCCACCAACTGTTCATAATGGTCTTACAACAGTTTCAAACAACTTGATTGTCACTGGATCAGTTAATACTGCTACATTAAACACTACTGGACTAGCTAATCTCGCATCGGCTAACATTGTTGGCGCAACCAATATTGCTGGTCTTGTTAGCATCGCAAACAACATCGTATTAACTGGTTCTGTCAATACAGCCACTATTAATACAACAGGACTAGCTAATCTTGCATCAGCTAACGTTGTTGGTACTACTAATCTTAATGGTGCAACAAATATTAATGGGCTTGTTACTATTGCAAATACTGTTGGTATTAGTGGAAACGTTACAGTAACAGGTTTAGGAATAGCATTTTCAGCTAATGCTACTGCCAATGTTATTACTATCGTTGGCAATAATACTACAACAAATACAACCATTGGCGGAAACAATTTTTCTGTTACTCCTGCCACTACATTTAGCGGATTAACAACAGTTTCAAACAATCTAGTTGTTTCTGGATCAACTAATACTGCTACATTAAACACCACAGGATTAGCTAATCTTACATCAGCCAACGTTTCTGGCGCTACAAACCTTGCTGGTCTTGTTAGCATCGCAAACAATGTAGTTGTCACTGGATCAACTAATACTGCAACTATCAATACAACAGGATTAGCGAACTTAGCATCGGCTAACATCGTTGGTGCTACAAACCTTGCTGGTCTTACAACAGTTTCAAATAACTTGGTTGTTTCTGGTTCTGTCAATGTTGCCACACTAAACACAACAGGACTAGCGAACTTAGCTTCAGTCAATATTACTGGAGCAACAAATATTTCTGGTATTACTACAATCACAAACAATGTTTCAGTAACTGGTCTTGGTCTTACTCTTTCTACCAACGCAACAGCCAGTATCATTGGGATTGTTGGCAATAATACTACAACAAATACAACTATTGGTGGGAATAATTTATTTATTACTCCATCAACTGTCCATAATGGTATCACAACGTTTAATGCTAACATAGTAGCAACTACACCAAGCATAACTCTTTCAACTAATGCTACAACTACAGCAATTGGAATTATTTCTAATGGAACTACCGCCAACGTTAATATTGGTGGGAATAATTTTATTGTTTCTCCTGCTGCAACATTTAGTGGATTAACTACTGTTTCAAACAACTTGGTTATTTCTGGCTCGGTCAATACTGCTACATTAAACACAACAGGACTAGCGAACTTAGCTTCAGCCAATATTGCTGGCGCAACAAACATTGCTGGTCTTGTTAGCATCGCAAACAACGTAGTTGTCACTGGCTCGGTCAATACTGCTACATTAAACACTACTGGATTAGCGAACTTAGCTTCTGTTAACGTTGCTTCTTTAAACTCAACTACATTAACAGTAGCTAATACTGCAACTCTTCCTGCTATAGCTAACATATTCTTTACTGGCTCTACTCCAAGTACCTTCTTGAAAATTTCTGCTTCTAACGTAGCTAGCTTTGTTACTATTGCATTAAACGATCTTTCAAACTTAAACGTTCCTTCACCAACAGATGGCTATGTATTAGCATATAACTCATCTAGTTCAAAGTGGGTTGCTTCAAATCCTGGCGCTCTTTCTGCTGCTTTAAACTCAAACACAATTGTTATTGCCAACACCGCTCAAATTGGTGGAAACGGAGCTATTAACTATCAACTAGCTGTTAATGGCAATACCACAACTGGAAGCATTATTGCAAACTCTGCAAACATTACATTACAATCAACAGCAAATGTTCAAATCCTTGGTTC
>Ga0114960_10001258_pt1 | contig 20400 bp, 20 predicted proteins | sample C_130625_MF_Meta_FD_92637 | JGI IMG/M metagenome (GOLD analysis project Ga0114960, IMG submission 92637) | Freshwater microbial communities from Lake Croche, Canada to study carbon cycling - C_130625_MF_MetaG | ecosystem: Environmental > Aquatic > Freshwater > Lake | place: Lake Croche, Canada... | reverse complement strand
GGGTGTATGAAGGAGAAATTCTCAAGCGCTTGACCCAAGCAAGTACCTAGAACGGCACCATCAAGACCATAAGACGTGAGACAGGCTTCCACCCTTTCTTTGGCTAGGATCAGCAATTGTGAGCCGACATCGACCAAAGCATATTCAAATTCAGGATGAACATTTAAAGCCTGATTTGAGGGAATCGTCCAAGGGGTTGTTGTCCAAATGACGATACGAATGTCTTTAGTTGGCAAAGTAGATAAGCTAAAAATTTTCGATAAAGCAGCTTTTTGATCATTCGGGATTAAAAACCCAACATCAACGGCAGGATCTTTTTTATCTTGATACTCAACTTCTGCTTCGGCGAGTGCAGAGCCACAATCAAAACACCAATTAACCGGTTTAAGACCTCTGAAGACAAAACCTTTTTCCATGATTTTTGCAAGCGCACGTAATTCATTGGCTTCATTGCTAAAACTCATGGTGAGATAGGGATTTTTCCAATCTCCTAGAACACCTAATCGCTCAAAGTCTTTTTTTTGCTGTTCAATTTGCTCTGCTGCGTAAGCGCGTGCTTTAGCTTGCACCTCTTCAGTCGAAAGATTTTTACCATATTTTTTTTCAATTTGAATCTCAATGGGCATACCATGACAATCCCAGCCTGGAACATAGACAGCATCAAAGCCCATCAATGTCTTGCTTTTAACAATCATGTCTTTCAGAATTTTATTAACAGCATGGCCAATATGAATATTTCCATTGGCATAAGGGGGGCCATCATGCAAAATAAATTTCTTTTTTCCCAGGCGCGCAGACCGTATGACCCCATAGATATTTTTTTCTTGCCACTGCTTGACCCAAATGGGCTCCCGCTTAGGCAAGTCGCCACGCATAGGAAATGTTGTATCTAGTAAATTGACAGGGTATTGGTTATCAGACATATTAATTTTTGAAATAATTCCTTGCTGCATTAGCATCTGCCTCAATTGCAGATTGCAAAGAGGGTAAATCAGAGTATTTTGCCTCATCTCGAAGTTTTTTCAAAAACTCCACTTGAATAATACGCCCATAGACAACTTGATTGAAATCAAAAAGGTGCGTTTCGAGTAAAACACGACCTGCATTTTCTACGCTTGGACGATAGCCTAGACTAGCCACTCCCTGAATTGGGTCACGATGAAGGCCGTGCACCTGAACTACAAAAATACCTGTCATGGCAGGAGGTCTTTGTTGAAATTGATTAGACAAGGCCACATTGAGTGTAGGAAAGCCCAATGTTCGACCCAGTTTTTTACCATGAATCACATGCCCAGAAATCATGTATGGACGGCCCAACAATTGTTCAGCAAGATCAAGATTGCCACTATGAAGTGCTTTTCTGACGGCGGTACTAGAAATACGCTTCTCAGAAGAGTCATTGACAGTAGGCAGGGCATGTACAGTAAATCCATGTTCAAGCCCTGCTAATCTTAAGGAATGGATATCACCAGCCCTTTTTGATCCGTAATGAAAATCATCACCAATCACAATATGCTTAGTTTGGAGCCCATTAACAATAATGTCGTTCACAAACTCAGATGGCGTTTTTTTTGCAAAATCGGCATTAAAGTGTTCAACAACCACTAGATCGACCCCGGTTTTTTTAAGGCCATCTAATTTATCCCTTAAGCCTAAAATACGTGCGGGCGCATTTTGTGGAGAAAAAAACTCTTTGGGGTGCGGCTCAAAAGTAAGCAAACAGGTTTGTAATTGATGCGCCTTGGCATGGGCATGCAAATCCGCAAGCAACGCCTGATGCCCCAAGTGCACACCATCAAAATTTCCAATGGTTAGGGCGCACGGGGTACGAATAAAAGAGGGGGGTATTCCGCGGATAACTTTCACAACAATTTATCAATTATATTAGGGGTGATGAAAAAAATTGTAATTCTTATATCTGGACGAGGTTCAAATCTCGAAGCAATCCTCCAAGCCAATATTTTAAAGGCTGGGGAGGCTCAGATCGTGCAAGTCATTTGTAACCGTCCAGAAGCATTAGGTATTGATATTGCAAAAAAATACCAAATTCCAGTCACTATTATTGATCATACGAGTTTTTTAGCCAGGAATTTATATGATGAAGCCCTTTTGGAGAAAACGCTTAGTTTTGCTCCTGATTTAGTCATTTTGGCGGGTTATATGAGAGTTTTGTCAGACCCGTTTGTGAGCCAGTTTTTTGGTAAATTAATCAATATTCATCCGTCCTTACTGCCAAGTTTTCCTGGTTTAAAAACCCATGCAGCGGCACTGAAGACTGGAGTTAAGTGGCATGGCGCTACGGTTCATTTTGTAACGAAAGATTTAGATGTTGGTCCCATCATTATTCAAGGCATTGTGCCGGTTTTGCCAAATGACACAGAATTTAGTCTAGCTGATAGAGTTTTTCAGGTTGAGCATCAAATATACCCGCAAGCGATTGAATGGTTTATCCGAGAACAATTAGTCTTAGAACAGGGAAATGTTAGAGTAGACCCTGCGCGACAGCAATTTTTCATGTTGCCACCTACCCCTTAAGGAATTATTTCATTCCAATGATGAATAAAAAACCCGCCTCACCTAAACGCGCTTTGACAACTCGCCCAAGCTCAACCAAAAAAAATACCCCCTATAACCCTGCCATCGCAAAAGCTAAAGCCTTACCTGTTCATTTAGAACATTTAATGCGGGCATTATCTGAAGTGCTGAAGTTTGACAGTCCGGCGGACATGGTAGTGAGTAAGTACTTTAAAGAAAATAGTCAGCTAGGTAATCGAGATCGTGCCTTACTTGCTGAGGCCACTTTTGCGGTCTTACGCCACAAATTAGAGGTATTACAGTATGCGCAAACCGGCCAAGGAGCGCTCTATCGAAGAATTGCACTTTTAGGTTTAATGCTTGCGTTATCCGAGGGCGGCCTAGGAACGAGTCCACGATTAGAGAGTGCTTTGGCTGATTTAGCATTTGTGGCTCACCCAGGGGAGGTAGAGTGGTTACAGCGATTTGTTAGTTATCCTCGGGAAAGTTTAATACCTCAGGTTCGATTAAATTTACCCGATTGGCTTTGGGAAGAATTAGAAAAACAAATGACACCTCAGGCGCGTGAAGAATTAGCCACGGCATTATTAAAACCAGCCTCTTTAGACTGTAGGGTTAATACAATTAAAGAAAAACGAGAGACTTTAATTGAAGAGTTAAATACGCTTGGAGGAAGATATCAGGCTGTACCTACGCCATATTCAGAACTAGGTTTTCGTTTATTGGGAAAACCTGCCTTACAAAATTTACAAAGTTTTAAAGATGGTAAATTTGAAGTGCAGGATGAGGGCAGCCAATTACTGAGTATGTTACTTGCTCCCAAGCGGGGTGAGATGGTTGTTGATTTTTGTGCTGGTGCTGGAGGAAAAACATTGGCGATGGGTGCTTTAATGAAATCAATGGGGCGTTTATACGCTTTTGATATTTCCGCAAGGCGACTAGCCCGCTTAAAGCCCCGAGTAGCTAAAAGTGGGTTATCGAATATTCATCCAGTATGGATTGATAGTGAAAACGATGCCAAAGTAAAAAGACTCGCTGGCAAAATTGATCGTGTATTAGTCGACGCCCCATGTAGTGGATTAGGTACTTTACGAAGAAACCCAGATTTAAAGTGGCGACAAAGTCCGCAGTCGATTATTGAGTTGCAAGCTAAGCAGTACTCTATTTTGTGTGCCGCAGCAAAATTATTAAAGCCGGGTGGTCGCTTGGTGTACGCAACTTGCAGTATTTTGGAGCAAGAAAACCAAGTGATTGTTCTGGAGTTCCTAAAACAGCACCCACATTTTGAATTGCTTGATCCAAAAGAAGTGCTAGGCGGCTCTTTTCCTAAAATTGGTGAGTTACCAGTAGGGGCAAGCCTAGATTCTTCTTGGTGGCAACTATTGCCCAATCTTCATGAAACTGATGGTTTTTTTGCCGCTATTTTAGAGAAAAAAACAGCTGCAACGGTTGCCAGTCAACCGCAAGACCAAGCAGATACCATTGAAGAAGAGTAAAATCAATACTTTGGATACTTGAATGATATTAATGTTGCAAGAAATGTATCAAGCGATACCTACATGGTTACTTGATTGGATTTCCGGAGGAATATTACAGTGGTCAGGTTGGGGTATGTTTTTATATCTCATGATCATGACGCATATCACCATTGCAAGCGTGACGATTTTTCTACATCGTCACCAAGCGCATAGAGCCCTCGACTTACATCCTGCTGTGGCACATTTTTTTCGCATGTGGTTGTGGTTGACGACGGGCATGATAACCAAGGAGTGGGCAGCGATTCATCGCAAGCATCACGCCAAATGTGAAACTAATGAAGACCCTCATAGCCCACAGGTTTTGGGCATACATACCATCATGTGGCGAGGTGCAGATTTATATAAATTAGAGGTTAATAATCAAGAAACCATGGAAAAGTATGGCCATGGTACCCCTGATGATTGGTTAGAGAATCAGCTCTATTCTAAATATCGCTGGCAGGGCGTTGGTTTAATGATGTTGATTAATCTATTACTATTTGGCGCTATTGGTGGCTTCATATGGGCTATCCAGATGGTTTGGATACCTATTACAGCTGCTGGCATAATTAATGGCATTGGACATTACTGGGGTTATAGAAACTATGACTGTGAAGATGCCTCAAGAAATATTCTGCCAATAGGAATCATTATTGGAGGTGAGGAGTTGCATAATAATCACCACACGTTCGCTACTAGTGCAAAGTTATCTAGCAAGTGGTATGAAATTGATATTGGATGGGTTTATATCTCGGTATTGCAATATTTGAAATTGGCACATGTTAAGAAGACGATTCCAAAAATACGTCAAGCTGGCATGCAGCCCATTAGTGAAGAGCTCGTAAAAACTGTGATCAAGCACCGGTATGAAATCATGGCGCGCTACAGCAAGACCTTAAAAACAGCTTTTGCGCAAGAAGTTGGAGTAATGAAAAATTTAGCTAAAGAGTTTGCTGATAATCATTACTGGTTATGTAAAGATGAAAGTAAGTTAAGTTTGATCCAAAAGACGCGCTTAGAGAGTTTGATGCATGCCAACGAGCGCATGAAAAACCTCATTGAGATGCGGCGTGAACTTATTCAAATTTGGGGCCGCACATCAGCCTCTCGTGAACAACTGATTGAGCAATTACATAATTGGTGCATTAAGGCTGAAAAAAGTAACCATCAACTATTGCAGCGTTTTAGCCATAACTTAAAAACATTCGCATAAAAAAACCGCACTAAAAAGTGCGGTTTTTTATTAATTACAAATAAACTATTTGATTTTTGTTTCTTTATAAGAAACATGCTTACGAACTTTAGGATCAAACTTCATAATCTCCATTTTTTCAGGAGTTGTTCTTTTGTTCTTTGTTGTTGTATAAAAGTGTCCAGTGCCTGCTGTGGATTCCAACTTGATTTTTTCGCGTCCGCCTTTTGCCATGATGAGATCCTTTTAAATTACGCCACGAGCACGGATATCAGCTAGAACTGAATCAATACCATTTTTATCAATGAGACGTAATCCAGCATTCGTAAGACGTAAGCTTACCCAGCGGTTTTCTGACTCAACCCAAAAACGACGATTTTGCAAATTAGGCAAAAAGCGACGCTTCGTTCTATTGTTTGCATGGGAAACATTATTACCGACCATCGGTTTTTTCCCGGTGACTTGGCATACTTTAGCCATGACACACTCCTTCATATTCTGTACCAAAGACAATGATTATAGCATTTACTATTTACACTTGCCAAGCCATATTGCAAAATTAATATTAAGAGTCCTTTTTTAAGTTGCCGCCGTCTAAAAATGAGTAATAAGCATTTTGCGTAACGATGATGTGATCTAAAACATTGATTTCTATAGAATTTAGTATTTTTTGAAGCTTTATGGTGAGTAATAAATCCGCGTTACTAGGCTGAGCAAGACCATTAGGGTGGTTGTGCGCAAGGATAACAGCACTACTATTTCGTTTTAAGGCCTCTTTGACAAGCTCCCGTGGATAAATAAACGTTGAGTTTGACCCCCCACGAAATAGCACCTTGTACTCAATTAGATAACCAAGGTGATCCAGAAAAAAACAAGCGAAGACTTCATGGTCTAAAGAGCCGATGCTGGATTGAAGAAACTGTCTGGTCATAGCTTGAGACTGCAGAAGTGGCCGATCTTTTAATTTTTCTAAACTCGCTCTTTTTGCAATCTCCTGAGCCGCTTGTATTTGTGCCCACTTCGCAAGTCCAAGACCCTGGATGTGTTTAAAGTCATCAAAGGAGCTGGTGAATAGATCATGAAATCCACCAAAGTGTTGTAAAACATCGCTTGCTAACTCGATGGCATTACGACTTTTATTTCCAGTACCAATAAAAATCGCTAGAAGTTCTGTATTGCTGAGTGAATGGGCGCCAAATTGTAAAATACGTTCTCTTGGCTGCATATCGGTTGGCCAGTTGCGGATAGACAAGCGAGTTGGCGGCGCCATCGCTACAATAGGAAACATATGGAAAATACAGTAAAAATTGATTCTTTTTTGACCTTGCACTATCGCTTGAGCTTTAAGGATGGCGCTGATATTGCAAACACCTTCACTGATAAGCCGGCAACCGTTTTGATTGGAGCTGGTCAATTTGCGCCAGGCCTTGAAAATGCGCTGATGGGCATGATCAATGGTGAGCATAAAACCGTGACTCTGAGTCCTGAACAAGGGTTCGGTTTGCGCAATCCAGAACTTGTACAAAAAATATCTTTGGAAACACTGAAACAAAATAGCAATCCTGAAGAGGATTATTCTGTTGGCGACATGGTGGAATTCGATGCCCCACATGGCGGTAAATATGCGGGTACTTTGCAAAGCATTGATGAATCTGGTGCGTGGTTCGATTTCAATCACCCCTTGGCTGGAAAAGAAATGATTTTTGAAGTAAAAATCATTTCTATACTGTAATTTTTTGAGGTGCATCACATGAGCACAGACCAAAAACTTGAACCTGAAATTTTGCTCGCACAGCCACGAGGTTTTTGTGCCGGCGTTGATCGCGCGATTACTATTGTTAATGAAGCATTGAAACAATTTGGAGCGCCGATCTACGTGCGCCATGAAATTGTTCACAACCAGTATGTTGTCGATGATTTGCGCGCACGAGGCGCCATCTTTATCGATGATTTGGCGAAGGTCCCAGCTGGTGCGACTTTGGTTTTTAGCGCTCATGGAGTCCCTCCAACAGTCAAGGCAGAGGCAGCGGCGCGAGGGTTTCGGGTATTTGATGCAACATGCCCATTGGTAACCAAAGTGCACGTTGAAGTCATCAAAATGTATAAAGAGGGTTATTACATTGTCATGATTGGTCATAAGGGACATCCAGAAGTTGAGGGGACGATGGGTCAAGTGCAAGATCGAATTAGTTTGGTACAGACAGTTGCCGATGTAGAAGTATTAGATGTGCCCACAACTATGCCGATTGCTTATGTAACTCAAACCACCTTATCTATTGATGAAACAGAAGAAATTGTTACGGCACTAAAAAATAAATTTCCACAAATTGCACAACCAAAAAAACAAGATATTTGTTACGCTACGCAGAACAGACAAGATGCAGTCAAATTAATGGCACCACAAGTTCAACTTGTTATTGTCGTAGGAAGTCCTAATAGTTCGAACTCGAATCGGCTGTGGGAACTTTCTGAAAAGTTGGGAGTAAAGGCTTACATGGTCGATAACCCACTGCAATTGCAAGCGGAATGGTTTATAGGTATTAAACGAGTAGGTTTAACAGCTGGGGCATCTGCTCCTGAGGCACTTGCACAATCCATTATTGAAAAAATTAAAGAATTTGGACCCAGAACTATAAGACCTTTGGAAGGGGTAATTGAAAACACTATATTTCAGTTACCTAAGGGTTTAAGTACGAGTACTGCGAGTAGAATAAAGTAATCAATTAAAACAAATCGACTTATTTAAATCACACGAAGGAGAATGGGAATGAATCTTAAAAATAATTGTTCTTATGCAATACGATTACCAATGATGCTTGGTGGATTGTGTTTAGTAAGTGCGGCATTGATTTCTTGTGGCAAGCAGGAAAAAGCTCAAACATCATCAGATGCGGTAACTGTAAAAATAGGTAATGTAGCGCCACTAACGGGGCCAAATGCTCACTTAGGAAAAGATAATGAAAATGGTGCAAGACTAGCTGTTGAAGAAATCAATAAGCAAGGATTGGTTATTAATAGCAAAAAAGTAACTTTAGAGTTTGTTGGCGAAGATGATGCTTCTGATCCAAGACTTGGTACTCAAGTTGCACAAAAATTAGTCGATCAAAAAGTAGTCGCTGTAGTTGGACATTTAAATTCAGGCGTTTCGATTCCGGCTTCAAAAATTTATAGTGATGCGGGTATCGTACAAATTTCACCATCGTCTACAAACCCTACCTATACTCAACAGGGCTTTAAAACTACGTTTCGTCTAGTAGGGACCGACGCACAACAGGGGCCAGTCTTAGCCAAATATACCCTTGATAAATTAAAAGCAAAAAATATTGCGATTGTTGATGATTCAACACAGTACGGCAAAGGATTGGCAGATGAGTTTGAAAAAACAATCATCGCAGCAGGTGGCAAAATAGCAATTCATGAAGCAACTAATGATAAGGCTACAGACTTCAAGGCCATCTTAACCAACATTAAATCTAAAAAGCCAGATGTGATTTTGTATGGCGGCATGGATGCAACGGGAGGCCTATTTGCCAAACAAGCAAAAGAACTTGGTATCACCGTAAAGATTATTGGTGGAGATGGTATTTGTAGCCCCACTTTAGCGCAACTCGCTGGTGATGCGATAGGAAATATTATTTGCTCCACCGTTGGTGTACCCAAAGAAAGCCTAAGTAATGGAGAGGCTTTCTTAAAGAATTACCAAGAGCGCTTTAAAGTTCAGGTGGAAATTTACTCACCGATGGCGTATGACGCAGTGATGGTGATTGTAGACGCTATGAAGCGAGCTAATTCTGTGGAAGCGGTGGCTATTTTGGGCGCGGTTGCAACAACGAATTATTCAGGCTTGAGTGGTCAAATTGCTTTTGATGCTAAAGGCGATTTAAAAGAAAGCGTGATTACATTGAACCACTATGTAGATGGCAAAGTAACGACGCTTGAAGTTGTGAAGATGTAAATCACGTACAGAACGGCAGAAATATTTCTGCCGTTTTCATATGGATATTCTCTTACAGCAAATTCTCAATGGTTTAGTTTTAGGTAGTATTTATGCCTTAATTGCACTTGGCTACACCATGGTCTATGGTGTGCTTGGCATTATTAATTTTGCGCATGGTGAAGTATTAATGTTTGGCGCCATGATTGCTCTGACAACTAGTCAGTTACTACAGTATTTTTTCCCTCATTTACCAATATGGATTCAGTTGCTTATTGTGCTTTTTGTGGCGATTGCAGCTTGTGCCGTGATGAGCTTTTATATTGAAAAGTTTGCGTATCGACCATTGCGAAACGCGCCTCGCTTAGCGCCGCTTATTTCAGCCATAGGGATGTCCATTTTGTTGCAAACGATTGCGATGATGCTTTGGGGGCGGGCACCATTAAGGTTTCCACAACTACTACCCAGTCAAATCATTCATTTACCCTATTCGAGCGCGACAATCACGGTTAAAGAGGTAGTCATTATTGCCGTTTCTTTTATCGTCATGTTGAGCCTACTGATTCTTGTTAAGCGGACGCGCTTTGGTCGAGCCATGCGAGCTACCGCAGAAAATCCTTCTGTGGCAGGTCTCATGGGCGTTAATACCAACCAAGTTATTTCTTACACATTTATGTTGGGTGGTGGATTAGCAGCTTTAGCGGGCGTGATGATTGCCACGAATTATGGCTCTGCACATTTTTATATGGGATTTATACCCGGGTTAAAAGCATTTACTGCCGCTGTTCTTGGTGGAATTGGCAACATCCCGGGAGCCATGTTAGGTGGATTACTACTGGGGTTAATTGAGGCACTTGGATCTGGATATATTAGTGAATTAACGGGCGGAGTATTTGGTTCAAATTATCAAGATGTATTTGCATTTATGGTTCTGATTCTTGTATTAATCTTTAAGCCATCTGGTTTGTTAGGTGAAAAACAAGGTGATCGTGCATGACTTTATTCCTTCAAAATAAACATCTGCAGTTACTCGCTTTAGCGATCATGCTATGTTTTGCGCCTTGGCTTTGTATGATGGCGGGTGGAAATTATTGGGTAAGAGTGCTTGATTTTGCATTGTTATATATCTTTTTAGCATTAGGTCTTAATATTGTTGTTGGATTTGCAGGACTTCTTGATTTAGGTTATATCGCTTTTTATGCGGTAGGCGCTTATTGTGCTGGGCTGTTGGCGTCGCCACATTTGATTAATTCTTTTGCTTTCATACGTGAAGCCTTTCCTGCCGGTTTACACACCTCTTACCTCATGATCTTGCCATTGGCTGCTCTTATAGCTGGTTTATTTGGTGTTTTATTAGGGGCGCCGACCTTAAAGCTACGGGGCGACTATCTGGCTATTGTTACATTAGGCTTTGGAGAAATCATCCGTATTTTTTTGAATAACTTAGATCGGCCGATGAACTTAACTAATGGTCCTAAAGGCATTAATGGCGTTGAGGCGGTAAGTATTATGGGCACATCACTTGGAAAGCAAATTCAATTTCTTGGGCTCTCAATTCCTTCGGTTATTTTGAATTATTATTTATTCTTAGTACTCGTCATTGGGGTAGTCATTATTTGTATTCGCTTACAAGATTCAAGGATAGGTAGAGCATGGGTAGCAATTAGAGAAGACGAGATTGCTGCTAAGGCGATGGGTATTAATACCAGAAATTTAAAGTTATTAGCATTTGCTATCGGTGCTTCATTTGGAGGAGTTTCAGGCGCCTTATTTGCTTCTTTTCAGGGCTTTATTTCCCCAGAGTCATTTTCCCTATCAGAGTCGATTGTGATTCTTGCCATGGTTGTTCTTGGTGGTATGGGGCATATTCCTGGGGTTATTTTCGGCAGTTTACTCTTAGCAGTTTTTCCTGAATTCCTGAGGTCAACATTAGTGCCATTACAAACGATGTTATTTGGACATGTAGTAATTGATGCGGAAGTTATTCGTCAGTTTATTTATGGTTGTGCTTTGATATTGGTGATCCGATTTCGCCCTCATGGGGTATGGCCAAAAACGAGAGTTGTGTGATGACATTACTTGACATCAGCGGTGTTTCTAAACGATTCGGTGGCTTACAAGCATTACAAGATGCCCACCTAAGTGTGCCTGCAGGTTCTATTGTTGGACTTATTGGACCCAATGGCGCTGGTAAAACAAGTTTCTTTAATGTGATGACAGGACTGTATCCAGCAGATAGTGGCACATTTATTTTAAATGGAGTCCCATATAACCCAAGTGCCGTAGATCAAGTCTTAAGGGCGGGTATTGCAAGAACCTTTCAAAACATTCGACTCTTCAAAGAAATGACTGTATTAGAAAACGTGATGGTTGGGCGTCATACGAGAACACAGTCAGGTTTATTTAGTACGATTTTTAGAACTTCGTTTAACCGTTCAGAAGAAAAACAAGTCATTGCAGATGCAATGCAATTATTAGCCTATGTCGGTATTGAAAAAGAAGCACAACAGATCTCTAAAAACTTATCCTATGGATCACAAAGGCGTTTAGAAATTGCAAGAGCATTAGCAACTGAACCACTTTTACTGGCTTTAGATGAACCTGCGGCAGGCATGAATCAAACCGAAAAAAAAGACCTGCAATTATTGTTACAAAAGATTCGTGATGATGGTACAACCATTTTGATGATTGAACACGATGTTCGGTTAGTGATGGGACTTTGTAGTGAGATCACCGTCCTTGATGAGGGAAGAGTTATTGCACAAGGCCCACCAGAAAGTGTAAGAAACAATCCTGCGGTTATAAAAGCGTATTTGGGAGTTGCTCATCATGAGTAACTCTAAAATTTTAGAGCTATCGCAATTGGTCGTGGCTTATGGCGGTATTGAGGCGGTTAAAAAAATTGATTTAGCTGTTGAGCAAGGGGAGTTAGTCAGCTTGATTGGTTCAAATGGAGCCGGTAAAACGAGCACCTTAAAAGCGATTGCAGGTTTACTAACACCTCGGTCAGGGCAAATTGTATTTGAAGGCATGCAAAGCTCAGGAAATCCTCATGAGCTCGTAGAGAAGGGGCTAGCGCTTGTTCCCGAAGGGCGTGGTATTTTTACCCGAATGACTGTTGCAGAAAATTTATTGATGGGCGCTTATCTTCGACATGATGCGCAGATCGAAGAAGATGTAGAACGCATGTTCACCTATTTTCCGCGTATCAAGGAGAGGGCCAATCAATTGGCGGGAACGATGTCTGGCGGAGAGCAGCAAATGTTAGCCATTGCCAGGGCCTTGATGTCAAAACCTAAACTTCTTCTTCTCGATGAGCCCACGATGGGCTTATCACCACTGATGGTAGAAAATATTTTTGCAGTGATTCAGACTATTTCGAAGCAGGGAATGACGATATTACTTGTAGAGCAAAATGCCAAAATTGCTTTATCGATGTCGAACCGAGCTTATGTCATGGAAAGTGGTGAAATCACGATGACGGGATCTGGCGAGGACCTCAGCAAAGATCCTCGTATTCATGAAGCTTATTTAGGGGCTTGATGAATAAGTTCATCAAGCATATTAATCATTTGATCGATTTCATCACGGCTGACATTGAGTGCCGGCATGAACCTGAGCAGATTTGGGCGTGGGGAATTAATCAATAAGCCAATAGGGTTATTAGTGCGTGCTTTTTCAACTAAATCTGGACCAATGTCTCTGTCTAGAATTAATGCACGTAATAAACCTTCACCACGTTCACCTTCCAAGTGATGCTTCTGCGAGAGATGAAGTAGTTTTTGTTTAAGGTACTCACCTTTTGCGCGGACCTCTTCCAAAAAACCAGGAGCAGTTAATTGTTCAATGACGCTCACCCCGACGGCGGTCATCAGTGGGTTGCCGTTATAGGTTCCACCTTGATCACCAGGCACAAAGCAGGCAACAGCATCGGTACATAAGAGTGCGGAAAGAGGAACGCCACCACCAATACCTTTACCAAGAGTCATGATGTCAGGCTCAACATCAAATAATTGGTGCGCAAATAATCGACCCGTACGTCCACAGCCCGCTTGTACTTCATCCACAATCAGCAAAATCCCTTTTTGAGTAGTTAACTCACGCAAGGCTTTCATAAACTCATGGGTCGCAGGGATAACGCCACCCTCACCCTGGACAGGCTCAAGCATTACAGCGACAGTTTTTTCATTAATCAGTTTTTCAACAGAGGCTAAATCATTTAAATCCGCCTTAGGGAAGCCGGGAACTTGAGGAGCAAACATCGTATCCCACCCTGGTTTGCCAGAGGCGCTCATCGTTGCGATGGTTCTACCATGAAAACTGTGGTCAAAGGTAATAATCTCATAAGCGGAGTTCTTGTGAACTTGCCCCCATTTACGGGCAAGCTTAATTGCCCCTTCATTCGCCTCAGCGCCACTATTGGCAAAAAATACTTTATCAAAACAACTGTGTTTCGTTAGAAGATCAGCCAAGGCAATCATAGGTTGATTGTAAAAAGCGGGGCTAGGATTTATAACTTTCCGAGCTTGGGTTTCAAGGGCGCTAATCATTCCTGGATTGCTGTGACCTAAGCAATTAACTGCCCAGCCTTGCATAAAGTCGAGGTAATGTTTGCCATTGTTATCTTCTAACCAAGAGCCTTTACCGGAAACCATTTCAACATCTGGTCGCTTGGTAATAAACATTACTGAATGGGGGTCGTGCATAGATTCCTCGAAAGAAAAATTAATAATGTAAAGATTTTAAAGTCTGATGATGACAATATTCCTTTATTTGGCAAGATCAGCTGCAGATGTAAAAGAATCTGCATAAAACTCGTCTTCAGGTAGTTGGCATTGACTGATGAAGTCTCGTTGCGCAGATGAAACAACTACCGGAGCACCACATGCATAGACCTGATAAGAGCTCATATCCGGAAAATCGACCATGGCAGCTTGATGGACAAAACCAGTTCTACCATTCCAAGCATCTTCAGGCAGCGCATTGGAGATCACGGGAATATAGTGAATATGAGCATGATCATGAGCCCATTGTAGGCATTTTTCGTGTTGATATAAATCTTCTGGCCGACGTCCACCCCAATAGAGATGGATTGGTCTAGTCATATTTTCATGCAAGGTGTGTTCAATAATCGCTTGAATAGGAGCAAAACCTGTACCTGAAGCGATAAAAATCATTGGTTTATCTGAGCTTTCGCGAAGGAAAAAACTACCTAATGGACCCTCAAAACGAAGAATATCTTTCACCTTCATCACCAAGTTAGGATTGACGCCAAACACATGGTCTGTAAAAACTCCGCCAGGCATATGTCGAATATGCAGCTCGATAGGACCATCTTGATGCGGTGGGGTTGCAATTGAATATGCTCTACGCTGATTATCTTTAAGTAAAAATTCTACGTATTGTCCAGCACGGTATTGGAAGCGCTCTGTAGACGGAAGTTGTAGTTTCATCACCATTACATCCGGCGCTGATTGCACAAGATCAGCAACACGACATGGAATTTTCTTAATAGGGATTTCTCCAGCTTCTATTTCCCTAGCAAAAACCGTGCAATCACTCAGTGGAAAAGAGCAACAAAGAAGTGCCATTTTGCGTTGCTCTTCTTCTTCGGTAAGCGTGGAAGCGCTATGAGGCCCCATTTTGATCTCGCCGGTTACGATTTTCCCTTTGCATGAACCGCAAGCACCATTTTTACAACCATAGGCTAGAATAATTCCAGCTTTAAGAGAAGCATCTAAAATTGTTTCATCGGCTTGAACGGAGAAGCTTTTACCACTTCCTTGAAGGGTCACTACAAAACTTGCATTGGAATCCAAAACACTTCCTTTCATAAAAGGGTTACTATTATTTATGGCAATTCAACCATCTTCCATTCATAAACCAAGAGTTCTCATCATTGGATGTGGTGATGTTGGAATGAGATTATTGCCTATTTTAGTCAAAACTCACAAAGTTTTTGTTTTAACTACACAAGAAGCCAAAACATCTATATTACGCAAGATGGGAGCCGTTCCCTTATTGGGTAATTTAGATGACCGTAAAAGTATCGACAAAATTGCTCATTTAGCCCCTAATGTGATTCATCTTGCACCACCCAATAATGAAGGCCCTAGGGATCTTCGAACCAGAAATCTCCTCCATGTTCTTGCGCGAGGGGGGCGAGTACAGCGTTTAATCTACGTGAGCACCTCAGGGGTTTATGGGGACTGTAAAGGGGCTTTTGTTGATGAGACTAGGGTAGTAGCACCAACGAGTCCTCGCGGTCAAAGGCGCCTTGATGCGGAGCTGCAGTTAAGGTCATGGGCCATTGCACAGCGTGCCATTGTGAGCATTCTGCGAGTACCAGGTATATATGCAAGTAATCGCTTACCAATTGAGCGCTTAAAAGCCGGCACACCAGCATTAAATCATGATGAAGATGTGTATACGAACCACATCCATGCAGATGATCTTGCGCGAATCATTCTATGTGCCTTTTATCGGGGATTACCACAGCGGGTCCTCAACGCGAGTGACTTCAGTTGGTTAAAAATGGGAGAATATTTTGATCTTGTTGCAAAAACATTTGATTTAGATCCACCCAAGAGGGTCAGTTTTGAGGAATTAAGAGCGCAAGTCACACCGCAGATGTTAAGTTTCATGAAAGAATCCAGACGGCTAGAAAATCATCGACTTGCCGAAATTGGCTTTCAATTTGAATACCCTCGGGTAGAGGACTTTTTAAAAACGCAAACTAGTCGACAAGCGGCGCTGTTTTAGATTATTTTTTCCATTGATCTTTAAGACCAACCGCAAAATTAAAAACAGGTTTGTTTTCAGAATAATCAAGACGATCAGCCACGAAGTATCCGTGCCGCTCAAACTGAAAGCGTTGTTCAGGCATTGCTTTAGCTAGACTAGGTTCAACAAAGGCATGTAACACTTTTTTTGATTCACTATTGAGTAGAGTCAAGAAATCTTTATCGCCACTTGCGGGGTGAGGATCAGTAAAAAGACGATCGTAGATACGTAACTCAGCACTAACTGCATGAGGAACGCTTACCCAGTGGATATTCCCCTTTACTTTATAGTCTGCCGATCCTGGAGTACCGCTTTTGCTATCAGGGAAGTAATTAACTCTTACTGCAATCGTGTTGCCATTCTCATCGATGTCATAACCAGTGCATTCGACCACAAAACCATAGCGAAGACGAACCCTACTTCCAGGTTGACCATCTTTGGGTGGGAATAATCTAAAAAAGCCTTTTGGAGGATCTGGCATAAAGTCATCAGACTCTATCCATAATTCTTTCGTGAGGGCAAAATCGCGGCGACCCCAATCCTCATGATGAGGATGTTTAGGCGCAGAGCACCATTCTAATTCCGCATTAAAATTATCAATAATCAGTTTGAGTGGAGATAATACTGCGGTGCCACGTTCGACCTTAGGATCTAGATCATCACGAAGAGCTTGCTCTAAAACGCTCATATCAATCCAGCTATCGGCTTTAGAAACTCCAATCCGATCGCAAAATAATTGCAAAGACTCAGGGGTATAGCCTCTTCTGCGAAGACCAACAATCGTTGGCATACGCGGATCATCCCAGCCATCGACATAGTTCTCTTGAACGAGCTGCAATAATTTACGTTTACTCGTTAAGGTATAGGTTAAATTAAGACGCGCGAACTCGTATTGATGAGGGAGAGGGGCTTTAAGGGCGCCAGCCTGATGCAGTTCATTGAGAATCCACTCATACAGAGGACGATTATTTTCAAACTCTAAGGTACAAATAGAGTGGGTAATATTTTCTAGAGCATCCGAAATACAATGCGTAAAGTCATACAAGGGATAAATACACCAGGTATTACCAGTTCTATGATGATGAGCATGCCTGATACGATAAATCACAGGGTCACGCATAACTAAATTAGGGTGAGACATATCAATCTTAAGACGAAGAACATGCTCCCCATCTTTAAAAACACCTGAGCGCATCTTTTCGAATAAATCTAAATTTTCAGAAATTTCACGATCGCGGAATGGACTTGGTGATCCGACCTGCGTGAAGTTACCCCTATTTTTTTGGATATCCTCAGCACTTTGACTATCCACATAGGCTTTGCCAGTAGAGATTAATATTTTTGCAAATGCAAACAAGGTATCAAAATAATCGCTTGCGTAAAACTGAAATTCTTGGCCATTGTGGTGCCAATCAAACCCAAGCCAGGAGACCGCATCCAGAATACTGTCCACGTACTCAGTCTCTTCTTTCGCTGGATTGGTATCATCAAAACGCATATGGCACCTAGCACCGTTAGTTAGGTGAGCATAATCTTTGGCTAAACCAAAATTTAAGCAGATACTCTTGGCGTGACCAATATGGAGATAACCATTAGGCTCAGGAGGGAACCTTGTAATCACTGAGGGAAGAATGTTCCCTTTACTATCTGAGCGATTAGCATAGGTTGCATGAGCGCAGTCAGAATCAATAATCTGCCGCAAAAAGTTAGAAACCTCGGTTTGTGCCGAGGTTTCTTGTGAGTTTTTTATTTCTTTTGCCATAGACACATATTGTAATGTGCCTTGGAGAATTTACATCAATCTTCCACGAAAGCTTCCTCACGGGTCTTCTTGAAGGCAGGAATCATTACGATAAATACCAAGAATAGTGCGGCCGCTAATAAGCATCCAGATAAAGGACGTGTCACAAATACTGAGAAATCTCCGCGTGATAATAATAGGGCACGACGGAAATTCTCTTCCATCATAGGTCCTAAAACAAAACCTAATAATAATGGAGGAGCTTCACATTTGAACTTCATGAACACATATCCAATGATGCCGTATATAGCAGTTAGATAAATATCAAAAACCGTATTGTTAACAGAGTAAACACCAATACAGCAGAAAACCAAAATCGCTGGATACATGTGACGATAAGGGATCGTTAATAACTTAACCCAAACACCAATCATTGGTAAGTTAAGAATAATTAACATAAAGTTACCAATCCACATAGAGGCAATCAAACCCCAGAACAAAGCTGGATTGCTTGTCATCACTTGCGGACCAGGCTGAATGTTATGAATAGTCATCGCACCAACCATTAAGGCCATCACAGCATTAGGAGGAATACCTAATGTTAAGAGTGGAATAAAAGATGTTTGAGCAGCAGCATTATTCGCGCTCTCTGGTGCAGCTACACCCTCAATAGCACCTTTACCGAACTCATGACCGTATTTAGAAACTTTCTTTTCTAAGGAATAAGCACCGAAAGAAGCAAGAGCAGCACCACCACCAGGCAGAATACCCAAGATAGAGCCCAAAAGTGTGCCACGAAGAATCGGACCAACCATACGCTTAAAGTCTTCTTTTTTAGGCCATAAATTGGTTACTTTGCTTAGGAAGGTTTCGCGATGTTCTTTTTGCTCTAAGTTAGCCATAATTTCAGCAAAACCGAAAACACCCATTGCCACAACAACGAAGCCTAGACCATCGGTTAGTTGTGGAATATCGAAAGCATATCTAGAAGTACCTGAGTTCACGTCGGTACCGACTAAGCCCATTAAAAGACCAAGCACAATCATTGCAATCGCTTTGATTAGAGAGCCTGATGCCAACACTACCGCACCAATAAGGCCTAGAACCATAAGGGAGAAGTATTCGGCAGGACCAAATTTAAACGCCAACTCAGATAAAGGCGCTGCGAAGGCTGCCAAAACTAAAGTCGCCACACAACCAGCAAAGAATGATCCCACACCAGCTGTAAAGAGGGCAACACCGGCTCGGCCTTTTCGGGCCATTTGATATCCGTCAATCGCGGTCACCACCGAGGAAGACTCACCAGGAATATTAATCAAAATCGCGGTTGTTGAGCCACCATATTGGGCGCCGTAATAAATACCCGCAAGCATAATTAATGCCGCAATTGGAGGCAACGCATAGGTAGCAGGAAGCAACATCGCAATAGTTGCGATAGGGCCAAGACCTGGCAAAACGCCAATCAAGGTTCCAAGTACGCAACCAATAAAGCAATATAGAAGATTTTGTAATGTGAAGGCAGTAGCAAAGCCTAGGGAGAGATTACTTAACAGATCCATTGGGTAGTTCTTTCTTTAAATTTGTATTTTGTAAGAATGGATAGAATGATTAGTTCGTTAAAAATGGTGGCCATACAGGGAACTGTAATTTTAGGAACCATACGAAAGCGGCATATGCAATACCAATCAAAATGATTGCGTTGATTAAGGTTTGTTTCCAATGGAACTCATGGCTCGCCATTGCAGATACGAAAACCAACACCATAATGGATAAGACGACTCCAATATATTGAAGAAGGATTGCAAACAATACAACCGAACCAGTCACCCATAAAACAGACTTCCAATCCCAAGCTGCTAGACCATCTTCTTCGCTACTTGAAGCAAGAGACCTAACTAATACAAAAAGCCCCAGTAAACAAAGTACGACACCAAGCCAAAATGGAAAGTATCCTGAGCCCATTTTTGCGGCGGTTCCCATTTGGTAGCCTCTTGCAAGAATTGCAAAAAAAGCGCCAAAAGCAATAAACATTAAACCTGCAGCGAAATCTGGTTTATTTCTAATTTTCAATTCGAACTCCTCAGTAATAGTTTTTATAGCGATGTGTGATTGTAGGTGGAAATTTGAATTCGGACTCTTAGGGTTTCCCCTTATCATGTGATTAAACCACAAATTGGACGTGAGTTTTTTGAGTTCTGCACCGAAATGAGATAATAAATCCTATGAAAGTAAATGAAATTAGACAAAGTTATTTAGATTTTTTTGCCTCTAAAGGGCATCAGATTGTGGCCTCGAGTGCAGTTGTGCCTGGAGATGATCCGACGCTTCTCTTTACAAATGCAGGCATGAATCAATTTAAAGACGTATTTTTAGGCTTTGATAAGCGCCCTTATTCCCGAGCAACCACTGCCCAGAAGTGTATTCGCGCTGGCGGTAAGCACAATGATTTAGATAATGTTGGATATACGGCAAGACATCATACTTTTTTTGAGATGTTAGGTAATTTTTCTTTTGGAGATTACTTTAAAGAAGATGCTATTCAATATGCTTGGGAGTTATTGACTGATGTTTTCAAACTACCTAAAGAAAAATTGCTAGTCACGGTTTACCAAGACGATGAAGAAGCGTATGAAATTTGGACTAAAAAAATAGGCATTCCACCCGAGCGGGTTATTCGCATTGGCGATAACAAAGGGGC
>Ga0114960_10001256_pt1 | contig 20422 bp, 35 predicted proteins | sample C_130625_MF_Meta_FD_92637 | JGI IMG/M metagenome (GOLD analysis project Ga0114960, IMG submission 92637) | Freshwater microbial communities from Lake Croche, Canada to study carbon cycling - C_130625_MF_MetaG | ecosystem: Environmental > Aquatic > Freshwater > Lake | place: Lake Croche, Canada... | reverse complement strand
TGCGAGTTGCAACAGTGGCTTCTTTTTCCATAATGGTTTCCTTTAAGATGAAATGAAAATAACTTACCTTGTGTAATGTCAATGGTCAGTGCTGCTAATTGTATCACGTTTAATGTAGTCACGCACAGCATTCAGCAACTTTTGTTGCGTCTTATCTTTGCGCTTTACAGCAGACATGATAGCTTCATCAATGGTGTCAGCAGCCACTATGTGGTGCACCATCACATTATTTTTTTGCCCTTGTCTCCAGATTCGGCGAATGAATTGCTCATAAACCTCCAAAGACCAAGTCAGAGAATACCAGATGACTGCATGGCCGGCGCCTTGTAGATTTAGACCGTGGCCTGCAGACATAGGGTGCGCTAGCAATACAGGTACTTGGCCTGTATTCCAGTCCATAATGATTTTGTCCAGCCTAGAGCCTACCACACCTGAGCCAATTACCGGTGCATGCGGGAAAGCTTTCTTAAGCCGTTCAAGGTCATGCTGAAAGTGGTAACCAATGATGCAAGGTTGACCTAACAGCTCTTCAACCAACTCGGCCACAGCATCAGTCTTGGCATCATGTATATGCAGCGTGTGCCTGCCTTCGCCATCAAGATACGACCCGCCATTGGCAATCTGCTGACCTTTCATCACAGCAACGGCAGCATTTGCTGCTGTGACCTCGCCACCATCAAGCTTGACGGTCAGGTCTGCCTCAAAAGAATCGTACATTTTACGTGCATTAGGCGGAAGTTCGATTCTGATAGTGTTGTAGGCCAGATCAGGCAAGTCAAGGTGATCGAGAGCTGCCATTCGCAACACTTTATCGTGAAGCTTCGCTTGGATTCGTTGTTCGCCATCTGACTTCAACTTCCATTCAAAACCATTGAAACCTGACGGGTAGAAGTACTCATCGCGAAACCGTGATATGTAGGGCCCAAACGTGGCCCCCTGGTCAATGATTAGCTGTGGCCCAAATATATCCAATAGGCTATTGGGCGCGGGTGAACCAGTGAGGCCCCAGCGTCGGTTGAACTTATTAAGCATTGTCTTCAATGTCTTGAAGCGTTGTGACTGAGTATTTTTCAGATACGAAATCTCATCCACTACAAGAATGTCAAATGGCCATGGTGCGCCATTCAGCTTATGCCCCAACCAGCCTAGGCCTTCAAAGTTGATGACGTAGATGTCATGGCTGGCAGCCAGCACTTTATCTTTTTTGCCACCATGCAGCACACCAACTGAGTAATGCGCAAACTGCTCCCACTTACGTGTCTCATTAGGCCACACTGCATGCACAGGCCGCAATGGCGCAACAACCAACATTTTGCTGCCCATCTCTGCAAGCCTTAGCGTACGAAACGCTGACAGCACAATGGCAGTTTTACCTAGGCCCGGGTCCAACCACAGCTGGCCTGAGCCACGCTCAACCAGAAACTTTACAGCTTCTTTTTGATACTCATGAGGTTCCCAAAACACTATCAATCCCTTCTTTTGAGTTGATCACAAAAACTTTGTGACCGCGTATTTTCAATTGGTCATGTACTTTCTCTTGCATAGGGGAGACCTCACCACCCGGGCGTTTGAGCTCCACCCACAACACCTCACCGTTTTCAAGAGGCACAATGCGATCAGGCCATCCACGTGCAAAGCGTACGTTCAGCTTCAGCGACATGATGCCATGCTTTTTGCATTGCTTTGTGAAGTACGCTTCAAGGTCACGCTCAAGGATGATGCGTGTCACCATTTGCAAGGCCCACCATTATCTTTTCTGAAGTGGCACCACTTGCAACCATACTCTGGCCGTGGGGCAAAGATGGTGTCTTTTTCAATGCGATGAATGCGATTGTCAATCCACAACTTCAAACTAGGAAACTCTTTGCGTGTGATGGCGTCATACGATTGCGTTTTCTTAAGGTCTACATACACAATGTCAAGATTGACAATTTGCACCTCAGGGTGCGCGGCAAACACCAATGCTGCGTAAAGCTTCAGTTGCTCTTCGTAATAGCGTTCCTTGCCGGTTTTCCAATCAGCAATGTAGGCTGTTGTGCCATCAATTGTGAAAATATCGAGGATGCCTCTAAGCCATGCATCAGGGTCAGAAAAGCTACAAGGCGACCAATCACGCTTGATGCCAAGCTCAAGCTCAGGCTGCACTTTTTTGGCTTTCAATGTCTCAATGTAATCATGCCAATATGTCAATTCAGGCGAAAGAAGCGTAAGGCCTATAAGTGACTGCTCAAGCTCAGCATGGATTTGCTTGCCGCGCTCAGCAGCATCACCCGATGGCTCTTTGAGATGCATGATGCGTATGAATTTGTACTTTGCAGGGCACTGCTCGTAGAGCTTTATGCTTGAATGTGAAAGGCTCATTTTGTCTCCTGATAGTTATTGCCGACCTTGTAATCACTAACCATGGGTACATCCATAGCTAAGGCATTGCACATGGACCACACTAAGCATTCTGCCTCACGCTCAATGGCATCAACTGGTGCTGAGATGACCAATTCATCATGCACACTAAGTAGCAACCGGCTGCCTTGTCGTTTCTTTTGGTACAACAACATTGCTGCCTTGGCCTGATCGGCCGCAGAGCCTTGAATCAACAGATTGACGCCCTTGTAGTCAAACTCACGGCGGCGACCATTGATGACCTTAGGCGGCTCCATTTTGACCAGCCGGCCACCTACAGTTTTAAGCGGCTGCCCCAGCTTGTAGCGTTGCCGCATGGTTGCCTGCATGTCTTTGAGACCTGGCGCCACAGCCGTTGTGTATGCATCCATGAGTGTCTTGGCCATTTCAAAATCTACGCCTAGCATGTCTGCAATCTTGGTGGGGCCTGCCCCATACAGAATCGCAAAAGATACGCCTTTTGAGTAAGTCCTGGACACCTCACGACCACTGGCCTCAGTCATCATCTTGGCTGCGTAAGTATGCAGGTCAGCACGAGCATCTGCTTGATACTGCTTCATCAAGTTGCCACCTTCAAAGTGGGCAAAGATCCTGAGCTCCTGTGCGTTGAAATCACATGCCACCAGCTTATGGCCTTCATCTGCCAAAATGAAGCTACGAATCAGTGGCAAGGGGGACACCAAAAGCTCTGGTGGTATATCCACCTTTGGATAGCGAATGGGGGCATTCTGGAAGTTCGGAGTGCTACTGAGCCTGCCTGTCCGTGTGCCACCCCGCTCACCCCTGACGCTATTCCAATTAGTGTAGATGCGACCGGTGGTTGCAGATGCTTCCAGCCATGAATCGATGAACGTGGACAGGCAGGTTGACAAGTTAGCGCGGTACCTAAGGACATCCTTGAGATGGGGATGCGTTAGCATCTCCTTGAAGGCTTCCGTAGTGGCTTGTAGCTGGCCTTTGTCGGTTGTAGGCCAGACTTTATTTTTGTCCCAGAACTTAGATTGATAAATACTTTCGACCAGCTGTTGGTCGCTATCGACATTCAATTCAGGAGACCCTAACAATGAACGAACCCAAACATTACATGTCTCAATGTCTTTTACTGCTTGTGCTTGTGCAGCAAGTAAGCCTTCACGATCTACACGTACACCTAGACTTGAGTTCTCAAGCAGCATTGGTATCAATTCAATCTCACGCTGGTAAGCAACAAGCTGATCAGGCAAAACCTTCTCAGCCAAGAAGTCGTAAAGCTGCGAAGTAAGCCGGACATCAGCCTTGGCGTAGCGGCCTACCAACTCGGTGGGGCCTTTGCAAATGTAGGCACCCCATGTGGATTTCTTTTTCTTGGCCTCAGGCACATTTTCAATGATCCATGCCTTGAGCTCATCACGCTCTTCAGGCTCGGCGATCCCCCATTCGACAACCAAGTCTTTTAGGGAAAGAGACCTAACATGTGGATCAAAAAGAAAAGCAAGAATAAGGGTATCATGCACACGCCGATGATCAGGCATAGATAGCCCAAAATGAACGTGAATGACATCAGCATCGAACATAGCGTTATGAAAGCACATATCACGCCTACCAGCGTAGATCTTAGAAAGTAAAGCATGCACTTCATCCTTTGTGCTGTTGTTGTTATGCAAATGGTCAAAGGCGTAGTACCCATCAGGCACCTCGCCTTCGGGGTCAAAGACAGCAAGGCCTACCGGTTTTGGCGGGTACTTAGGCCTTGCTTCAATGCCTTCAGTTTCAAAGTCAAGAAAGATGGGTTTCATTGCATGAAGTATTTGAGACGTGGATAGCATTGCACGTCAATGACAATGTCGGACATCAATCCAGAGACAAGGCGTTTTGAGATAATAGGCACAGCACGCATGTTGCTGCCCTCACACTCATGAATTGCATTGATGACTTCGTTGCGGCTCATTTGCTGAACCTTAGGGTCAACCATCAATATCACTTCAGGAGGTGAAGGCGGCATAATGGTGTTGCATGCAGCGACAGGGATGACGCACAAAAGACTCATGATCTTTTTCATTGCATGCACCTTTGTTGTTAGAACCGCGTGGATTGCGTTGCAGGCGCTCCGGCTTCATGCTCATCGCCTTCTTGCATGCCCGCCGACTCAATTGCCTTTTCAGCCTCAATGGCGCCACGCTTCATCAAAGCCTGTAACACCGCAGAATCCTCAATGGCCTTGACCATGGTGAAGTTGACCTTGAACTGCGTCTTAGCATCAGGTACAACGGCAATCTCAGTAATGACACCTAGTGTAGGGCGGCGCAATGTTGCGGCAATGGTTTGGATGTAAGTAGCGTAGTTGCGCAGGCTGGTAACAGGTGGGCGCAATGCAGCAACCTCAGCAGCTTCAACAGCTGCAGCTGAGCCAATGCTATCTGCGGGGATAACCAGCAAGCGGCGAGTCTCACGGCAAGCTTTACCTTTGCCACCGCTGGTAGAGCTACCCCATTCGTTTCGAGGGCAACCTTCACATGTCTCATGCTCAGGGGCTTCAACGCTGGCAACAGGCCCCATGCCTGTAGCACTGATGGCAATTGCAAAGCACTTAGGCGGTGTGGCCTTGGTTGCATCGTACCGCGAGTCATAGTACAAGCGCTCAATAGGGCCGGCAATGATGACGCACTGCAGTTTGTTGTTGGCCACGGGATTGCCGCGATAGGTAAGCACACCGGACTTGGTGGAGAGGAACGCGGTGCCAAGGGTTGATTGCTCAGCCTTAACGTTTTCCAGTGCCATTGCGGCAAGCTGGTCTTCAAAAAGAGCCAATTGGTTTTCAGGGGTGACTGCAGGAGGTTTAGCCATGATACGGATCCTTTGTAAATAGAAACAAGTTACGAGTTTTTGCGACGCACGGTGACTTCCCAAGAACTGGTCGCAACAGTTCCCGGTATTTCTTTGCCAGCTTCCCAACGTTCGCGGATAGCTGCCAAAGACAATCGTTTGTGGAGCAACTCAAACTCACCGGTTTGCGCCACGTATTTGTAAAAAGCATCCCAATCAGTGATGGCTGGGTGCGTGACCTTTTTCATGTTGCATGAAGCTTTGTCAGAGGCGGCCTGTGAGATGCCTGCATTGGACATTTGCTCCATGATGTCAGCCTCAATAGCTGCCAGCTTTTCATTGCACTGCTTGATCTGCTCAGCAAGATCTTCCTTAACGGATTTGACTTCTACAAAACTGTCGATGAGTTCACTGATTTTCATGATGCTGCTTTCTTGTGTGCGTTGAGAATGTTGATGATGCCGGGCTCAGGTGGGTACCAGCCTGCAGGCTTAACCACGTCATACTGGTTGCCACGAATAGACCGTTGATAGTCATTGGCAGGCACTTTGGACATATTGCAATCATGCACCACATTGAAGATTTCATCAAGGGGCAGCCCCATCGCATGAGCCATCCCCATGGTGACGTAGATGAGGTCAGCAAGTGCATCGGCGGCGTCAACCAAGGAGCCTTCCTCACAAGCTTTCAAATGCTCTGAAAGTTCCTCCATGATGAACCTAGCAAAGTAGCTGGTTTGCTCAGCAGGCAAAATGTGGGGGTGGTCACCAATGGGTAAGCCCATCTTGATGCGGAATTCTTTGACTTTGTTATACATAGTGTAGTGTCGCATTACGCGGCCTCTTGGAAAGTGCGATTGGCCCAGAGATCGGACAACCACATGGGTGGGGGTTTGTTGCCTTTGAAGTACACCATGGGCATAGTTTGCAGCTTGCTGGCGTAGTACTTACGGTAGGATTCGACGTGGTCGGCTGATTTGTATTCGTCAGGCATTGCCAATGGTGGAGGCTGCCACAGCAGAGGCAGCTTGTACATGGCAGGTGGTGCCTGCATAAGCTGGTCAACTAGCACTTGGTGTGACTTGTGCAGCTTGAGGTAGCGTAGTTTGAACTGACGACCAAGTGTTAAGCCAAGCTCGACAACCCAGTCATAGTGGAGCCTGCTTTGACGCACCCAGATTGCACTTGGATGGTTTTTATGGGTGGGCCTATAGGTTACGGCATCGCCATTGTCAAAGTGGTGGTGAGCCGTGGCCAGAAGCTGGCAGGATTCGATGAGCATTTTGCCAACATGCTTATCGCAATGCATGCTGCCTGCAATGGTAGGCAGATGGTGGAGATAGAAGACATTCATAAATACCTTTCAACAATCAGTACTGCAATTATACAACAAGAAGGGTGAGGGCTAGCCTTATACAAGCGGCTCCGTCTATCACAGCAATATGCCGAGACTAGCCCTCAAAAACTTATGCCAAAGCCAGCAGAGCTTCGACAGCTTGATTCTTGATGTTGACGCCACCGCCGAACCATGCATTGGCCAGCCGAGCATCGCCTGTGCGGGCTGTTTCCCAATCCATCAGCTGGGTCACAGCGTTGAGTGCGCCCCATGCTGTGCCTTTGGAAGACTCGAGATCAGCACCAATGCCTGCGCCATCGAACAGGGCCAATGCACGTTGTGCTGCGCGGCTAGGTTTCTTGTCGTCACCGCCAAGGAGCTTGGTGAATACAGCCTGAGCTTGCATGCTGGACACTTTGACACCGGCCAAAAACTTGGCGGTATGCTCAAAGGCCTTGAACGCGTCATTGATGTTGCCGAGATCAGACTTCACAGCGGCTGCATTGAACACTGAGTTGTGGCGAACACTAACTTCTGCCTTGCCACGTGCCGATGCCAATTGCAATGTGTTGTTGCATACAACGCGGACAGAGGTGAGGCGAGCCTGAGTTGCCAATGAGCCATCGGCCGAAGAAGCCAGCAACAAGTACTGATTGACCTTGTCACCTGCCAATGCAAACTCACCATCCATACGAGCCAAGGCCCAGTAGTGAGCGCCGTTACGCAAGACGCCGGCTGTTTCCAGATGGGCAATGTTGCCAACCATGTCGCGGAAGAATTCCAGCACCTCAATAGGCTGCACAATTTTGTACTGGCTAGATACAAGGCCCAGAGGCGTGTTGCTGTCTGTGCGGTACATGACTTTCTTGCCGTCATACGCCATGGTGGTGGGCTTGTAGCCGTTCCACACAGAAGCAGGTGGGGTAAACTGCACATCGGCTGTAGCCAAGTGGAAGTCAAGGCCGGATTCTTCAGCCCAGGTTTCAAGGGGTGCGTTGTTGGTCAGTTTCTGACCCAGACCGTGCCAAGGGGTGTCACCTACGTAAGCCATTGCGGCTTTGCCAGTGAGAGTAGTTGCGAGCATGTGTGCCATGATAGATGCCTTTCAATAAACAGTGAAACAAGTAAGTTAGAGAACCAGTTTGTAGTTGCCTACAGTTGAATTATACAGCTGCTTTTGCAACTTTTTCACGTCTTTGCAAAAAAGTTGCAAAATTTTTCACTTTTTCACGTCTTGCAATCTCCAGTCCTCTAGAATCCTAAGAAGATCTCGCCTAAAGTTCTGTCTTAAGATCAACTCGCCAGGCTCGTATTGGCTAATGAACCGCTGAAGTGGGTCATCGAGGCCTTGAAAGTCCCTATTGGCCAAAGGCAGCGGGTCAGCTAAGGCTGTAGATTGCGAGGCAACGCCATAAATCTGGTCAGTCAAAGGCGCATCTTCACCTTCAAGCAACTTGGCGGCTTTCAAATCTGCCAGTGAAAGGGCCATAGGCTCTTGTGGCTCAGGTGCCATTTGCTCAAGCGCCTTGGTGGTCTTTTTAGTGCTTAACATTTTGTGCCTCCTGCGCCACCATGATGGCTTGGCGCCATGCTTCATCCCAAATTGCTTTAGGGTCTTTCAACAAGTCCATGGCATTGGCTTGCTCAAGCAGATTGACCCAGTCATCAAACGCTGTTTCCCATTGATCTAACGGATTCATGCTTTCTCTTTCGTATACGGTGGTGGGCAATCTTTCGGCACCTCAACCACACACCAGACAGCCTCTGGCGGCTTTTGGAACTCCCCTCGAATCCAACGGTCAATGTAGGCATCTGCCATTTTACGTAGTGCGGGTCTTGCAACGCGATCTGCAATGCCTGAGAAACTGCAAATCTCTTTTACGGATAGACCATCTGGGTACTTACGTAGTAGTGCCCTAATGGCCATGTGTTTAAGCGGTTTTTTCACTTTTCTCTTTCAGCATTTCAACGTATTGGCACAAGCGGGTAAACACCTGCGGCTCAAGTGCCACCACATTGTTTTCATGGTGATTGACTGCCAACCATATTTGGTAGCCGTCGAAGCTGGCGTACACGCCATCACCTAAATAAGCTTGATGTTCATCCATTGTTCTTCTCCTAAATGATTGTGGTTCTTCGGTTCTTTGAGTTCGGGAAAAACACTAGCGAGAAGACAGGGAAGTCCATTGGCTCGTCCGGGGTCACCGTCTCGCCGTTGATGAGTACAGCACCCTGTGCCATGTGCCTGCGCAGTTCGCCGTTGCTCATAACGGTGCAAGGACGTTCCGCAGACATTGGTATGGCTGGGCGGAGGTTGTTCAGGTATTGCAGTACGTTCATGCTTTCTTTTCCTTGAGTTGTTGCATCAGCATTTTTTCTTGCTCAGTCCAAATAAATGCATCACCATATTTTTTGCGCCAGTCTTCTGGCGGAGACAGATACCAATCCCACCACGATTGGCATGGGCGAGGTTCTGATTTTTCATCGGTCATGTGTTCTTCTCCTTCAGGGCTTGCTCAATCAGCAAGTAATCTTCTCTAGCGCAAAGCAATAGCTCTTCGCATTCCCATTCTTTGTACGCTGTAAGCAGTGTTGCTTTTCTATCCTCATCCGTCAGCCCTACCCATTCGCGCTGCACTGGCTGCACTGGCAGGGGTGGCTGCGCCACGTCAACCAAACTTACCGGCGTCACATGCATCCAAGTTGCGCCGCTGCTAGTTGCTGCTTTTCGAGCCGCATCTTCTGACCAAAAATAAAATGCAGCCACTTTATTTGATACTCGCCAAACATGGTTTTGTGGTGGCTCCTGCACTGGCAGGGGTGGCTGTGCCTCAAATTCGGCCATCACTTTATGCGTAGCGCAAACCATTGCGTCTTCAAAGCTTGCCCGCGTGTCGCGTTTAATTGATGCCAACTGCTTTTCAGCAAGCGCACCCCAATCTTCTTCTTGCCCCTTCTCTACACCACAATCACACGCACCAGCAAGGTACGCTGGTGCGTTATGCACCGCACAGTCTGACCAGTGCAGCTTGTCCGCAGCCATAGCCCTTTTAGCGGGAAAGCCGCCGCCTTGTCTGCGCTCAATGTCCTCAAACGCTTCATCCTCTGGTGTCTTCATAGCATTCCATTTTTCAAAGTGATGCAAGTGCCTTCTATTTGGGTGACCATTTGACCACCTTTGAGGGCCATTTTGCGTAGGTTTTCTTTCTGTTCATCCAATGTGGCGCGGCACTCTGTTTCGCTTTTGTAGTACCGCATGGTCTGCATAAACTCGCAGTGCCCAGCCATGCACACAAACAGCACAGGGATGTAGATGATCTGGATCATGTGATGGCCCACCACACAACAGAGCATATCACCGAAACAAACAGCACAAAGATAAAGAGGGCAAGCATCGTCTTCACCAAGTCGATGAAGAAGTCACCCCCAGCGTCGGTATCGTCATCGTTCATTCCGCATCCTTCCATGTCCAGCCCAGCAGCTTGGTTGTGAACCAGCGTTGCAGCCATGATGGCTTGTGATACATGGCAAAACTGGTGGTGTGTGAAGCCTCTGCGTACAGTACCCAGTGACCCACAGGCTTGGGCGGCTCGTACAATTTGTAGCTATTCATTTCGCATCCCTCCCCTGAAACATCTCCGCGCTCCACGCATTAAGAATGCGGGCCTTGGCCTCTTCGCGCTCTTCGGGAGGGTAGATGTCAGCAACAACATCCTCCAGTGTTTTCAATATCGACTCTGTCATCTGCTGTGGTGTAAGTATCATTTCGCCTCCCTTGCGGCAAGCATTGCATTTGCCAGTTCGTAGGCTCGTTTTGAATAATATGAAAAATCAGATTCATGGATGCCGCTGGCAAGTTCTGCTTGTATGGCCCGTGCAGCAAACTCATCACGCAGGGTCTTGTCTCGGGCATAGCCGCCTGTCTTCTTCATCCATATGGAGTCGATGGGTGTGGTGTCTTCTTTCATGCTTGCCCCGCAATTGCTGCGGCCAACTTGGCCTTGTTTTGCTCGTAGATGGTGTCGAACACGATTAACGCGCCCGCTCTGCTGATGGTGCCGTCTGTCACCCTTGTGATGATTGCGGCCAAGTACGCTGGCGGCATTAGGGCGCTCATAACCTGCCACTTTTGGTCTTCGGTCATACTTGCTCCTTTTCAATTGGTACATCACGCCATTGGCCTGTTTTTTTGTCAACCACCATGTCAATGACGTTGTATTCAGGTTCCCACCATTGCTGAAGAATGCGAATTGTCTTTGTAAGCATGATGTGCTTACCTAGCTCAAATTCATAAGGGTTTGATATTTCGCGCTCAACAAAGCGCAATCTGGATGTTGGCGTCATGCTTGCTCCGCAGGCTCGTAAGTCATCTCAAAGATGTCAGGCTTGCAGGGGTAGTGCTCGCCTTTCACGCCTGTGATGATGTAGTCGCCGGGGCTGACAGTGTGCCAGCCTTCCAGCGTCTTGATTCCGCCGTGGACTCCCACTATGAAATCTGGAATGTCAGGGTAGTTAATCGGGGCCCATAAAACTTCTGGATGGTCGCCCAGCTTGAACCACTGCACGGCCTCAACGACCACGGGCTTTTTGCGGTACTTCATTTGCACTCTTTGGTGAAGATAGATAGTGCATTATTGCAGGCTGGTTGATACGTGGTGTAGCCGAGATACACGCCAACAATGATGGTTGTGGACACTAGGCCCAACAGGGCCAGTGCATTTCTGAGCCATTCTAGTGCTTTCATACTACCCCCAGAACGACATAGGTGATTACATACAGCACCGCCAAAGCAAGTGCTGCGCCTGCGTACAGTTTGAGAGTTGCGATCATTGATAAAAAGCCTCGTCTTCGCAGTAGGCTTCACGCACCTCGAAGTCGCACTCTTCAAGCGCGATGCCGATGGCGTGATCAGGGTCATTGGCCATAACTGTGATGGTGTGCTGAAAGCGCTTTTCGCTGAGGATGTAGACTGTGTATGCGGTCATGCTGCCACCTCTTTTGACAAAATTGCTTGCAAGCCGTTGAACATTGCTTCAGCCTCGGCGCGAGTCAAAACTGCGTGCATGCTGGCACCGCGGCCTTGCAATCCCAGCCACACGCCGCCGTCGTCCCATTCATCAACGCTGATGCGTATGCTGTCTGCCGTGTAGATTGTTGTTTCGATGTCGTTCATGATAGATGCCTTTCAATAATCAGTTGTTGTGGAGTGCCACTAAGTAATTGTACACTAGTCAAGATGCTCAATGTGGTTGCAGTAGCCGCAAATGATGTACTCGGGGCCGTCGTCCTCGCTGTCATGAACCTCGCAATCATCAAAGCCGCACTTGGAGCAAAGGATGCCATTGGGGTTGGCAAAGTTGCCGCTAAGAGGGCCGAGCTCATCTTGCACTTTTTTGACTGCATGAGCCAACATGTAGCGTGGGTGGTCGCCAAGCTCAGCCAGGATATGCTCGAGCTGGTCATGGCTGATGCTGTTCAGCATCGCAATGGTCTGTGCCAAAGCTGTTTCGGTGTACTTGAAGTAGTTCATTCTGTATGCCTTTCAATGGTCAGTTTAACATCACAGCAACGTTGCTGCAAGTGGATTGTACATCTGCTTAAGCAGTCTTTGCAACTTTTTTGCAAAAAATTTTTGTAATATGCAGAAAGCGTTTAGAATCAACAACTTAGGTGGTATAATGGTGCTCCAACCCCATCATCTGCCCCACCAGGGCACAAAAGTGATGTATAGTTGCTTGGTGGCACCTATCGTAGGCCCACTTCCATCAACTTTTTTTGACTATTGAAAGGTACCTATCATGATTCCACCTGCAATTTCTGTATTGTTTACGCTTACAGTACCATTAGAGATCAGTGATGATCTGCATACGCCTGAGCTCTTTGAAAGAGCCGACAAGTTCTTACTGCTGCTCAGCAAAATTGCACCTGAAGTACCGCTGCCAACGGCAGACGAGCTCGTTGAAGACTACCTAGGCTGTTTATAAAAAAATGAGGCCCCTAGATTGTCTAGATCTAGGGGCCTTTGTCATTACGAAGGACGACTATGCAACAACAGACTGCGCCAAGTGGGTTTGGCGCAAGTGTACTAACACCTCAGCAATTATACCACAACTACCTTGAAGAAAGACAATTCGACGATACAGACATTGCAGCACTGGGCCTGGAGTTTCTCGATAGAGATGCCACGCGGAAACTGATCGGCCACACCAGTGAGCTGAGCATACGCATACCGTACTGGGACATCGACGGCCAGCTGACCGACTTCAACCGCGTCAGGCTCTTGGTGCCTCGAGGCAAGATGAAGTACTCACAGGCTCGAGCCAGTGGCAGCCATATCTATTTCACGCCGCAGACAAACTGGCGCCGAGTGGCCATGGATGTGGACATTCCCATCATCATCACGGAGGGGGAATTCAAGGCCTGGGCCATCAACAAAACAATCCTCAAAGACAGTCTGCTTTACGCCTGCCTTGGACTGGCTGGAGTTACAAGCTGGACTGACAAGCAAGGTTTACACTTGCACAAGGACTTGTTGCAAATCATGTGGCGCAAAAAGACTAGCTTTGAGTCCAAGAGCAGGCAGGTCTTCATTATCTTCGACTATGACGGCGCCAAGCCGAATGGTGAGCCTAATGAGCAGGTGGCTCTTGCCGAGACAAAGCTAGCAATTACACTAAGGGGCCTTGGCGCCGAGGTCCACCTTTGCCGTGTGGGCAAGTTCGGATACGGCGAGGGCAAAAAATACGCCATCGACGACCACCTGATGGCGGGCAAGACTTTGACTGAGGTCCTGACTACAACCAGCATTGTGATGAACGGCCTCGACACTCTCGATGTTAAGCTACATGAGTTCTCAACGCGCTACGCCATGCTGAATGGCGATGTGATCAGGCTCAGTGACGGCCACATTATGGGCTTTCAAAAAGCTAAGATAGACGCCGCACAGCATATCTTCATCCAAACGAGCATGTCGCCTGGCCGCAATGGCAGCCCACCTAAGGTGGTCAGCAAGGAGATTGCCATGCTTGAGGAATACAAGAAGTGGCATAAGAGGTGCGACATCCGCAAGGTAGGGGTGTATCCACACTATCAGGGAATCCGCGTCACTCCGGATGGTTGCTACAACTATCTCAACTCATGGGCCTATGAGCCGGCAGAAGGCGACGTGCAGATCTACATTGACTTCTGCAACTACTTTTTTCGTGATGAGCCTGAGTTTGCTGAGTACTGGCATGACTGGGTCGCCAACATTGTGCAATACCCATACAGGCGAAACAACACCACACCGCAGTTCGTATCCAGCACTGAAGGCATTGGCAAATCAGCCGTGGCTGAGTTCATAGCCGAGATGCTAGGAATTGGTGAGGGGTCACCGGCAATCATCGTGGGGCCTGATGAGCTCTTTGGCTCTTTCAACGGCATACTGAAGAACAAGATCTTCGTGGTGGTGAATGAGCCTTCATCAGATAGGGAGGACCACTCAGCAAAGCTGAAGAACTTCATCACATCCAAGGAAATAACTATAAATAATAAGTATGGCCAGCAATATTCCATAGAGAACTATATGAACTTCGTGTTCACGACTAACCGGCCCTACGTCACCACGATGGGGAACAACGCACGCCGTGAGGCAATCTATAAGCCGGAGACACTGACCAATCAGGAGACTCGGCCCATGGTGACGGCGCTCATGAAGTGGGCAAGGGCTGGCGGGTTTGGCCAGGTGCTCAATTGGTATTACCTTAGGGACATTGCTCACTTTGACCCGTTCCAAGCTGCACCGGAGACAAAGCGCAAGGCGCAGGTGGTGAAGATGAGCCAATCGCCAACTCAGCAATTTGTCAATGAGCTTCTTGAGTGGATGAAGATCCACATTGGGGACATGGCGTTCTTCACCAATCAGCAGCTGCAAATACTCTACCGGACGTGGCAAGGGGATGAGAAGATGCCACATACGAAGTATGTCAAGGCGGCGCTGTCGAGCATTACACCGGGGGATGAGGCCATCGTGTTCATGAAAAAAGATGACCAGGATGCTGGGAAAAACGTCACAGTGAGGGGCTGGTTCATTGGTAATACGCGGGACTGGGAGAGTTGTAATAAAAGACAAATCGCAAAAAAGACAGCTGACGCAATTGCGAAAGAAGTACAAAGCAGCACAGACTCGTTCTAAATTACAAAACTTATTACTCAAAAATTACATGAAAAAATGCTCTAAGTTGTTGTTACGATTCTCTAATTACAATATTACATATATTACTATCTATAAATCTAAATATATTTATATATATATATACACTATCCTATATAGTTTTCGCGATGTTTGTAATCTTTTTTGTAATCCGCCAAAACTGCATAAAAGAGTGTACTCTGGCACAACGAGGTGTGTATAATGACAACTATGACTGAACCCACAAAGCCCGGGCGTGGTCGCCCCACGACGTATGACCCCGCTCTTTGCGCCAAGATCGAGGGCATGGGAAAGCTGGGCCTTTCACGTTGGCAAATCGCTTCGCGTCTTGAGATTGCGCCCAACAATCTCCGTAACTGGGAAGGCGCACATGAGGATTTTCGAGCAGCCTTAGAAATAGCGCGTCTTGATGCGCTTGATTACTACGAGTCTCTTGCACAGAATCACATGATTGAGAACCCCGGCGGGCCGAAGCTGAACACAGGTCTTTGGTCTCGGTCCATGGCTGCTAGGTTCCCCGCTGAATACCGCGAAAACTCCAAAGTCGAAGTCACAGGCAAGAATGACGGCGCCATCGAGGTCGATGTCGTACATGACTTTGCGCAATCACTCGTTACTGATCTCCTAGCTGCAAGGCAAGCCGATGCTGAAGCCGGCGATAGCAAATAGGCTAGCGCAAAAGATCAAGTCGGGGCCAAACCTCAATGCTGCTTCGCCAGAGTGGCAGGCGGCACTCAAAGCCCGCATCAAATGGTTATCCATTGCCAACAACCATCAAATCACTCCAAGTGGTGACTGGTGGTCGATTTGGTTGCTTTTAGCCGGTCGTGGCGCAGGCAAAACACGATGTGCTGCTGAGTGGTTGTGGTGGGAAGCATGGTCGCAGCCTAATACACGTTGGCTCGTATCAGCACCCACATCAGGCGACGTTCGTGACGTGTGCTTTGAAGGTGACTCAGGGCTTAAGTCCGTCATCCCTGAAATACTGATCGAAGACTACATTAAATCGCTGCATGAGATCAAGCTCAAGAATGGCAGCATCATTAAAGGAATCGCTGCGTCTGAGCCTTCCCGCTTCCGTGGCCCACAGTTCCATGGTGGTTGGCTTGATGAGCTCGCAGCCTGGGACTACCTTGATGATGCATGGGACATGCTGCAATTTGGTATGCGCCTGGGCCAACACCCCAAGATCATTGCCACCACAACCCCAAAGCCTAAGCCCCTGATTGTGGATCTGGTCAATCGTGACGGCGACGATGTATGCTACACCACAGCATCCACGTACGACAACATCAAGAACTTAGCCCCCACATTCCAAAAGCAAATCCTGCAATATGAGGGCACAAAGCTTGGGCGCCAAGAAATCTATGCTGAGATCATTGACCCAGAAGAGGCGGGCATCATCAAGCGTAACTGGTTCAAGCTATGGCCGCATGACAAACCCTTGCCTAGGTTTCAGTATGTTGTGCAAAGCTACGACTGCGCCACGTCAGACAAGACCAAGAATGACCCGACTGCGTGCGTTGTCTTTGGCGTGTTCAAGCCTAATGACGACAAGCCCATGTCGGCGATGATCATTGATTGCTGGGAGGAGCACCTGCAATACCCAGACCTAAGACCCAAAGTCATTGACGAAGCGTCCAGTATCTACGGCGATGACAACGAGTTTGGCTCAGGCAAGAAAGTCGACATGATACTGATCGAGGACAAGTCGGCAGGCATCTCCCTTGTGCAAGACCTGCAACGCGGTGGCCTGCCTGTGAGGAGCTACAACCCCGGCTCTGCAGACAAGATGATGCGGCTCAATTTAGTGGCGCCCATCATCCAACGTGGCCGCATCTACATCCCAGAGTCAACCACCACGCCCGGTGCCCCAAGGTCATGGGTTGAACCCCTGATTAACCAGCTCTGCGCCTTCCCAGAAGTCAGGCATGACGACCTTGTTGACGCAACATCGCAGGCCCTCAGACTTTTGCGAGACTTAGGGTTCTTGAACATTGATCCGGTATACAATGCCGATGACTCATACGACGAGGACCGCCGGCCGCGGATCAACCCATATGCCCTCTGAGAACGACTTTGCACGTATTAGAGCTGAGATGCTCATGCAACAAGCAGAGTCACCGTCATATGACGATGGCGCCAGTCTTTTGATGCGAGACCCTGCCATGATGGAGGTCGGCCTCTTTGGTCGTAAGCCCGTTAAGCCTATGGAGCCGCCTGTCAATCTATCAAGGCGTGGCATCCTCGGACTTGGGCAAGCGGCACCTGAGAACTTGCCTGCTGTGCGGCCTGCAGATATCCCATTGCCACCCTCGTCCCCATTGTCTGCGCCCATGTCAACGCCTGGCGCAATGCAGCCTGCACCAGCACCAGCACCTGCACCAGCACCAGCACCAGCACCAGCACCAGCACCAGCACGGCCACCCGTGCAGCAACCCACGCCGCCTCATACCCCTACGCCTTTAGAGGCATTGGCACAGAAGGTGATCAATACGCCTATGTCACGTCGTGAGGTGCTACAACGTGCTGGGCAAGCAGCAGTCAATCAGATGCTACCCACGCCCAAGATCACGGATGTTGTGCCTGAGCTTACTGTGCCTTTGGCACCATTGACACAGATGGCGCAAACCGCCGCGCCTGCTATCAACAGTGCAGAAGCTGCCGCAAAGATTGCAGCCTACGCGTCCACGATTTGGGAAAATACTGACAATGCCAAGAAGGCTTATGAGACGTCCACGGGTCAAAGCATTGGCGATAATTGGGACAACCCAGAAGATGTGCCGCATACACAGCTTTGGGCTTCAGTAGAAGAAGGCGACAACTATACTGATGCCGCTAAAGCCGTGGGCCTTGATGCTGAGACCGTTGCCGCGCAAACCGGACTCCCACTTGCAACTGTGAAAAAGCTTGTTGGTGATGGCAGCAAATTGCTTGGTGAAGTTGCCGGAATTTCTAATACGCGCAATTCGTTGGAAGGCATCATAGAAGACGGGCGATGGAAAGAAGCTGCTCGCTCAACTTCATATCTTGACATTTGGAATGACAACAAGTTCTTAGATAAAGCTGCCAAAAAAGCTGTCGAAGAAGAAGGCAAAGACGCTGATGATACGGACGTTTACAACAACTTCATGAATCAAGTTGTTGATCGCTTTCGCGAGATGGAGCGTGGGCATTCAGAATACAACAGCAAGCGCGGCTTTACGCAGTACAAAAAACAAAAAGATCTACTTTCAAATGAATTGCACAAGCATCTTATAGACGACAATATCCTCGATGACATTTGGGGTCAGGCAAACGAGTATGAGGGTACTGAATACGAAGACGTTTTAGATCGGATGCGTAAGCATGGGTGGACTGGCTCTGAGGAAAGTGAATAAGCATGGCAACTAACGAATGGGACGACGATACTAGGCCACTACCCGGCCCGCTCCCTAAGCCTGCTCGTGTCCCGCCCCTCTCAACGCTGTATGACAAAGCTGCTACAGGCACAGCCGCTGCTACCGACGTAGCACGTACATTGCTAGGTGGCCCTGCAGCTTATTTTGGTAGCCCATGGTTGACAGGCCTACAGACTTTGAATGCAGGTCCAGGCTATCTGTATCGCAAGTACGCTGAAGATGACCAGCAAGCTGCAGACAAATTTTTGGCGCAACGTGTTAAAACCCCAGAGCAAAATCAATACGACCTGTATAAGCTGCTTGTTGAGCCTACAACTACATCAGGTCAAGCATTTCAAGAGGCGCTTGCAGGAAATGAGTTTCTTCAAAAGATACCGCCTATATTCCCCGAAGCTGCGTCCCTTCCAAATCGTGGTATCACCCCTACTGACATACGCGTCATGGGTGCCAACGCCAAGCGCATAGGCACACAAGTACGCGATATCCCCGCAGACTTCCGCAACGCACAAGCAGGTCTTAAAAAGATTGACCCAGTCACCGGTGAGTCTACACTTGGCGCTAAGCTGCAAGGCACAGCTGAGTCTGTAGGCGACACGCTTGAGCGCCAAGCAGATGCACGCACAGCACGTACTGACACAGCGGGGATGTCGCCCCTATCTGCAGCTGCAGCTGCATTGATGCCTGATACAAGCATGAATGTCATGCGGCCTATAGACTCAAGGCTTTTACGCGCCAACCCACCTAAGGGCGCAGCGCCTTTAGCCATTCCAACTTCTACAACAGGGCCGCGTGGGGACATTAGCAGAGCAGACCCGCTATCTACAGAATTGAATAAGCACACGCTCACGTATGATGAAATGATGCAGCCACACCCGCTGCTTAATACGTACATGGCGCAATATGCACGTGACAATAACGCAGTGCATGACGTAGGTATTGATACAGCACTTGCGCAACGCGCCCTTGAAAAATTCCCAGATGCCCCTAGCCCAAATGAAGCTATTCTTGCATTAGAAGCATTTCACGGTGGGCCTACTTCAGAAGGCATGGCAAAAGAGCACATGGCAGCTGCTGATGACTACGCCAAGTCGCCGCTTGCCGCTGCAGTTGCTACACAGCCAGGTGTAACACCCATCCCTACTACTGATGAATTCCTTAAGCGCTATGAGGCATCTGAAAAATGGCGCACCAACAACTTCCCCGCGTTCGTAACCAAGTATCTTGGCACTGAAGCAGACCCTGCTCGTACCCTTGCTATGCAAGGCTTCACATTTCAAGACCCAGAGCACGTCTTATTGTCCGGTGAAAACTCCATACGGACTGCGGCAAAGAATCGTGCGGCAGCAGGCTTCTCTGAAGTAGGCGCTTTAAGTACAGCACTCAATGCAAAGCAAGCTGAGCTTAAGCAAAAAGATCAGGAATGGCGCGCAATTGAAGACACACGTGAAGCACGTACTTTTAGCAAAAACAATATTGAGCCATTGCAAAAGGAGATTGAGAATCTTAAGCTTGGCGCTGCGTATGAGAACATGGCTGATGCGGCTGTGATACCTACTGAAGTGCAGCATGCGCTTGGCCAAATGGATTACAGCGCCACGCAGTTCTTCCCAAGTCTGACAGGTGAGTCTAACCCTGCAGCAATAGTGTACAAATTGGAGAAAGCTGCAATTGCGCGGCTTGGCTTTGATGACATTGTTGACCAGATGCATCAAGACATTCTCAATGGTAAGTATGCCCCGGACAAAGTCAAGAACATCAGTGTTGACAGATACATTAGAGAGAATGCTGTAGCACGGCAAAAGGCTGACGCAGCTGCGCAAGCAATACAACAAGCGTACATTGACGCTGTCACGCAACGCTTTGCTGGTATGGCACAAAACTTGCCTGCTGATGCTCTTAAATATGAGAATGCGTATATTCTTGAGTCAACGCAAAAGACGCCTGTTGATGAAATAACGCAGCGTGCGAGCGATGACTCAGGCGTCTTGGACAATTGTATTGGCAAAGGCAGTGATGCTTCGCAATCAGGCAAGCAACCAAAGCACCCATTCACTGGTTTGGCAGGCACACACTATGAGCCTGTCTTTTTGCTAGATCAACCAGGTGTTCGCAATCCTAAAGCTGCACATGACTCATCAGTATTTACTAAACGCGTTATCTCAGGCGAGAATATACTTTCACACGTACGTGACGAGACTACAGGCTTCCCTGTTGCCAACATTGAGCTTAAGATGCACCGGCGTCGTGATGGCACGCAAGGCTACACGTTAGGCTATGTCTCAGGCCCTACAAC
>Ga0114960_10001249_pt1 | contig 20490 bp, 3 predicted proteins | sample C_130625_MF_Meta_FD_92637 | JGI IMG/M metagenome (GOLD analysis project Ga0114960, IMG submission 92637) | Freshwater microbial communities from Lake Croche, Canada to study carbon cycling - C_130625_MF_MetaG | ecosystem: Environmental > Aquatic > Freshwater > Lake | place: Lake Croche, Canada... | reverse complement strand
TGCGCCTTGATACCCTTGTGCTCCCTGATTTCCTTGGGATCCTGTCGGTCCCGTTGGTCCTGTGCTACCCTGGTATCCTTGGGCACCCTGGTAGCCTTGTGCGCCTTGATACCCTTGAGCGCCTTGGAATCCCTGTGCACCTTGAAATCCCTGTGGACCTTGAAACCCTTGTGCACCCTGGAATCCCTGCGCACCCTGGAATCCCTGCGCGCCCTGGTATCCTTGGGCACCCTGGAAGCCCTGCGCACCTTGGAATCCCTGAGCACCCTGATTACCCTGGGCACCGGTCGGTCCCGTTGGTCCAGACGGACCAGTTGGACCAATCGGTCCTGCTCCTCCAGCTCCTTGAAAGCCCTGAGCGCCTTGAAAGCCCTGCGCGCCCTGGAAGCCCTGGGCGCCTTGATACCCTTGAGCCCCTTGATACCCTTGAGCGCCCTGATTTCCTTGAGAACCTGTTGGTCCCGATGGTCCGGTACTACCCTGATATCCCTGGGCACCCTGGAAGCCCTGTGCGCCTTGGAAGCCTTGCGCGCCCTGGAAACCCTGGGCACCCTGGTAGCCTTGCGCTCCTTGAGAGCCAGTTGGTCCAGTGCGTCCAGTGGGTCCAGTTGGTCCAGTGTTAGACACCGGTCCTTGGGGACCTTGTGGTCCGGTTCTTCCAGTAGGTCCTGTTGCACCGGTCAATCCAGTAGGACCCGTAGTACCTATGTCACCCTGAAAACCCTGTGCTCCTTGGTAACCCTGTGCTCCCTGGAATCCTTGGGCGCCCTGGTAGCCTTGCGCTCCTTGGTTTCCTTGGAAGCCCTGTGCCCCTTGGTAGCCCTGGGCACCCTGATTTCCTTGTGATCCAGTTGGTCCTGTTGGTCCGCTATTACCGAGATATCCTTGAGCACCTTGAAATCCTTCCGCGCCCTGGAAGCCCTGTGCACCCTGAAAGCCCTGTGCACCTTGTACACCTAGATATCCTTGTGCGCCTTGGAAGCCCTGTGCGCCTTGGAAGCCCTGCGCACCTTGGAAACCTAGTGCGCCCTGGAAGCCCTGTGCGCCTTGGAAACCCAGAGCGCCTTGGAAACCCTGTGCACCCTGAAAACCCTGTGCTCCCTGGTAACCCTGTGCTCCTTGAGCACCGGTCGCTCCAGTGGGTCCGGTTGGTCCAGTATTACTCAGTCCTTCTGGTCCTGTTGGTCCAGAAGCGCCGTCTATGCCATTAATATTTATATTATAAAAGGACGCTGATATGAATGACCCATTTATATTTTTTATATTATTTACAGTCAGTGAACCTGTTGCGGAAGTATAGTTACTAACTGTTCCTTGAAATTTATTCGCCGGATTGCTTGCCTGTATGACGATAACTGAATTACCTGTAATATAGGCTAAATTGCTACCCACCGTTAATGGGTTCGTCGAGCCGCCCAGCGTTGGACTAATGACTACTGATGCCGCCGTTGTCGTTGAGTATTTATCTCCAGACGGTCCCGTTATTCCTGTTGGTCCCGTGAATCCCGTAGTTCCCTGGAAGCCCTGCGCTCCTTGGGCGCCTTGGGCGCCGCGTGCCCCTTGTGCACCTTGATTACCTTGAGCTCCTGTTGGTCCTGTTGCTCCAGATACTCCGGTAAGCCCCTGAGCGCCTTGCGCACCTTGGAAGCCCTGCGCACCTTGTGCGCCTATTGCGCCTTGAAATCCTTGGGCACCCTGAGCGCCCTGGGCGCCTATTGCACCTTGGAACCCCTGTGCACCCTGGAAGCCCTGGGCTCCTTGGAACCCTTGGGCGCCCTGGAAGCCCACCGCTCCTTGTGCACCTTGTGCACCTTGAACACCCATTGCTCCTTGGGCGCCAACTGCTCCTTGTGCTCCTAGTGCGCCCATTGCTCCTTGAGCTCCTTGGGCTCCTTGGGCTCCTTGGGCTCCTTGGGCGCCGCGCGCGCCCTGAAATCCCTGAGCCCCCTGATGCCCTTGATTTCCTTGGGCGCCTTGCGTACCAGCTGCGCCTTGATTCCCTTGGGCACCTTGATTCCCTTGAGCTCCTTGGTTGCCTTGAGCGCCTTGAGTGCCAATGGCACCTTGATTTCCTTGGGCACCTTGGTTGCCTGCCGCGCCTTGATTTCCTTGGGCACCTTGGAATCCGGATGCGCCTTGATTTCCTTGGGCACCTTGGAATCCTTGGGCGCCTTGGAATCCAGCTGCGCCTTGGAATCCTTGTGCTCCCTGATTTCCTTGGGCACCTTGATTTCCAGCTGCGCCTTGGAATCCCTGGGCACCTTGAGTGCCGTTTGCACCTTGATTTCCTTGTGCGCCTTGGAATCCTTGTGCGCCTTGAAATCCTTGCGCACCTTGGATTCCTTGGGCTCCTTGGGCGCCGCGCGCACCTTGAAATCCCTGCGCACCTTGGTTACCAACCGCACCCTGGTTGCCCTGGGCACCTTGAGTGCCGTTGGCACCTTGAAAGCCCTGTGCGCCTTGGGCGCCTAGTGCGCCTTGAGCTCCTTGAAACCCTTGAGCACCTTGGGCACCGCGCGCGCCCTGAAATCCCTGAGCTCCTTGAAACCCTATAGCTCCCTGGTTTCCTTGATTTCCTTGGGCACCCTGGTACCCTTGATTGCCTTGGGCGCCCTGGTTTCCCTGTTGTCCTGTTGGACCAGTAGGACCGGTGGATCCGGTTGGTCCTGTTTGTCCTATAGAACCTGTAGGTCCGGTAGAACCAGTAGAACCAGTGGGACCTGTTGTTCCTGTAAAACCTGTGCCTGGTGGACCTGTTGGACCCGAGGTGCCCGTCTGACCGGTTGGACCCGTGGTTCCTGTAAATCCTGTGCCGGCTGGACCAGTCGGACCGGTTGTACCTGTACGACCTGTGGATCCGGTCGGACCTGTGGTTCCCGTAAACCCTGTGCCAGCGGGACCTGTTATTCCGGTTGGACCTGTTATTCCGGTTGGACCGGTATGTCCTGTTCTACCTGTGGGTCCAGTTAGACCTGTAGGACCCGTTATTCCGGTAAAGCCTGTTTGCCCAATCGGACCCGTTGTTCCCGTTATTCCAGTTGGACCAGTAATGCCCGTTTGACCTGTTGGTCCAGTAGGACCAGTGATTCCAGTAAAACCTGTAAAGCCGATTGGTCCAGTCGGACCCGTTATACCTGTGCGACCTGTTGGACCAGTTATTCCGGTTGGTCCTGTTGGTCCCGTGGCGCCTGTATTTACAGCTGTACCTGGAATACCCTGTGAACCTGTAGGTCCTGTTCTACCGATGATACCCGTTGGTCCTGTCGCGCCTTGACCGACTATAGAGCCATCCCAGTATAAATTACGGGCTCCATCTGTTGTTAGACTGCCTCTAGATATACCGTCATTTGTTGTTAACCCTACGCTCTGCGCTGTAGCTGTGCTGACAATCACTGCTGGATATATATTTATTGGTGAAGGATTTACGGTTTTACCGTCAAATGAGTTGATTATAATTTGCCCCGATGGAACTTGCGTGAAGGTCGTCGGATTTATGGACCAGTTCTTACCATCCTCACTCGATAAAATTGTGTTTTGAACATTTGTTGTTGTGCCTGCCGCATACCAAAGACTGTTGATAACTTTTACTTCATTGATAGCAGTTCCATAGGAAGCGGGCAGCGCTCCTTGTGCCCATGTTAGTCCGTCTGTGCTCCAACTAATTTGGGGTATCATACTGGTGCCCGAATTACCGGCAACATTAATAAGACCCTTATAAACTCCAATCGCAGTAACTGAACTGACATACGGGCTTGTAGCAGACCATGTAGTGCCGTTATTTACTGAACATAGGATTTGGTAGTAAGGTAGCGGCGCCGGTGCTGTTGCTGAAGTATCTATCTTCTCAAACGCAATCCATGTTAGGGCGCCGAGCCAATAGATATCGCCGGTTATGGGTCCCGTATTTGGACTCGTCTGCGTGTAAAACGTATTTGTTACAGGGCTCCATGATAGGGCGCCGTCTGTAGACGAATACATCTGCTGATTTGCATTTGGAGAGGAGCCGACGGCTATCAGTTTTGAGCCATTATAATCGACCGCATACGGAACCATTTGTACATCGAGACCGGTGGATATCCAGTTTATTGCGTCGCTCGAGGTTAGTAAACCGCCTGCGCCCGCCAACCACCAGTTATTATTTGTATACTTGATTGAGTTAATTTTCGTGATTGTCTTCCCTCCAGTTATGTAGAAGGAGGAAATCCAATTCTGACCATCTGTTGAAGTTAGAACATCGTTCTGTTTAACGTTTGCGTTGTTGTTGGCGTTATAGCTGACAAATGTATTGTTTGCGTATACGACTCTGCCGATATAGGTGTTTGATGTACTTGTTTGCGCTGGAAGCCACGTATATCCATCCGCCGAATACTGTATACTTGACTGATTAGTTACAGTAATATTCGCCGCAAACGTTGTATTACCATAGGACTGGTATGTTGCGCTTGCGATAAAGTTGGCTTTGAGTGTGCTCGTAAATAGGGTAGAAAACGTTGAACCACCGACGCCGTATGGACCGGTGACGCCGGTCGCGCCCGTTGGACCTACAATGGAGGTGCCCGTTGGTCCGGTTGTGCCAGTGTTTGGAAAGAGTGTGTCATTAAAATACAGTTTCTTGCTAGAGTCCATATAGAGCAGAGAGCTGATACCGCCGGCGGTAAAACGTATACCGCTCGTTGTCAGCGTGCTTATAGTTGCTGTGCTGGCGTTTGTATTCGATAAGAAGGTGATTGTGCCGTTAACGCCAGCAATGGTGCTTGTTGTGAGTACGTCAATTTCGCCAACGTTGGATTGCTGAGCCTGTGTTGTGTACCAGACATTGTCGTCACCGGCAACTAGGGTTATCGCGTATCCAATCGCATCCAAGACGCGGCTAGTTTGGTTATCTTCAAACGTGTCACCAAAAGATGTACTAATTGTTAAAGACGAATTTCTGAAATTACCGTATTTGTCCTTAAAAATTAGCGTTCGACCGATTTGGTCCGCGGTTAGGGGCAGCGTAATTGTTCCACTACTGCTCGTGGTATCCACGAGCGTGAGTCCGGTGATTGTATTAACTCCAATAACGTAGCCGGTTCCGCTTGTTACGCTTGTTAGCGAAAGACCGCCAATTGGTATTTCTACTAGTGTCCATGTGACTGCGTCGATACTTGTGTAGCAATTACTGGGTGCATCGCCCGTTACGACCCATCGTACTCCGTTCCACGTAACACCGGTAGCGCCGTTAGTAAAATAGGTTTTTGCTGTTCCGATTGAATTCCATGTTATGCCATCTGCGCTACTGGCAATTGCGGTTATACCACCTGAGCCTACGGCAAGCCACAGAGAGCCATTCCAATAAACGTCTTTTCCGTTATTTAAAATTGTTGTATCACTCGTAATAGCACCGGTTGCTACTGAATCGACCGCAGTCCACGTTGTGCCATTTGTGCTGTATTTGATTGATGTGCAATTGTTCGGAGCCACATCTAATCCAACGGCAACCCAAATACTGCCGTTCCACTTTAGTGAATTAAATTGTGTTGTAAAAATTATTGTTCCTGTCGTCGTCCAATTAATCCCATCCGTGCTTTGGGCAAGTATGTATCCAGTGGCGGGGCTCGCGGCTTTTCCTGCTGCTAGCCAGTAATTTGTGGTTGAATTCCAGGCAATTGCGGTGACACCGGTTGTATCAAAAAGCGCGTTCGCTGATGTCGCAACCGTCCACGTTATTCCGTTCGCCGAGTAGGCTATTTTATTTGTACCAGAGCCTGTCGCAATCCACTGTGCTCCGTTCCACGCAACTGAATAGGCGGGGGCTGCAAACGGATCGACGGCAACGGGAGTCCACTTTTGTCCATCAGAGCTGCGTGCTATTGATTTAGAACCTGAAATATCGCCGACGGCGACCCAGAGAGAGCCGTTCCACGCAACTTTGTTCGCGCCCTGGTTTGTGAATGGGCTGCCACCTGAAAACCAGTTCAGTCCGTCATTAGAGACGATAATATCAGGATTACCTTGTGATGTAGCAACCAAGAATGTGGTTGCCGGATTAATTGTCCCAATACTCATCGGGAGCACCTCTAGTATTTAGCATAGATTCTTGATAGTATATTTAAACTAAACTTGGAATTTGGTACTCTAACTGCGAAAACAGGGAGAATAACTAGTTATGGGACCCGGAGCGTTAAGTTGCGCTTTTTAAAGTCGTGTATAATAGAAATGTCAACTCCAAGTGGAAACCAAGGAGTTCAGGGCGCACAGGGCGCACAGGGCGCGCAGGGATTTCTTAATCCAATGAGCCCTCTTTCTGCTGCTGCTGCTGCTGCTGTTGCAAGCCCTGTTCATATTGCGACACTTGATGAGCTGCTTTCCAGCCACTCGGCACTTGTCGCGAAGGAAGAGGCTGATACGGCGACACTTGCGCAAGTTGTTTCTGTAAATCGGGATACATTGCGAACAACTTTGTTTTCTTGGGCTTCAAATGGGTTTCCTAATATCTATGTCGTGATGTCTATTCCGCTAAATCTGTCTCCCGTCTGCTCGGACGGGGTCACTCGCAATTGTTATGACTACATCGAATGGCTTACGAGTATAACCGTTCCTGATATCGTTTCTGGCATACAGAGCAGGCTCACCGATATTGAGGCTTCGTACTCAATTGTGGGGACGACATTTCGCATACACGTGAGCCGGGCGAAGTAATCTAACACCGATTTTGTTCATTTCAATACTTTGTGGATTGAAATGAATAACAATTCTGTATTTACGAGGCGGGAGTTTGTTCTAGTATAGGACCAGTACGTATTTGTATATTTGCTGGACAATTTGTACACGGTTTTGATGTATCGAGATAGACAAATGTTGGCTCTTGTAACACATGATTCCTTACGGTCCAATCGAGAACAGATTCATTATTTAAAGGGTCGTCAGTGAAAAAGCCACCTCTGCACGTATCGCACGGATATAAAGTGTTAAATTTTTTAAGGAAGGTTAGCGCGGAGGAGTCATTCACTTTCGCTACAGTGTGGATAAATGTCCACGGAAACGCGGCATTTGGCGGAACAAAACACTTATCGCATGTTGTTTTGTGTGCTATACCAAAATCATTTGTAGTCCATTTGTCATATTTGTGCAATTTTGTATTTACCTTATTATGTAGATGGATTGACCATAGTAGAAGATGTGTATTCGAATCCGGAGACACCCATTCACTTTTACAAGTTACACACGGAATATGATTTACTGTTTCTGCTAACAGCTCATGACTATCGGGTGCATTTGTTGAAAAATAGTGGATAAAACGCCAATAGGAAGGACCCCAATTTGATTGACTGATATCTGATTGTGCTCCTGTAGCCATCTATATTAATTCCTACTTTTCTTTTAAATGAGTAAAGCTGTTGTTTTTACACGAATGTACCAAACTGCCCATTATGCTGATTATAAAAGGCTTGTATTTGGTCTGTAGATAGGGCTGAATTCCAAAAGCCAAAAAATGCCAATTCTGCGTTTAGGGCATTGCTCTGGCTGCTGCCGTTATAGTATGTGTTGCGCTGATCTGCTCCAAGATAAATGTTACCAATACATGGATTGTATACATACGGAGAGTTTGAGCCCATATAATTTGCCCCATTATAGTAATAAGTACCTGTATTTGGAGAATATGTCCGTACGAAGGATACCATAACCCATCCAACTTTTGATTGAATATCAATTGAGGTACTGGTGATTGAAAAGCCAGGAAAGCCACCTGAACCTGCGTCCCATGCACCATTTTCACCAACTATCATTTCACCATCGGTATTTGATGGTGTAAATCCACCGGTACGACCCATTTGCCAGATAATACCTCCAGCAGCAACGCTATTACCAGCACCTTGTCCTCCTTGGACTGAACATGGTCCTAAGTGATATAAAATGGCGATAAATGTATACGGCGTTGTTGATGTAAATGACGTCGGAAGACCGTGAGTTGTGCTATTCCATGGACCATATGATAAAAATCCATTTGTGGCGCCAAATACTATGGTTGAACGCGTAGAATTGTAATTGACTGATGTATTTACTGCTGTCTGATCGTTTGTATTAAAATACCAAGATGAACTTGTTATAGAATCAGCAAAATTAGTTACACTAGATGACGTTTTTGTTGAGTCAACCATTAATATGGGGCTACCTGGTGAATTTGTATAACCAGTAAATGAATACGAGTAAACTTGACTACTTACTATTATGTATGATGGTATTATAACGTAACCGTCACCAGTATTTTTACCACTGGTTGTTATTTGGGTTGCAGAGTATGAACCACCACCGCCACCGTAACCATAATAAGTACCGCCTCCCCCCCCTGAATACCCACCTCCTCCACCGCTACCATAATAACCATAGTATTCACCGCCACCGCCGCCGCCGAATCCACCTGCTCCAGCTCCACTGCCACTAGAGCCACCGCCTGTTCCACCATTTGTGAAGGAATAAGCTGTAGTTGGACCTGGAGCCCCACGCCATTTACTTACTTGACCATTTCCAACATATCCACCACCTCCACCACCATTTCCAGGCTGATAACTACCATAACTTCCAGCTCCACCGCCTCCACCACCAGATCCGCCATTGCCAATTTGTGGTGGTGGGTAGCTATCATAGACGATGCCACTATTACCACTTGTCGATAGCGTTGCGTTGATGGTGGAGGCGACGGCGGCGTAGACGCCACCGGCTCCGCCGCCCGAAACTATTAATAAGGTATCTGTTGTATTATTATAAACAAATGTACCTCCGCCGCCGCCGCTGAAGTCAGCAGATTCTCCCTTCTGACCAACGAGTATTTTCAATACATGTCCTTTAGTTAATGTAAATGTTACAGTTTGTACGATTCCAGTTCCTAGGTGACCGTTTGCTGTACCTCCTGCTGCACCGGCACACACAAAAGTATATGCCTTTGTAGCTGGAACTGTCCATAATTGATATCCTTGGACTGTCATGTTAAAATAAGATGTATTTGAAACCCATGAGTTTGAACCAGAATAAGTTGATACACATTGTGATAAAATGGGACCGGTTCGACCGGTAGAACCACATGGTGTAAATGTTATCGATGTGAACGCGTAAAGCCTTTCCAGCCATTTTGCACTTAAATATGCATCAATCTGTGCAATTTGCCCTGATGTAAGCGCTACTTTGTAAAGAATAATTTCACCGAATTCACAATTTGACTGTTCGCCGTATATACCTGCATTTATTGTAAGACCAGACATGCCGTTTGCGCTGCATGAACTGCCTGAATAGTAATTCTGTGTATCATTCCAATTAAATGCGTATGGACCACCTGAAGTCACTACAAGAGACATATGGTCCCAACTTGTATTTCCACCTCCAGTGCCACTTAAATAACCAGGATTTCCATCCAAATATAGAGTTGCTTTATTTCCACCCCAATATCCATAGAGTTGATTATAATTATTACTATTTAATACACGTCCGTTTGCCCCTCCTGTTTGACGACCTATCCAGAAAAGTGTATAATTTGCGATAACTGGTTGCGGCGAAACTGACCATGACTGGCTTGTATTGAATGTGATTCCAGATAATGCACCTATCTCATTTGTTACAACGGTTGGTGACCCTGAGCATGTTGTCGAATATGTTTTTGAAGTTGCTAAATTTTTTACTGCCGAGAGAGTTTGTCCGTTTGTTGTATACGTTGATGCGTCATTCCATACAACTAAATCTGGTATTGAATTCGGAGTAAATGGAGTACTTATTGTAACGTACCCGTCACCGGCATTTGTACTAAGGATCGTGATTGCAAATGCAGAGTATGAACCGCCACCGCCCCCATTACCCTGCTGAGAACCGCCTCCTCCCCCTGAATACCCGCCACCGCCGCCGGCGCCGCCAGCGCCGGCATAGCCGGCGGCACCACCGCCGCCAAATCCACCTTGTGTATCGTAGCCGCCATAATACGTCACGCCTCCAGTTCCACCGTTCAAGAAGGAATTAGCTGACGTTGGATATGGGTAGTTAGGATAAGGTATTGCCTCACCATTTCCGATATAACCAGCACCACCGGCACCGTTTCCATACAGAAACGAGCTGTAGGTTCCAGCGCCACCGCCATAACCACTAGATCCGCCATTGTTAAGTACAATACCACCATTGTAGTTTATATAACCACCATTACCAGTTGTTGATATTGTTGCTGAAATTCCAGCATCAGGGGCTATTGTACCCGACCCACCTCCGCCGCCCGAAACTATTAATAAGGTCCCCGTTTTATTATTATAAATAAATGTACCACCACCACCACCTGCATACTGATATGCGTTTACACCTTTTTGTCCAACAACTATTTTCAATACGTCTCCTTCAGTTAATGCAATTGTTACAGTTTGTACGATTCCAGTTCCACCACTTCCGCCTGCGTCGCTGGAGCCTCCTACCGCACCTGCACACTTAATTATGTAGTTGCCTGTAGCTGGAACCGTCCATAATTGATATCCTTGGTCTACCATGTTAAAATAAGATGTATTTGTAACCCACGAATTTGAGCCAGAATAGGTTGATACACATTGTGATAAAATGGGACCAGTTTCACCGGTAGAACCACACGGTGTAAATGTTATCGTTGTAAAGGTGTAAAGTGGGCGAAACGCCCATTTATCAGTTAAATATGCATCAACCAGTGCGATTTGTCCTGTTGTAAGAGCTCTATTGTAAAGAATAATTTCACCAAATTCGCAATCGGACGGCTCGCGAACCAAATTTATATTGAGACCATGCATTCCACTGGCTGTCGAAACACCTGAACGAAAATTTAATGTACCGTTCCAATTGAATGCATAGGGACCGCCAGCAGTGTATACAAGCGACATGTGGTCCCACATTGTATCACTTACTACTCCACTATACTCATTCGCGGGACTTCCGTCGATATATAAACTCGCCTTATACCCATTAAAGTATCCATAGAGCTGATTCCATGCTCCATTATCATCAAAAACTCGTCCATTTGTCCCACCTGTCTGACGACCTATCCAGAAAAGTGTAAAATTTGGAAGTTCGATATTAGGCGAAATATACCATATCTGGCTCGTGTTGAACTTGATTCCTGATAATAGATTAACCTCATTTGTTACGACTGTACCTGTACATGGTGTTGTGTATGTTGTTGAAGTAGCTAAATTTGTTATTGCGGAGAGAGATTGTCCATTTGTTGTATACGTTGATGCGTCATTCCATACAACTAGACCTGGTATTGAATTCGGATTAGTAAGTACAAGACTTATTGTAACGTACCCGTTGGTACTATTGGATACTGCTGCAGTTTTAGGTGTTACCGAATAGAATGAACCGCCCCCACCCCCGTCTTGACAATTGCCACAGTCACAAGTATTAAGATTTCCACCTGCACCACCACCGTAGCCACCGCCGCCGCCGCCGCCGTAAAAGACGGAACCACCCCCTCCAAATCCACCAAGGCTACCACTTTGTCCACCAACGAGACCGTTTAAAAAAGAACTGCCTCCCTGTGCGCCACCGTAGCCGGCACCACCATCGCTACGGTAACCACCACCACCAGCGCCTCCACAGCAACATCCAACAACAAATCCTGAACCACCGTTGCCACCGGCACCACCCGTACCATTATTGTCAGTATCATCGTGTCCACTCGTTGATAATGATGCGTCCATATTTGCGATTGTGGTTCTATTATTACCAGACCCACCTCCACCTCCAGCAATAACGTATATGGTTCCGTTGCTGTTAACTACAAATGTTCCTCCAGAACCACCACGTGGGTTACTATTACAACCACCGCCAGCTGCAGTTCCTCCTGACTGACCTACAGCAATTATTAAACAATCACCTTGTGTAAGATTAACTAATACAGTTATAATTGCACCTAAGCCTCCTGAGCCTCCTGCACCAGCGCATTCAATCGAATATACGGAGGTCGTTGGCACAACCCATAATTGATATCCCTGTCGCGACATATTGAAATAATTGGTATTTGTGGTCCAAGGATTACTTCCTGAATAGGTTGATACACATTGTGATAGAATCGGACCTGTTGAGCCGGTAGCGCCACAAGGAGTAAATGTTATTGTGGAAAAACTGTAGAGATCGGTTGTTGGCGCTGCGATTGGTACCACAATAGATGGAGAAAAACTATAGTACGGGTGGGTTTGTGGAAGATTTTTTGAGAGTCCCCATTTTTGTGCAAGATAGCCCTCAACCTGCTGTCTTTGGTTTGTTGTAAGAACGGCGTTATAATGTAGTACTTCGGCGACATAGGATGAATCTCCAGCCCAATCGGGTTGACCATTTAGCCACAATGTTGCATTTGTTGGTCTATCGTTGCTTTCTGAGCCACTGGTTCCAGAATTATGAACAGTACCATTAATTGTATAATTAGAAGCAGCCGTAGCACCAGATTGATATCCTAAGCAAAAGATAACCCATGAATTTACGCCGCTCGTAGCATAGTTAAATACACTCGTCCCTAAGCTTTGTGTGGAATCATTTACACCACACCCATAACTGACGTATAGTAAATTCCAATTTCCAGAATTTACATACGCATTATAACCTCCGCCACTATTGATAAGAGAAGATAGCCAGGATCCACCATTACATTTAACTAGCAGAATTTGAGTAAATGATGTTTTCCAAGGAAAATTTTCACAATAGGCTCTGGCATATCCGAAGTTATACACAGTATATCCACCTAGAAATGACGTTGCGGCTGTAACTGTTCCGTTCGTAGGGAACACATGCCCATTTCCAGACCTATCGATTAACGTGGTAATTGTGCCACCATCTGCCGTTATTTCTTGAGAGGCATCTAACCATAATTCGCAGCCGGTTATATTGGTCGGTATAAAAGGGACCGTGCTTGATGGAGGCAATGCTACATATGGATGATTATAGACTGATGTACCTGTTACCTGCCATTTTTTTAGAAGATATGATTCTATCTCTTTTATCCGCGTCAATCCTATATCTGTGTTATATACGATAATTTCGCTAATTGTTCCGTTATAATAATTACCACCAAAAACGCGACCTATTACTGGTGTCACAAAGGCACCTAGACGATTATAGTTAGAATGTGTTACATCTATTGCACCATTTCTGCGGGTTACACGATTACTTGAGGTAGGTAGATATAATGCCCATACACGGGTATTACCTGTTCCTGATACACTGTAATTTTCTAAGTCGTCGGCGTAGAAGCAAAAGCCCATATCAGTTGACGATCTATATCCAATATGAAGTGATGCGTCAGTTCCTTGTACAGTATCATCTCCAAAAAAGTACCCGTGGTACACGTTCGTGCCTAGTGTTTCAACTACAAAAATAACAAATGGTGTATTTACTATAGAACCGACTGCCGATCCTGTAATTGTAAAATATGAACTGGAAAAATCCACGCCTAGTGCACTTTTTATAGCAGCAGAACCGGCACTTGTAACAGAATTAAGACCAGTTTTATCGATCCAGTTTGTTATTGTTGTTCCATTAGCAACCGATGAACCCGAGCCTGTAGGGTCAGATCCGTCCACCCATAAGACGCAACTTGGTATCGTTTTTGGATTTATTATACCAATTTCAATATTCCATTTTTTTGCTAGATAACCTTCGACTTGCTGTCTCTGTTGTGTTGTAAGGGCAGTTGTATATATGATAACTTCAGAAATAAATCCACCATTACGTATTATTTCACCCGTTACGGCTACTTGTTCACCGACACAATATTTTGATATAATAAATGTTCCAGTTGAAGCGTATGATGCCTGTACATTTCCTGGTTGCCCATTTACATAAATATATCCATTTGTGCCATCATATACCGAACATGCTATAAATGGAGTTCCGTAGGGATTTGAGTATTGAGGAAAAGAACCAGGTGTATTTCTATAAATAGAAATATTAGGTGTACTACCTTGATTATTAATACCTGTCGTTCTAGAAGGCGAATTCCAATCATATTGTCCTGGAACAGCGAGACTGACTAATCGCTGATCGCTACCATTGCTATTTACAAAACTACCGACGACGTAACATGTCAACGTTTGTCCAGTTATACTTATATTTCCTTGAAAATAACATGACCCATTAAATGCTACCGACGGAAGTGAATTAAGCCCAGTTGTATTATATGTAGGTGTTCCTGTTGCTGTAGCATAGTTACCATTACCAGATTTATCATTCCATTGAGTAATATTGGACCCACTAAATGTTAGTGATGAACCATCGGCTCCATCTAACCAGAGACAGCAACCGCTAATATCAGTTGGATTAAATTGCCGTGCAAAGGGTTGTAAGGGATAAAATAAGTGCGCTGGAGGTAACGAACTATTCGCAACTATAACGACAAGTCCGTTTCCACCAGTTGCAGCGTATGGACCCGCCGCTCCTACACCATTAATATAATATGGATTTGTGTTTCCAGGCGCTTCTGTAGAGCCTGAACCGGTAGTGTTACTGGCTCCTGTTACATTTACAATATATGTTGAGTTTGAATATGAGTGTCCAGCGCCGCCTCCGTTCGCGCCATTATTGTATGTTCCGCCGCCGCCGCCCCAGTAGCCGCCACCACCGGCACCTCCATAATTTTGACAGCCGTTGCCCCCCGCTAATGCAGTTCCAGGAAACGTGGATCCATAGTTACCCTGTGTTTGTGGATAGCCTGCCGCTCCACCCGCGTTAGCCGTTGCACCTTGTCCCCATGCTGTGCTTGGACCACTGCCACCTCCACTCTGCGCAGTGCCTTGGTAGAAAAGAGCACTACCGCCTTGCCCACCAGGTCCTGCTGCACCACCTCCTCCAGCAATTATAATAGCATTTAGTTGCAACGGTGTAGAACCTCTAAAAATACCCGAATATCCTCCACCACCCCCACCGTAATAACCTGTACCACCACCACCATATCCACCTGCATATACATAGGTATTAGGATAATCATACATTCCGCGTCCTCCCCCACCCACTACTATGTAGTATGTAGTTCCGGCTGTTACTTGCATTGTTCCTGTGGTATATGCGCCGGCGCCGCCCGAAATACCCGAATATCCTCCGCCCGCCGCGCCCCATAAATGAACTGTAAGTGACGTAGTTCCTACAGGAACTGTATACGTCTGGATAGCACCTGTATAGGTTAGGCTGGTTACCGATATAACCATTTTATTCAGACCCCATTTCCACGCTAAATAGCCTTCTACCTGTTGGCGTTCCAAATCTGTTAATCGTCTATTATAATGTAGGAATTCTGCAGCTTTACCAAAACCTCGATAATCGTGGTTTGTGTTTCTGGCAAACAATACAACTTTGTCTGTATAATTAAAACTCGCTGTTCCCAAATTAACTTCACTCTGCAGAATAGCACCGTTACAGTAAATTGAGCCACTATCGGGTATTGATGACTGATTACCGGTTGTACAAACAACGGATAATAGTGCATTTGTATTCTGGGGGCTAGCGATATATCCGCAAACATAGGAAATAATAACGACACCCGAGCCACCATTGCCACCAATTATAGCGTTGCCTGGACTACCGCCACCTCCACTACCCGTGTTTGCGGCGCCGTCTGTACCAGGGGTGTTATAAGTAGTGTTACCGCCTGTACCACCAATACCGCTTCCTCCACTACCTCCTTGATATGAGCCATAATCGCCACCTCCGCCGCCGCCGGCAACGGTATACGACGTACCTCCAACGGTATAGGTTTGACCCGGACCACCGTTGCCCCCTCCTCCATATGCATTATCGGACCCATTGCTTCCGTTTCCGCCCATACCACCACCACCGCCCGTACCAATGCCCCACCCAGCATATCCACCGTTACCACCCTGAATACCTGTGCCAGGTGCTGACCATTTACCTGTATTTGTACCGCCGCCACCGCCACCGCAACCGCCATGCAATAAAGAAGACGACGATTGCCAAGCGCCGCCACCGCCACCACCATAGCCGATGAATGAATTAAATGATGAGTCGGCGCCTTTACTACCAGCATCAGAAAGGGAGGAAATACCACCTATTCCAACAACAACAGAATAGGTGCCAGCTGTTATTTTTACATTTGATGAGAATACAGCACCGCCCGCTCCGCCTCCGCCGCCATTATACCAACCACCCCCACCGCCGCCGCCGCCTACAACAAGTACATCTATTGCCATATTAGACGATATAGAAAAGTTGCCGGATGTGGTAAATGTATGTGTTCGATAAGTAATTTCACCCACTACGTTATCTGTTATTGTGCCTCCTGTTGCTAAACTAGCGCTATTAAAGTTGAATCCATATTGTATATTTGAAGAAATTGCTTCGAATCCGACGCCGCCCCCTGTTCCATTAAGCTGCTGAAATGTAAGACCGGAATTTCCGCCACCAGTTTGATTCATTACGGCAAAATGAGTATAGCCTGCGTTGGGTGGTATAAAGATTTGCATGTTTGCGCTATTTGTTGCCATATCTTGGTTCTGCCCATCTGTAAAGACCATACAGGGGTAACCATTGAAGCCGATTAATGAATAAGTTGGACTGTTCGAGCCTACCGTTGTTAGGTCGTAGCCGTTGCCTGATTTATCTTGCCAAACGGATACGTTATTTCCTGAACCTATCCCTGCTAAAATGTAGGAAATAACGACAATGCCTGAAGCGCCGGCGGATGCGGTACCATTGGAGTTGTTGCCTCCACCTCCGCCACTACCTGTATTAGCGACTGGATTGGTTGCATTAATGTTTGTGCCATTAGTAGTCGTCACGGCACCTCTTCCACCAATACCCGACCCTCCAACGCCTCCCCCTGCGGCATTATTTAGGTACAGTTGACCGCCGCCCCCACCCGCTACGAGATAGGACACGCCACCAATTGTAAAGGATATACCGAGACCACCTAATCCGGCAGTGTTGGCAGTTCCTGCACCACCCGCACCGCCCATACCGCCACCACCACCCGTCTGCCAACGTCCACCTGAATCAGAATACGAACGACCCCCATTATATCCTACTGAACCCACACCTGCTCCTGTTCCACTTTGAAAACCTTCACCGCCACCGCATCCTCCATTTACACCATTGGGACTACCTACTGCTCCACCCCCGCCGCCACCAACAGCGGTTAATGAGGCAAAAGAAGAAGTTCCACCATTATTGCCGACATAAGTGCTACCGCTTCTTACTGTTCCACCTGAGCCAACTGTAACAGTATATGAACCTGACGACATAGTCGAACTTGTTAAAACCGCGGCACCTGCGCCACCACCACCGCCTTGATTGTTTCCGCCCGCGCCGCCGCCGCCGACGATAAGTACTTGGAGGGGTGTCGAGGGCGCCGTTAGCGTGAATGTACTGTTACCAGTTGAGGTAAATACGTGGTTTCTATATATAAATCCTCCAACAACTGTATCCGTTACTGTGCCACCAGTTGCTACAATATTAGGTATAATGTAGGTGATGATGACGATACCAGAGCCACCGCTGCCTCCCGCTGGATTTACTATACCTCCGCCGCCTCCCCCGCCGCCGCTGCCTGTATTCGTTGCTCCATCCCTACCAACACTAGCTGAACCTCCATTACCGCCGATGCCCGATCCGCCTATACCAGGTCCCCAATCTGAACCACCACCACCACCACCAGCCACCAGGTAGGAATTTCCGCCGACTGAATAGTTCTTACCTGCTCCTCCTGCCCCACCACCGTTGCTAGGAGTATTCGCGTTGATTCCATCACCGCCCATGCCGCCGCCACCAGCACCTGAATTAACACCCACTCCCTCTGTATTACCATTTCCACCTTTGCCTCCTTGTGTACCCGCGGCTCCCGCGCCGTTGGCGTACGTTCCGCCGCCGCCGCACCCACCTGATACACCATTTCTGGTTGAATTTATACTACCTCCGCCACCACCTCCGTATCCAATTATACCATTGAAAATACTATTATTACCGTTTGCTCCCGTGCTGTTGGTTCCACCCGCTCCACCGTTTCCAACTGTAACCGAATACGAACCGGCGGATATTTGGGATGATGTAACAACCGCACCACCTGCACCGCCGCCGCCAGCACAGTTGTTGAAACCACCTCCGCCTCCGCCGCCGACAATCAACGACGTTACATTCACAGAAGATGCGGTTAGCACAAATGTACCTGATGAGGTAAATTTATGTGTTCTATATGTATAATTACCAACACGGGTATCCGTGACTGTTCCGCCTGTTGCGCGTTCGAGCAAATAAGAAATAACGACGATACCTGAGCCGCCGTACCCAGAATTACCACCGTATCCTTCTTGTCCTCCACCACCTCCACCTGTATTAGGGGCGCCGTCTTCGTAGTTGTGATGTACATTTGGTGTATTGGCGCCGTTTCCGCCGCCGTATGTGCCTTGCGAAACATCTGCTACACCTCCATAAGCTACACCTGGACTTGCAGCGCCGTCAGACCCAGCTCCACCGCCACCTGCATAATATTTGGTTGTTCCTGTTATCGAACTCGCTATTCCAATTCCACCGACTGAACCTTGTCCTGGACCACCTGCACCACCCCCACCCCCACCTACGTCTCCGTTGAGAGCATATGCACCATTAAAACCTTGACCTACGACTCCAGTACCGCCAGGTAAACCAGTATTAGCTGCACTTGCACCTCCACCAGAACCTCCGTTGCGTCCCTGAGGATTTGTCTGCCCGTATGTAACCCAAGAGCCACCACCACCACCACCCGTTGTAACAAATAATGACCCTATTGACGATGAGCCGCCGTCGCCACCTTGACCATCGTTGTACGCGTTGGCGCCACCGTTTCCCACTGTAATTGTGTAAGAACCTGACGTTAAAGTTGTTGTTCCTGTAAGAACTCCTCCCGCTCCACCGCCGCCTGCTCTGCCAACGCCACCACCGCCGCCACCTGCTATAACTAGGTAGTTTACCATTACAGAAGATTTACTTAGGGTAAATGTCGTATTACCAACCGAGGTAAATACGTGAGTTCTATATAAATTTCCCCCCATGACTACATCAGTTATTGTGCCACCTGTTGCAATATTATCATATTGTATTGAACTAAGATCATATTGTATTGAATTAACATCATATTGTACCGAACTAGCATCAGCAGCATCGTACCAGAGTTGACATCCAGGAATTGACTTGGGGTCAAACCCGTAAATATCCCTCGTCGGCGGTAGCGGCATTAGTTAGGTCTCTTATATTTTTTTAGATTATTATACGAATATCAATACGACTGACATATTGATATTTATATTTGACCGGGTGCCTAGAAGAATGTGTAGGCGCCTGAACCGGAGCCTGAACTCGTAAAGGCTATTGTTAGACTGTTTGCAGGGGGGATAGTCACAACACCAGATGAAGCTGAGCCGTCGCCAGTTGTACCAGTGTATGTAACAGTAATATTCAAGTATGATTGTGTCGCGTTGCGGAGAACCCAAAATGAGCCGCTATCTGTTGACGCTGATGATGTAGGTAATGTTAATGTGTTAAATCTGCTATTTGTAATATTGTAGTAGTATCCATATTTTGATGCTGTTATAGCTGGACTTGTTGATGGTGTTAATGAAGTACCTGTTACTGTTAATATATTAATTTTGGTACCTACAGCTACATTTACATTCGATGCGTTTGTAGTGAATATGTTACCGGCGCTGTCAGATGTTATTTTAGCCCTTCCTATGTATATCGTGCTGAAAGCAACATATAGGGAACGCCACTGCGATGAGGGCGCGCCTAAGTCATATGTGGAATCTACAGACGGTAGAATGGAACCGGTTACAAGTACTGTTGATGCGGTGATTCCTAGAGATCCTAACGTAGAATCGTATACGAGGACGCTTGTTGAATCGCCGGCTGGACCCATATACAGATAGTTGTTGTTGAGCGCAACTTCACCGTATACATCGAGTGCTGCGGCTGGTCCAGCGTGAGGCTGTCTGATACCAAGACGACTTGTGGTGTCATCCCAATACAAAGATGAGCCTGCATTTGCTGCGTTGCTTGTGCCGTCTGATACTAAAACGCGCCCTATCGCATAATTTGATATGGTGGTGAAACCTGGTCCTTGGTACCCCTGGTTTCCTTGGTTTCCTTGGAACCCTTGCGCGCCGGCGCCGCCTTGGCTGCCTAGATTTCCTTGGCTGCCTACTGAGCCTATAGTTCCTTGACTGCCTACCGACCCTTGGCTACCGACCGAGCCTTGGCTGCCTACTGAGCCTATAGTTCCTTGACTGCCTACCGAGCCTTGGCTGCCTACGGTTCCTTGAAATCCTTGTGCACCCTGATTACCGCGCGCTCCCTGAGCACCTTGGGTGCCTTGTAGTCCCTGGCTGCCAACAGACCCTATAGTTCCTTGGCTGCCGACCGAGCCTATGGTTCCCTGGCTGCCAACAGACCCTATAGTTCCTTGGCTGCCGACCGAGCCTATGGTTCCCTGGCTGCCAACAGACCCTATAGTTCCTTGGCTGCCGACCGAGCCTATGGTTCCCT
>Ga0114960_10001246_pt1 | contig 20506 bp, 19 predicted proteins | sample C_130625_MF_Meta_FD_92637 | JGI IMG/M metagenome (GOLD analysis project Ga0114960, IMG submission 92637) | Freshwater microbial communities from Lake Croche, Canada to study carbon cycling - C_130625_MF_MetaG | ecosystem: Environmental > Aquatic > Freshwater > Lake | place: Lake Croche, Canada... | reverse complement strand
TATTCTTTCTCCATTTGTTTTAAAGTAGCCTCATTATTTTTTGATAATAATTTTTGCGTTGCATAATTTTCATTCACTTTTTGCATTGGTGCGCTTGGGCCATAGCTACTTAAAAACCACAACAACAAACTAATCACTATAATTACTTTGCCTGCATCTCTCACAAAGATGCCTGCTTTTTGAATCATGGTGGTACCTACATTTTTCCAACGGGGTGCGCGGTAGACGGGTAATTCTAAAATAAAATAACTCTTCTCTTTGATGTTGATAAACCATTTTAAAACCATGCTTGCCAGTAAGGCCATCACAATACCCATCACATACAAGCCCATCATCACTAATCCTTGTAAACTTAAAAAACCAAAATACATTCTATCATCTATCACCAATGAAATTAAAATAGTATATACCGGCAGCCTTGCACTGCAACTCATAAAAGGCGTTACCATAATGGTGAGTAAACGCTCTTTTTTATTTTCAATATTTCTGGCACTCATGATGGCAGGAACGGCGCAAGCAAAGCCACTAATCATGGGCATCACGCTCTTGCCATTTAATCCCACTTTACGCATTAATTTATCACTTAAAAAACTAATACGCGCCATATAGCCGGTATCTTCTAATAAAGTGATAAGGCCAAATAAAATCATGATCTGCGGGACAAAAATAACAATACCTCCAATGCCAGCTACCAAACCATTGACCAATAAATCCTCCCACCATACATTGGGCAGCACTGTGTTTAAATAAGTAGTTAAGTGCTTAAAAATCCATTCAATGCCATCCATAGGAAATTTAGCCATCCAAAAAACAGATTGAAAAAGAACAAATAAAACGCTTAATAAGATGGCATAACCACCTATTCTATGTAAAAATATATTGTCTAATTTTTCAGATCTTTTTTTCTTGGCACTCGGGTCGGGGTTCACCACTCTTTGTTTCATGATCTCCTGAATATGACTGTACCTTTCTAATATCTCTTGGGCCTGCGTTTTGGTAGGATTGAAATTATTTTCAATGGCAATTTGAACAATCTCATGCTGCATTTCACTTTCTAATGGGAATGCTTCATAATGCATTAGATAATGCAAGGCGGCATAATCACTATGGGTGGGGTATAATTTTTTAAAAGCTTCAATGGCCTCTGGTGCTAATTTTTTGTTGTCAATAAAACTTTCTTGATTTCTGGAACGCGTGGTTTGAATAATGTTGGCTAAGGCTGTTTTTAATTCTGAGAGGCCTTTGTTTTTTCTAGCATCGACGGCGACCACTGGAATACCTAAATCTTGTTGCAATCCTTCCAAGTCAATTTTAATTCCTTTTTTAGCCGCCAAATCGTTCATGGTCAAAGCCAAGACTACGGGAATTTTTAGATCTATAATTTGACTACAAAAAAGCAAGTTTCTTTTTAAATTACTCGCATCTGCAATCAACAAAATTAAATCGGTTTTTAAATCAGCATCCACCCCCATCAGTACTTTATAAGCCACCCATTCATCTTCTCTTTTTGGGTAAAAACTATAAGTGCCAGGTAAATCAATTAAAGTAGTGGATTGCCCTGCCAATTCCAATTCCCCTGTTTTTTTGTCTACCGTAACGCCTGGGAAATTGCCTACTTTTTGGTGCATGCCGGTGAGTGCATTAAAAAGCGAGCTTTTTCCGCTATTGGGATTTCCCACCAGTGCGATATGTAAACCGGGGTTCATATGCTCGCAAAGCTATGGCTTATGATTGGCTCCTACTTACGAATTCAGAAATTGAGCCCTCTTTGAAGCCTGACTTTTATCATAGTAAAAGGTTTTTTAAATAAGGCATCTATTTCCTAGCTGCTTTATTTAACTTTGACAGTAATAAAATTTATTGATGAGTAGTAAATTAATTTTAGACCAAGATGCCATCAACGAAAGCGATTTTGAAGGCTCTCGTATATTAGGCATTACTGCCCCCATTAAAAATTATCAGTTTTGTATTTTACTGAATCAATACATGGGTTTTGAATTTAGGTTCAACCCCAATCATGAAATTGCTTTAAAAAGAAAAAATAGAACTTATTATTTTTCCATGTATGAAGGCAATGAACCCAATACGTCCATTCAACATTTTGTATACCACAATCAATTTGATGGGGAGTATTTATTGCCCGAATTAAAACACATGGATTTTATTTGGTGGATTAGAGGGGAGTGGATTGAAGATGAAAAAGTAAATGATATTTTACAAACCGTGCGCGGCATTAAAGGCGTTCAACTCGTAGCCGAACTTACACCAGATCAAATAAAAAACAAAGGGCATCTTATTTTTGAATAAATATTTTTTCAAAATCAATCACACTTTACTTATCTAGCTTTTATTTAGTCGCTGACTTTTAATTGATATAAATTCTTTTTTCCTTGGCCAAAGTACAATGGCCAATAGGTTCGATGTGTTCAATGCCTATTGCTTTTAAAATATTTTGTACTTGTTCCAAAGCTTCGGGGGCTAATGCAATAAGCAAGCCACCATTGGTTTGTGGATCGGGTAAGAGTAAGGTGGCTTCCGCTTCGTTTATACCAACCCCAAAATGCACGCCGGCACTACAGGAGCTCCAATTGCGTGCAGTGGCACCAGGTATTGTTTTTTGTGCGATGTAATTTCTTACTGCTGGAATGATGGGAATTTTATTGTAATTAATTTCCGCAGATAAGTTACTGCCTTCCATCATTTCTGTTAAATGACCTAAGAAACCAAAACCTGTTACATCGGTCATGGCATGTACTTGTTTTATTTTTCCTAAGGCTTCTCCTGCTTTATTAATCGTAGTCAGCTGCTTGACTAAAAAATCTAAATCCTCCTCTGTTAAAAGTTTTCTTTTTTGTGCAGTGGCCATTATGCCCACACCTAAGGGTTTTGTTAATAGAAGCAAGTCGCCCTCTTTAGCCGTATCATTTCTTTTTAAATTTTCTATAGCTACTAAACCATTTACGACCAATCCAAAAATGGGATCCTGGCTTTCAATGCTATGACCGCCAGCAATCACAATACCTGCTTCTGTACAGGTTTTGCGCGCACCCTCCATTACTTTTGCCGCTTCTGATGCAGGCAGTATAGCCAAGGGCCAACCCAATACGGCCAGAGCAAAAATAGGCTTGCCCCCCATGGCATAGACATCACTAATGGCATTGGCTGCAGCTATTTGTCCAAAAGAAAAAGCATCATCTACAATGGGCATAAAAAAATCAGTGGTACTAATCATGGCCGTTTTTTCATCTAGCTGATACACTGCTGCATCATCTCTGCTATCATTACCTACCAATAAATTTTTTACATTGGTTTTTGCACCTACATTGTGGGTAGCTAATATTTCTGAAAGGATGGCTGGTGAAATTTTACATCCACAGCCACCGCCTTTTGAATGTTCTGTTAATTTAATATCCATGTAATAAAATTATTCTTTTAGTTTTTTATAATCACGCATTGCGCTTCAAATTTTTCTAAAGTAGCTGCTTCGCCTATTTTTATCCAATCCATTAAGGACACAGTTAAATGAGTGGACAATTCTTTTTGCAAATCATTTAGCTCAAAATTTTCCTGGCTGATTTGTTTCAAAGAAATGGGATTGCCCGCTTCATTGGAAAAATCCATTTGATGGATATTGATGCCGATCCCCACCACGGTCCAGGTCCAAACCTCCCCCCTAAGAACATTTTCAATCAAAATACCCCCTGCCTTTCTGTCACCCCAATAGATATCGTTTGGCTTTTTAATTTTAGTTTCCGAGCCTGCATAGGCCTTAAAAAAGGCTTGCACTCCCAAGGCCATAGCTGCCGAAAACCCAATTTGATCGCTTGGGGACCAAATTTTAGCAGGATTTAACTGTTTTAACTCTAAAATATAAGAGCAAAGCAGGTTTAAGCCCGCTGAACTCTCCCAAGATCGCCCATGTTGCCCCTTTCCCTGGCTTTGAAAATGGGCACGGATGCAACTGCCAGATAAGGCCAAACCCTTGTGCACCAGGTCCATGGCATAAATATTGGTGCTATCTATAGCAGCAAGTTCGATGAACGGCTCCCCTAAACGGATATTTGGTGTGGCAGGTAACAAAGAATTGCTATTTTTGTAAAGTTAGTTTAGAATCATTTTAGTCAAATAAAATGTTTTAAATAGCAAGCAAATCACCAAAAAATACAAGCATCATTGGAACCTATTTCTGCGTTGAACGCACTTAAAAATCGACCTAAATCCTCGATTCTTCAACTTACCCGTAGCTCAAAAATTTTCAAAACCATTATTCAGGCCATTCAGGATAAAAAAGGCGAGAATATTGTTAGCCTAGACCTTAAAAAAATTCATGAAGCTACTTCTGATTTTTTTATTATCTGCGAAGCCAGCAATACGACTCAATTAAAAGCCATTGCCGATTTCATTGAATATGAGGTAAAGACCAAATGTGCTGAAATGCCTTATAAAAGTGAAGGCAAGCAAGCAGCACAATGGTTGCTGATTGACTACATCAATGTGGTGGTGCATATCATGCATCCTGAAGCAAGAAGATTTTACCAATTGGAAGAAATGTGGAGCGATGCAGACATGAAAATTCACGAATTGAAAAACTAATTATAATATTTGTTGTTATAACTAACAACACCGATATAACTTACACCAATGACACCCGATAATAATTCAAATAAAAAAGGCTCGCCAATGGGCCAGGGCCCAAAATTGCCAAAATTCAATATCTATTGGGTTTATGGATTGATCGCCCTTTCCTTGTTGTCTGCCCGTTTCTTTCAAATAGCACCAGACATTACAACGACCACTGAACAGGAGTTCAAACAAGTCATGTTGTTGCATGGGGATGTGGAGCGTTTAGATTTCGTAGACAACAAACAAACTGTTCGTGTTTACATTAAACCGGATAGCATCGAAAAAGATTTTTATGTACAGAAGTTTAAAACAAAAATGACCAAGGCAAAAGTAAAGGGCGTTCCTTTATTTGAGTTTAGTGTTACGGATTGGAATAGTTTTAACAGCCGACTGCAAAAATTTTACGAACAAAATAATATTACTGAAATTCCTCAGAATACAATTAAAGAAGGAGAGTGGTTTGGGCCTATTGCCAATACCGTTTTTTCTTTGGTATTGATTGTGGTGGTTTGGGTTTTATTGATGCGAAAAATGGGTGGTGGTGCAGGTGGTAGCGGTGGTGGCCCAGGGGGTATTTTTAATGTGGGCAAATCAAAAGCTACTTTATTTGAAAAAGGGGGCACCAAGGTAAACATTACTTTTGCAGATGTGGCTGGATTAGAAGAAGCCAAAGAAGAAGTAATGGAAATTGTGGACTTCTTAAAACAACCCAAAAAATATACCGCCTTAGGGGGTAAGATTCCTAAAGGGGCTTTATTGATAGGGCCTCCAGGTACAGGTAAAACTTTACTAGCTAAAGCGATGGCGGGAGAAGCACAAGTGCCTTTCTTTAGTTTAAGTGGTTCTGATTTTGTGGAGATGTTTGTGGGTGTGGGTGCAAGTAGAGTGCGTGATTTATTTAAGCAAGCGCGTGAGAAAGCGCCTTGTATTATTTTTATAGATGAGATTGATGCCATTGGTCGTGCACGTGGTAAAAACGCCATGATGAGTAATGATGAGCGTGAAAATACATTGAATCAATTATTAGTAGAGATGGATGGCTTTGGTGGTGATACAGGTATTATTATTTTAGCAGCAACCAACCGTCCCGATGTATTAGACTCTGCTTTATTAAGACCAGGTCGTTTTGATCGTCAAATTTCTATTGATCGTCCGGATGTAAAAGGACGTGAAGAAATATTTAAAGTGCATTTAGGTCCTATTAAAGTTTCTGAAAACTTAGACGTGCATAAATTAGCGGAACAAACACCTGGATTTGCTGGAGCAGATATAGCCAATGTTTGTAATGAAGCCGCTTTGATTGCTGCGCGTAAAGGAAAGACCGGTGTAGAGATGAAAGATTTCCAAGATGCCATTGATAGAGTCATTGGAGGTTTAGAGAAAAAGAATAAAATTATTTCTAAGGAAGAAAAAGAAGTAATTGCTTACCACGAAGCAGGTCATGCTATTTGTGGTTGGTTCTTAGAACATGCTTATCCTTTGTTAAAGGTAACCATTGTACCAAGAGGCACGGCTGCATTAGGCTACGCGCAATACACACCTAAAGAACAATACTTATATACCATTGAACAATTGACCGATCAAATGTGTATGACTTTAGGAGGTCGCGCTGCAGAACAAATTTTCTTTGGCAAAATATCAACAGGTGCTTCTAACGATTTACAACAAATTACCAAGATGGCTTATTCCATGGTGACGACTTATGGGATGAATGAGAAAATTGGTAATGTAAGTTTCTACGATCCCTCTCAAGAAAATACTTTCCAAAAACCTTTTAGTGAAGAGACTGGAAAAATTATAGATGAAGAGGTTCGTAAAATGATTGATGCTGCCTATCACCGTACTTTGGATTTGTTGACTTTAAGAAAAGCAGAAGTAGAAAAATTAGCCAAAGAATTATTAGACAAAGAAGTATTACATAAAAGCGATGTGGAATTATTGATAGGAAGAAGACCTTATGAAGAAGAGAAGGTAGTTACATTTGATGTGGAAGAAACGCCAGTTGTAGCGCTTACAGAAACTGAAGTAGCACCTACTACAGAAGAAAATGCTACATCAGCTGAATCAACACCAACAATACCCGTTGCTTAAGTATTGAACCGAAGGATATGGAATCAAAACTGGCAAGAGCCAACATACTAAATAAAATTACAGAGGCATTAAAGGAACCTGTGGCTATGCCTTTTCCTGAACAAATTTCAGATAAGCCTGTTTTTTTACCTACGACTAACGAATTGGCCATTGATTTTGCTGAAAAATTTACTTCCCTTTTAGGAAAGTTTATTTATTGTGTTGATGAAGCTGAACTAGTGAATAAACTAGCGCAATTGATTCATGCCCAGCAGTGGAAAAAAATATATTCAATTGAATCTGGTTGGTTGGAGGACATGAAAGAATATAGTTTTGATCCAGTCACGAGCGATGACTTAGCCACTTGTGACGCTTCCATTACTTTGTGTGAACACTTAATTGCAAGAACTGGAACCATAGTTTTAAGCAGTCAACAATTAAGTGGAAGAACCACCAGCGTATATGCGCCCATTCATATTTGTATTGCCTATACGCATCAATTGGTATTTGATATTTCAGATAGCTTGACTCAATTTAAAAACGAATTGGATTCACTTCCTTCTATGATCAGTTTTGCTACTGGGCCAAGTCGTACTGCTGATATTGAGAAAACTTTAGTCGTAGGCGTACATGGCCCTAAAGAAGTGTATTGTTTTTTAGTTGAAAAGCTTTTAGATTAGTACTTTTAGTAGATCAATCATTCATTATAACCAAGGGCTTCATGGAACTAGCAGCGGGAAAAAAAGTATATTTTTTATCTGATTTTCATTTGGGTGCACCGAATGAAATGGCCAGTCGAGAACGCGAGGATCGATTGGTTCGATTTTTAAATACCGCCAAAGAGGATGCCGCAGCAATTTTTATTGTAGGGGATATCTTTGATTTCTGGTTTGAATACAAAACTGTGGTCCCTAAAGGCTTTGTGCGCATTTTAGGCTGTTTGGCCCAAATCTCAGATGCCGGTATCGCAGTTCATATTTTTACGGGAAATCATGATTTATGGATGAATGATTATTTAAGCAAAGAATTAAATGCAAGCGTACATTTTGAACCTACCATTTTCACCATGGGTAGCCAACAATTTTTTATAGGGCATGGAGATGGTTTAGGACCTGGCGATCATGGCTATAAATTCTTGAAAAAAATATTTACTAACCCTGTTTGTCAATTTTTGTTTCGTTGGATGCATCCAGATGCGGGTATTCGCTTGGCCAATTATTTTAGTGGAAAAAGTAGAGCAAAAACGGGCAGTGCCGACGAAGTATTTTTAGGGGAAGACAAGGAATGGTTGATCGTCTATGCCAAAGAAAAGGCCAAAGAAATAAAAGCAGACTATTTTATTTTTGGCCATAGGCATTATGCGATTGATTTACCTATCACTGGTGGTGCTCGCTACATTAATTTGGGCGACTGGTTAAGATTAAATACCTATGCCGTTTACGATGGTCAGCAGTTGCAATTGATAGAATGGAAAGGTTAATCACTAGTTCCATTAAAATTAATTTTATGAATTTAGAACAACAATTTTTTAACAATTCAGTTCAAACCTATATCGTCATCACCGCTATTTTATTAGTAGCGTTTATTGTAAAAAGATTCATTTCACGTTTTATTGCTGGATTAATTTATACCTGGATTGACAAAAAAAATCATTCTGATTTAAGAAAAACACATGTCCACCGCTTGATTGTTCCTATTGAACAGTTTATGATTTATACGGTGGCCATCATTGCTTTGTATGAACTTCATTTTCCTGAAAGCTGGAACATTCAATTGTTTAAACTAACCCTTCAACAAGTGATTGAGTCGGGGGTGAAGTTTTTCTTTATTGTTTTGTTTATTCGAGTTTGCTTGCGCACGCTTGAATTCATCTCTATTGTTTTAGAAGTAAAAGCAAAATTAACCAAGGACCAAACGGATGATCAATTGGTTTTATTTTTTAGAGATTTTTTTAAAGTCATTCTTTACATCATTGGATTTTTATTAATTCTACACTATGTATTCAATGAAAATATTGGCAATTTAGTAACCAGCTTAAGTATTGTAGGCGCCGCAGTGGCCTTGTCTATGAGAGAAAGTCTTGAAAATATCATTGCCTCATTTATTATATTTTTTGACAAGCCCTTTACCGTAGGTGATTTAGTGAAAGTGAATAATTTTACAGGCAGCATTGAGAAAATTGGATTGCGTAGTACACGCATTCGCACCCAGGATAAAACCTATATCTCCGTACCTAACAAACAAATGGTTGATACCATTGTAGACAATATTAGCTTAAGAACGGAAAGAAAAATTGAAATGGATGTGCAATTGAGTGTGGCCACCTCGGCAGACCAATTGTCTAATTTCGCCAAATATTTACGTGAGGAAATAGCCAAAGAAACAAGTGTATTAAATCAATTTGTATTTATTTCAGAATCAGGAAAACAATTTCATGTCATTCATGTGGAATGTTTCGTATCCATGGAAATTAGTTTAGAAACTTTTCAAATGCTTCGAGAAAAATTAAATTTAGTTACAGTGGCTTATGCCAATCAACATCAAATCAATTTTGCTGAAAAAGCGTAGTACTTGGTAGTAGGATGAATTATAAAGTGGCCTTTAAAGACACTAAGAAAGTTTTTATATCCTTTAAACTATTTAATAAAGAAAGGTCCTTGTCTGCTTTTTCCTTATTATTTTTCAAATAATTTTTTGCGCCTTCAATAGAGTATTTTTTCTCTCTTAGTAAATAATAGATCTGTTTTAAAAATTCAATGTCTTGTGCCCTAAACAATCGATCTCCTTTTCTTGTTTTTCTTGGTTGTAATTGTTTAAATTCTTTTTCCCAATACCTGATGAGTGAGGTATTCACATTAAACCAAACAGCCACTTCTCCAATGGGGTAATATAATTTTTTTATCAGTTCTTCCGATGCGGGTACTTGTAAACTATTAATTTCTGCATCCATCGAAGCAAAGGATTTTCTACCTCTTTTTTGCAACTGGTTATTTTTATTAAAAGACATTGGCGCTCTTGAAACAGTGGGCAGCCTGTCCTCGTTGAGTGTTGGCAGGGTCGCTGCTACTGAAACTTTGTATACAGTCAATTTCTCTTTGGGTGCTTTAATGGTTACAGCAATAGCTGATTCCAAACCAAATAAATCTAATTGATGTAAGTGTTTTGCCATAGGACAAAGTTAGGGCAGATTTAATATTAACTTGTTCTTGCAAATGATTGGTGGATAAATTGTTAAGTATGCAGTATTTTTGCCTATGCGCCTATTCATTTTAACGGAAACCAACTTCAATCATTCTTCAGAGATCATCTATCAAAAAGTGTTGGATATCATAGAACTAGGTACCCTTTCGGCGCATTTGCATTTTTATATTGTGGGCAATCAAATACCATTGACGCATCAAGATTTGTATACCACTTATGGCAATCTGACCATGCTAAAAAAGCACCAAGCCGAAAAATTGATTGGAGAAGTGACCAATGCCATTGTCATACACTTTGGCGCCGAATTAAAAGGGAGTAAACAATTTCCACATTATTTTATTCCATTGACAGATCCTGCATTAATTACTTATTCGTCTTGGTGGACCAAATGGAAGCAAGGTAAACTATTCAAGCAATACCTAAAAAATGCGGTAGCTAGTTTTTGCATCAACGATTGGTCCATAGATAGTTTAAGAAAAAAGTATCCTTCTTTTGCCAATAAATTTCAAGAAGCATGGCTACCTGTTTCCTTATTACCCAAATTAGAATGGGTGGATTTATCTGCAACAAGAGAGGCACTTACAGAAAGCAATAATTATTTTTTAATTTTTCTTCCTTTAGACCATCTAGTGGATACGCTAAAAGAATTTTCCATTTTTAAGAAATGGCAACAAACCACCATGTCCTTGATGGTGGTTCTAGATAGTGCTTCAGCATTGGATGAAGCGCATGCTATTGTAAAAGGATACAGATACAAAGAGGACCTTGTATTCAAAACTTTAGCAGAAATAAAAATTGAATGGCTGGCTGCCTCCTATGCCATTTTATTGGATGCCATTGATTATGATAAAACAAGTATTATCGAATGGGCCATTCATTATGAGATTCCTTTACTTTTCAATCAAATACAGTCGCAGCCAGATTCTTGGCTTCAAGCCGGAGAGATTTTTTTATTTTCAGAAAAGATGGCGCTTTCTAATCATTTCAAAATGTATTACAAAGACGAAATGTATCAACAAGCTAGCGCGAAAAAGGGCAAAGAGTGGCTATTAGAAATGACCGAGCAAAGGAATTTAAATCATTTTATAAAACTACCCCTAGACCTGAAGAGTTAGCTATTTTTATTTAATTAAATTGTATTTTTGCTTTTTAAATTTTTATTATGCATCAATCTACCATTCAAGTTCAAATAGACCTTGACGATCAAAAGATCCCACAAAATATTAAATGGTCTGCTTCGGACAGTACCGCCACGGAAGCCCAGGAAGCGCGTGCCATGATGCTCACCTTCTGGGACCCCACAGACAAAACAGCGCTCCGTATCGACTTATGGACCAAAGAAATGATGGTAGATGAAATGGCAGATTTCTTTTATCAAAATTTAATGGGCATGAGTGATGCTTATTTAAGAGCTACCCAAGATGAAAATTTATCCAATGAGTTCAAAGAATTTGCAAAAACATTTTATAAAAAATTTAGAGAAAGTCAACTTTCCCAAAATACAAAATAACCTATTATGAGTTTAGAAACAGATGTAATGTCTTTATTAAAAGACGCCATGAAAAATAAAGATGAAGCCTTGCTTCGTGGATTAAGAGCCATCAAAGCAGAAATCATCAAAGCCAAAACTGAACCTGGCGCTAACGGAGAAATCTCTGCAGATACCGAAATGAAATTGTTACAAAAATTAGTCAAATCACGCAAAGATTCTTTAACCATCTTTGAACAACAAAACAGACCCGACTTGGCTATAAAAGAAGCGGAAGAGATTGCAGTGATTGAAAAATTCTTGCCAGCTCAAATGAGTGAAGAAGCAGTGAAAGCAGCAGTCCAAGCCATTATTACACAAGTGGGCGCAGCAGGTCCTCAAGATTTAGGAAAAGTGATGGGTATGGCCACCAAACAATTGGCTGGACAAGCAGATGGTAAAGTTATATCGGCCATTGCAAAAGAATTATTAAGCCATTAATATATGTGGTTAGATATTTTTACGGGCACCCTATTAATCATTGCAGTTTTAAAAGGCTACAAGAATGGATTTATAAGAGCATTGATTTCTTTTTTCTCCTTATTCATTGGATTGGTACTAGCCTTTCAATTTGCAGGTTGGGTGGCTGGTCAATTAAAGGAACATACTAAAATTGCTTCTCACTGGTTGCCCTTTATTTCTTTTTTGATTGTACTTATTTTAGTTTTGATTGTTTTAAAATGGATCGCTAGCTTCTTGCAACAAACTGCTGAATGGCTGCTATTAGGCTGGTTAAACAAACTATTGGGCATTCTACTTTATGGTTTTATTTATTTTACCATCTTGAGTGCAGTGGTTTATTTTTTACAAATTTTAGGGGTCATAGAAGCGTCAAAAATGAAGGCTACTTATGCCTATCCATGGCTTCAAAAATGGTGGCCTTATTGCATGGAGAAAATATCCATCTGGCTACCCTCCATTAAAAGCACTTTAACTACTTTTTCCAATCCTTTTAACTTGTAATATTTGACTCGAACCTATTGATTTAGAATAAATTACTAAATTGTTAAGGTTTATTGAAATATACTTTAAGTCATTGGCTTAGCAGCTTCTTTATTATGAATTAAGTATCTTTATCCAAACGGGTAGGCTTGCTTTACCTGTATTTTTGTAAACTAATGTTGCAAAGCGCTAAAGAATATGGAATACGAAATCAAAAAAGAAGACAAATTTGAATATTTAGAAGTTGGCGAAGGAGAGACGCTGATGCTTTTTCATGGATTATTTGGCGCCTTAAGCAATTTCTCAGATTTAATTGAAAAGTTTAGAGGTACCCACAAAGTGGTAGTGCCTTTATTGCCTTTATTTGATTTAGATCTTTTACATACCAGTGTTTCTGGTTTAGCAAAACATGTTACCCAATTTATAGAGCACAAAGGGTACCATCAAATTCATTTACTGGGCAACTCGCTCGGAGGGCATGTGGCCTTGGTCTATGTTTTACAAAATCCTGAAAAAGTAAAATCCTTGACTTTGACAGGAAGTAGTGGTTTATTTGAAAATGCCATGGGTGACTCTTACCCCAAAAGAGGGGACTATGAGTACATAAAAAATAAAACAGCGCTAACTTTTTATGATCCTGCCATGGCTACGCCCGCTTTGGTAGATGAAGTTTTTGAAATTACACGCAATAGAATAAAAGTGATTAAAATTATTGCACTCGCCAAAAGCGCCATTAGAAATAATTTAGGAGATGAGTTGAAGGAAATTAAACAACCCACTTTATTAATCTGGGGTAAAAACGATACGGTCACACCTCCATTTGTAGCAGAAGAGTTTCATCAATTGATTTCAAATAGTGAATTGCATTTTATTGACAAATGTGGCCATGCCCCTATGATGGAAGTGCCGAATGAATTCAATTCAATACTTGAAAAATTTCTGAACGCCTTACCAAAATAATTTTCATGTTAGCCAAAGACATCACTATACAAGGTTATCCTATGCTTCGTTTAGAAGATACAGCAGCATTTGTATTAAAATGTATGGAGGACTTTGAAGTACAGCACTTGCCAGTAATCAAAGACGACTATTACATTGGACTAGTCAATAAGGAAGCCATTTTAGACTTAGAAGCCAAGCAAACTATTGCGCATCTCATAGATCCAATTCCTCGTTTTTGCCTCAATGGTGCTGCTCATTTTTTAACGGCCCTGCATTTATTTTCCAAACATCAATTGACTTTATTACCTGTACTCAATGAGCAACAGGAATGTGTTGGCGTGATTCCTCAACAAAACCTGAATGATCAGTTGTCGCAATTTTTAGGGTTGGAACAACCAGGGGCCATCATTGTATTGTCCCTATTGCCCCTTCAATATTCTTTGGCAGAGATGAGCCGCTTGGTAGAAACCAATAATGCTCAAATTGTTCAACTGAATTCCTATTTTGATGCCACCAATGGTGCCATGGTCATCACCATTAAATTAAATAAAGAAGAAGCTGCTGCGGTCATTGCTACCTTTCAAAGGTACGATTATCAGCTACTTCATTATTTTGGCAAATCTCCATTGAACAATGACCTAGAGGACCACTACCATCATTTAATGAATTATTTAGATGTTTAAAATAAATAAACATGCTTCCTTTTTAATTATTCTTTTTTGCTTTTTTACAGAATGTATGCAGGCACAAATTAAGATTGCCGCCATTGAGATTGAAGGGAATAAAAAAACTAAGGATTATATTGTTTTAAGAGAATTGCCTTTTCATGTTGGGGACATTATTGCCAAAGATTCCTTGGCCTTTTACAATAACCTTGCAGAAGAACAGCTCATTAACACTTCCATGTTTATTGATGTGGCAGTTAGCTCAAGTAACCTAGACAGCCTAAGTTGTCGTATTAAAATTTCCTTAAAAGAAAGGTGGTACTTTTTCCCCATTCCTACTTTTAAATGGGCAGATAGAAATTTTAGTCAGTGGTGGAATCAACAGCACGCAAGCCTCGAACGGGTGAATTACGGAATAACTTTAAGAGAAAGTAATTTTACAGGCAAGAATGACAATTTAACAATTGGATTTATTGCGGGTTATACACAACAAGCCGTTCTGAGGTATCAGTTTCCTTATTTTGACAAGCAATTAAAATATCGGATTGGCTTTGGCATCCAATATTATACTCAAAAAGAAATCAATACCTCTACGAGCTTTGACAAACAAATACTTTACAAAACAGATGCGGTCATACAAAAAGGTTATCGTTACAACCTCAATATATTGTATCGTCCCAATTTATTTGAAAGACATAATTTTCAAATTGGGGTTGGACAAAATGAAATTTCAGATTCTGCATTTTTTATACAACCGGCATTTTTACCTACCTTAAGTAAATCTTTTAATTACATAGATTTTTTATTTTCTTATTCCAAAATAAAATTTGATTACAATGCTTATCCAACCAACGGGGGGGCTACAGAATTTGCTGCTTACCATCGTTTTTCAGAAAGAAGTAATTTAAGTTCATTTCAATTTAGAAAAATAATAGCGCGCCCTTTATCTCATGCTAGTTTTGTTTTTTTTGAGTCCAACACGCAAATTAAATTTTTACCCAATCACAATTATATAGATGGCAGATTAATGGGCTATGGCAATTTACAAATGAATGGGTTGGAATATTATGTGGTGGATGGCAATGCGGGTAGTTTGTTTAGAGCAGAATGGCACCATGCACTAGGCAGCTTTACGGTTAAAAATTTAATTGCTAAAAAAATATTGCCAGAAGTCAAATATAGGTTTTGGTTCAAAGCTTTTACCAATCTTGGGTATGTGTATTCGGACAGGCCAATCAACTATTCTAAGCTTTCTAATACCCTTTTAAGAACGGCAGGAGTAGGGATCGACATCATAAGTATCTATGATTTTGTATTAAAAATTGATTACAGTGTGAATCAGCTTGGAGACAAAGGGTTATATTTGCATGCAGGAATCAATTATTAATTTATTACATGAAAGTTGCGATTTACAGTAGAGGGGTAGATTTAGACCAACAACAATCTTTAAATGCTTTGTTGTTGGAATTGAATCGTTATGACACCACGATATTTGTCTATGCCGATCTACTCACAAAATTTAATTTAAAAGAAGCAGAAGGAAAGAATGCATTGATTCCTTTTACTTCTATTACAGAATTGAATGGCCAAGTGGATTGTTTGATTAGTGTGGGTGGTGATGGTACGGTGTTAGATGCAGTGACCATTGTGGGAGCTACCAATATCCCAATCTTAGGCATCAATTATGGTAGGCTTGGATTTTTAGCCACCATTTCTAAAGATGAACTTAGTATGATGGTGGAAGCCTTGGTCAATGGTTCTTATATTATCGAAAAAAGATCATTGCTTCATTTAGATGCCAACGCAAGTATTTTTGATACGGCGCCTTATGCATTGAATGAATTTGCCATTCATAAAAGAGACACTTCACCCATGATCAAAATTCACACTTATTTAAATGGTGAATTTTTAAATTCTTATTGGGCAGATGGAATTATTGTGGCTACACCTACAGGTTCTACCGGTTACAATATGAGTTGCAATGGTCCCATACTTTTTCCTGATTCTGGAAGTTTTGTAATCACACCAGTAGCGCCGCACAATTTAAATGTAAGGTCCATAGTGGTTCCAGATTCTTCTGTTATTTCTTTTGAAGTAGAGGGCAGAACCGAAGAATTGATTTGCGCCATGGATGCTCGAAAAGAAATAGTACCCATCGCTATTCAATTGGCCGTCAAGAAAGAAAATTTTATGGTTCATTTCATAAGACTCAATGAGAATAGTTATTTAACCACACTCAGAACAAAATTAACTTGGGGTTTGGACAAAAGAAATTAGTGCATGCGCAGATTAGTCCTCTATATATTTTTTACCTGCCTATGGACTACTAGGACCCATGCGCAATATGTACAGTTGGTAGAAAATAGAGGAGAGATTGGTGTATTTCAAGGGGTGGCCAGTTTTAGGGGAGACATTGCTCCAGGGGTCTACAATCCCAATACAACCTATGGTGCTTTTTATAAAAAATTGGTCAATGATTACATTGGCTTTAGATTTAATTATGAAAAGATGACACTGCAGTCCAATGATAACCTTTCTTTAAATGGGTATGTTATTTCTAGGGGCTTGAGTTTTGAAAGAGTGTCCCATGATGCAAGTGTGATGATAGAATTGTATTTTTTAAAATTCATTGATGGCTACAACGATTACCGTTTTGCGCCTTATTTAAGTTTTGGGGTGGGTGCTTGGAAATCTATTAGTGGAAAATTGATTGACAATAGAACTAATAAGCCACTGATTGCAAATACTATTCGCACCCTAACTTATCCCATCAACCTAGGATTAAAATACAATGTAATTGGTCCCTTTAATGTTTTTGGTGAAGCTACTTACCGTTTTACCAATTCGGATCAAATTGATTATTTTGGAGACAATGAACTACAAAATGGATTGCAACCCAGTGCCTCTGGAAAGGACCAATATTTTAGTTTAAAGATGGGACTATCCTACAATCTTAAAAAAACATATGGCCCAGACAAGCAATACAATGAAAAGAAAAAAACCATTTTCGGCTTGGATGAAACCGATGACAAATCATCTTCCAAAAAAGGATTTTTAAGTTTATTTAAACGTAAATAAACTAGTTATTTTCTTAATTTCACCCTATGGAAAAATTGGATCTAGACAAATTACCCAAACATGTGGCTATTATTATGGATGGCAATGGCAGATGGGCCCAAGAACAGGGTCAGGACCGATTGTTCGGGCACTATGAAGGGGTAGTAAGTGTCAGAAAAGTAGTGGAAGCTGCCACCGAGATGGGTATTCAATACCTGACTTTATATGCTTTTAGTACGGAAAACTGGGACCGTCCTGAAACAGAAGTGAATGGATTGATGGGCCTTTTTGTTGATACCATTGCCAAGGAAGTGCCCGATTTACACAAAAATAACATCAAATTGCACTTTATTGGGAACCTAGGCTTATTGCCTCCTGATGCTCAAAAAGCCTTGGCTGATGGGATGCAGGAAACCGCCCAAAATACAGGTTTAGTCCTCATCATCGCTTTAAGTTACAGTAGTCGATGGGAATTGGCCGAAGCAGCTAAGAAAATTGCCCTCCAAGTGCAAGAAGGCAAACTTTCAATAGCAGCAATCAATGAAGCGATTTTCTCTAAAAACCTTACTACCAGCGCATTTCCTGATCCTGAATTAATGATTCGTACCAGTGGGGAGTATAGAATTAGTAACTTTTTATTGTATCAACTCGCCTATGCAGAACTATATTTTACGAACACCCGTTGGCCCAATTTTCGTAAAAAGGATTTGATGGAAGCCCTACTGGATTATCAATCTAGGGAGCGTAGATTTGGGAAAACCAGTCAACAAATTCATACAAATTAAAAAAATAAATAATATATTTATTTTTAGGTTTTAACAAAGACTTTGAATTATTACGAGTAATTTGCAGCTCTTTTAAAATTATAAATGTAGTTCCACAGCAGATGCAGAATTTTCGCCAATTTTTAATAGGTTCACTATCAGTACTTTTAATTTCTTTGACTTCTTATGGGCAGGATGCGCCTGCCAAAGATTCTATTACTCAAATTAATGTAAAACTGCTTGGAATTTTTACTCAAAAAATACCTACCAAATACAAAATTCGCAACGTTAAAGTAGTTGGAAATCAATTCTTTGATGAAAACTTATTACTCTCCTTATCTACCTTAAATATTGGCGATGAAGTGGCTTTGCCAGGGGGTGATAATTTTGCCAAAGCCATCCACAAATTAATGGATCAAAATTACTTCAGTGATGTAAGTATTTATTTGACCGATTTAAAAGACAAAGAAATTGATGTAGAAATCAATGTCATTGAAAGGCCTCGTTTGTCTAAGTTTGCATTTATTGGGGTGCGTAAATCAGACCATGATGATTTGTCTGGAAAAACGGGTTTGACGCCCAATAGGGTGATTACAGAGAATATGAAAATTACAGCCGTAGAAGGCATTAAAAAATATTATGCTGAAAAAGGATTTCAAGACGTTAAAGTAAACATCAGAGAAAGAAAAGACGCCACTAGAAAAAATAATTTATTGTTAGATTTTGTGGTGGACAAAGGGCCTAAAGTGCGCATCAACAACATCAACTTTGGTGGCAATAAAGTGGAAGAAGGCAAATTGAAAAAAAGTTTAAAGGAAGTACATGAGAAATCAAGATTGACTTTATTCCCCATCAATGACAAACCAGTGATAGTAAAAACATCTCCTTATACATTTGATCAATATTTACAAGAAAAAGGGTTTTTGACTTTTACCAAAACTAAGAAAATATTAAATCCTTATGCAAGAATTAGTTTTTCTTCTGCAAAGTTTGATGTAAAAAAATACGACGAAAGCAAGGACAACTTATTAAATTATTACAACTCCTTAGGTTATAGAGATGCAGTCATTGAAAAAGATACTGTATACCACAATGCGGCTGGAAATTTGAATATTGACATGCAAGTAAAAGAAGGCCGTAGGTATTTTTTTGGCGGCATCAGTTGGAGAGGCAATACCAAATATCCTGATTCTTTATTGTTCTCTATTTTAAATATCAAAAGAGGGGACATCTACAACCGTGAAGTCTTGTATACCAAATTGGGAAAAATTCAAACTGCCGAAGGAGGCGATATCAGTGGCTTGTATCAAGACGACGGTTATTTATTTTTTAGAGTAGATCCTATCGAAACGGCGGTCTACAATGACACCATCGATTTTGAAATTAGAATGATAGAAGGGCCTCAAGCCACCATTAAAACCATTCGAATTGCGGGCAATGAAAAAACAAAAGATTTTGTGATTCGTCGTGAAATTCGAACCATCCCTGGTGATAAATTTAGTCGTAGTTTATTGATACGTTCTCAACGAGAAATTGCACAATTGAATTTCTTTGATCAAGAAAAAATAAAAATTGATCCTGTACCTAATCCAGAAGATGGTACGGTAGACATTAATTATGGTGTGGAAGAAAAGTCCAGTGATCAATTGGAATTGAGTGCGGGCTGGGGAGGCTATATTGGATTAACAGGAACCATTGGCGTTACATTTAATAATTTTTCTTCAAAAAATATATTTAAGAAATCTGCATGGGATCCACTGCCCATGGGTGATGGACAAAAATTAAGTTTAAGGGTGCAAAGCAATGGAAAGGCGTTTAGATCAAGCAATTTCACTTTCACAGAACCTTGGTTTGGTGGCATCAAAAGGAATACACTTACAGTGAGTGTATACAATACCAAATACGGACAAACCATTGATCCTTTAACAGGAATGTATAATTTGAGCATCGCGGATTCCAGGTATATTTCAACTTCAGGTGCTACCGTTTCTTTTGGAAGGCAATTGGGCTGGCCAGATGATTATTTTTCTTTAAGCATGGGCTTGAATTATACCCGCTATTTTTTAAGCAACTATGCGATTGATCCTTACAATCTTCCCAATTTTAACAATGGTGCTGTCAACAATGTCAACTTTAGAATTGCATTGCAAAGAACTTCTGTAGACCAACCTCTGTTTCCAAGATCGGGCTCTACTTTTTTATTAAGTGCTCAATTGACGCCCCCTTATTCTTTGGTATTGCCTAATGTAAACAGTGCGGCCAATGCATTCGAATTGTTAGAATACCACAAATGGAGATTCAACGGAGAGTGGTTTGTGCCATTGGGTAAACCGGCCGGGGAAGACCACAACAAACAATTTGTATTACGTTTTGCTGCTAAATATGGCTTCTTAGGCAACTACAATAGCGATTTAAAAATTTCTCCATTTGAACGTTTCCAATTGGGTGATGCTGGTTTAAGCAATCAGTTTGCTTTATTGGGTTATGACATCATTGCACAAAGAGGTTATCCAGTGTATCAAAGTTCAAATCCAAAAATAAATCCTGATCAACAATCAGCCACACAACATTTTACGATGTTTAACAAGTATGCGATGGAAATCAGGTATCCATTGAGTTTGGCTGCAAGTAGTACGATTTACGCCTTGGGCTTTTTTGAAGCGGCCAATGGTTGGTACAGCATGAAAGAGTTTGATCCATTCAACCTTAGACGT
>Ga0114960_10001244_pt1 | contig 20510 bp, 25 predicted proteins | sample C_130625_MF_Meta_FD_92637 | JGI IMG/M metagenome (GOLD analysis project Ga0114960, IMG submission 92637) | Freshwater microbial communities from Lake Croche, Canada to study carbon cycling - C_130625_MF_MetaG | ecosystem: Environmental > Aquatic > Freshwater > Lake | place: Lake Croche, Canada... | reverse complement strand
TGACTTAAGTATCTTTAATACTAAGATTCGTAAAAAGTCATTTAATACATATTTCGATAAATTAAAGTGGATTAAAGAGACTGGGACGAAGAGATTATTCGAAAATTTCAATCCTGTGCAGCAATCGCTAATCGATATGTATGGTGATTACAATGATACAGAAGACTTTGTTAAATTTCCATTAAAGATTTATTTCTTCGATATTGAAGCTGTTGCGCCGACTGGAATGGGATTTCCTAGTCCTGAAAATGCAGCATATCCGATTAACTTGATCAACGTCTTTGATAGTATTGAAGAGGTATATTATGTTTGGGGTACTGGGGAATACAAACCTAAGCAGAAAAATATTAAGTACTTTAACTGTGCTACTGAGATTGACTTGCTGACGGATTTTGTTGAGTTTCTTCGAAAGAATCCTCCTGATATCTTAAGTGGCTGGAATTGTATTAATAAAGAGCAGCACATATGGCTTGAAGATAGGATTACAAGCATAGGTAATATATCGAAAAAAACTGAGAATACTCCGCTTAAATTATACGGTAATTGTATAAATAGATATATGGACACAGGTTTAAAAGATGAATATTGTATTGAGAATGAGTTCGGTTTTAATGTATTATCATCAATTGATCACAGATTTATGGTGATAGTGAAACCAAAACATACGTATAAAAATAAAAATACATTCTCGAAATTACCGCTGCAGGAACTAAGTGTCAGTGACATAATAGAGCTACAAACAAATAATGACGTATATTCTAAGGTGTGCTTAACTCCAAATAAAAATAATAATCTAACATATAGACAATTAATTACTAAAAACCTAGATACATTTTTGAATAGTACCTTACTATTTGATTTTTATATAACAGATTGCAGAATACGCGACAAATTAAAAAATAATATTCAACTAACGCAATTAATTAGAGCTGATTATTGGTGGGGTGCCGAATTTTGGAAAGGTAGATCTAATTGGAGATGGTCATTTTTAAAGGATTATATTGACCGGCAAGATATAGTTTCGTTTCTTGAAACCACGCAGACTCTGCTATTTACGCAAAATAAACATGCAACTCAAATAAATTTAGATGAAGAGATCTCACCTGAATTACTGCAATTTATCGGATTTTTATTTACAGATGGGACGTTGGATAAAATAAAAAAAGTCGATGTAATTAAGCCACAGTTGAGTGTACGGTTATGTAATAAGTATGAAAATGTAATATCACAATATACAGAAATACATAGGTTGCATACAGACGTAATTGATAAGAGAGCAGTAAGTCGCCCGCTAAAGGCAAAAGATGGCTGTTACTATAAGCAGTTCGGTCTTACAAATAAAATAGGTCTACTATTAACATTAATATACAATAATCAACTCAAGAAGCAACCAAATATAGAGTTGCTGTCACAGCTAAGCTATTGTCAATTTACTAGTCTATATGCGGGTATGATTGATGGTGATGGCTGCATTGATACAGGTGTTGATCTATGCAATTTTGATTGTGTTCAATATAATTTTTTAAATGATTTGCAGGAATTGCTATTATGGAATAATGTTATATCGTGCGTCCGGTCAAGTAAGACCATTCTACATATATATAATTATGAGACAAACCGGTTATTTTTGCGAGAAATATCTTGTAAAATGTTTCAAGAACCCAGAAAGCAAAAAATAGATGAGCTTAAATATTTTACTAAATTACAGACAATAAGTAAGGATATTAAGTACGTAAATAATGATACGCAGAATGAATACATTGTACGCTTGAAGCCTGTTACTTCAACAGGTAATAAAGTTGAAATGTGTGATATTGAAACAGATACACATTTATTTGTATGTAATGGTATATTGACCCATAATTGTACGTTTTTCGATATTCCATATATTGTAAATCGTATCAGGAATATATTAGGTGCTAGTGCAGTTAATGATTTATCACCGGTTGATAGAGTATATTCAAGAACTTTTATGAATAGCTTTGGTAGACCGCAAATTCAGTGGTATATTGAAGGTATTTCGTGCGTGGATTACCTAGATATTTACAAACGATTTAGATTTAAAAATCAAGAATCATATCGTTTAGATTTTATTGGAGAGACTGAATTAAATGAACGAAAAGTTGATATTGGCGATAAAGATTTGTATCAGTTAATGGAAACTGATTGGAATACATTTGTTGATTATAATATTCAAGATGTAAATCTTTTAGTTAAGCTAGAAATTAAGTTGCAGTATATATCTTTGCTGAGAATGTTAGCATACATGGGACTGACTACGTTTGAGGGTGCAATGGGTACATTATCTGTAATTACAGGTGCATCAGCTATTAGAGCAAGAAAAAACAACTTACATATTTCAACTTTTATTAGAAGTGACGTAGAAGGTAAGAACCCAGGGGCATTTGTTGCAGAGCCTCAAAAAGGATTTCAGAAAAATATTGTAAGTTTTGATGCAAACTCTCTATATCCGAACGTCATGATTAGTTTAAATATGTCTCCTGAGACTAAAGTGGGTAAAATTATTGAGAGTGACGATAATCACATTACTGTTAGACATGTAAATGGTCAGATATTTAAATTGACTAGAGATAAGTTTGTTAAGTATCTTAAAACAGAAGATATTGCAGTATCAAAAGCAAAGATTTTGTTCTCGCAAAAAACTAAAGGTATTATGCCTGACTTAGTAGATTTTTATTATACTGAACGTAAAAAGATTCAAGCTGAGCTTAAAAAATGTAAGAATGAAGAAGTGGAAATTATTGAAAAGCTTAAAGCTATGGAATTGAATTAAACTGCTTAATAACTCTATCTTTACCTTCTCTAACTTTCTCTACATCATTAATTGCCTTTTGTTTATCAATTGCTTTATCCCGTTTAGAGGAACCAATATTTCTATCCATTAACTCGGCATATTTTGAAATAAAGGTGGAATAATAATTTTGTAAACTCTTTATATGCTCAAGATGACCTTTTCCGAAGAGTTTATTTTGTTCAAAACTTTTACCTAGACCCTTTACAGCTTTAAGTAATTTGAGAGCAGTAATATTATTAACATCTACACCTCTATTTTGATCCAACAGCGGGTCAACTTTTATTTCATTTGCGGGTATAGAACTACCTATTTCTGCCATTAAAATATCATATGCAAAAGTGCTAATATTTGTACTAATAACTTCTATTTTGTAATTAGATTTAGTATTTGCATAATTCATTCGTTTGCCATAAGATATTTTTACTTGTACTCCATTATCCTGTATGCTGGCAGTTAATGTGTCACCAAGTGCTGTAAATATTTTACCGTAAGCGGCCCCCTTTAATCCTCGCTCAGGGGTTAATCTTGCTTTATACCAGGCTTTATTTTTCTCAGTGCAAAAAAGTAAATCAACTTGGACGCACTCATTGTTCTCTGTGATAAAAATTGGATGACCTTCTTTACTATCTCTATGAATATTTTCGGGTTTTGTTTCTTTAATAAAACTTTGAAATAATTTGTTCCAATAAGATCGTGACCGTCCTGGAGTGCGCTCATTACCATCGGGTGTAATTATTAATATATCTATATCACCGTATACAGTAGATTCATCATCTTGCTCATAATATGCAGAACTACCAAGTGGGGAGTCTACCTCAATTGGAAATTGCCCATAATTATTTTTTGTCCAGTGATTAAAATCAGCTACAACTTTTTTTATTTCAATTAATATTTTACGAATCAATGGTGGGTGTATTATAGTACCTTGAGTAATCGCATTAGACCACCCGCCCTCCCTCAAAAGTGTTAAATAACGTAGAAAACTAATCATTCAATTATTTAGACAGCAGGAAACAAATTAAAATATAAATGTGATTAAAAATAATTTAGATTCTTTAATTAGCCTCAAAAGTAAAGAACAACAGATCTTTGTTGCTCTGTCTATGGGAGTTGACAGCCTTGCAGCTTTCTTTTACTTGCAAAAACTTGGATATAATGTTACTGCACTACATTTTAATCACAAGTTGCGTAAACAGAACGATTTAATGGAAAAAAGAGTAAAAGATTTAAATATTAAACACCATATTGGTTATGGAAAGAATTTAAAATCAGAAAAGAGCTGTAGAGATGCTCGATTAAAATTTTTTGGCGAAATTGCACACAATAGTATTGTAATTACTGGTCATCATCTGGATGATTATGTTGAGAGTTATATTTTAAATTGTTTTAGGGGTCATGCAAATTACAGACCAATTAAATTAGTATCAGACTTCAATACATTTAAGATTGCTCATCCCTTTTTATTAACAGAAAAGAAAGATTTTATTAATTTTGTAAATAGGTGGAAGAATGGGCACTTAAAAGACTTTGTGACTGAGGATGAAACTAATAATCAAATTAAAGGATCGAGGCGTAACTGGATTAGAACAGAAATTATTCCATCAATGCAACAACAGAAAGTAAATCTAAAGAAACATTGTATTTCGTTAATCACAAAAGATATCAAGGAATTAAATTATAATAAATTATGAATAAAGAACAGTTGTTAGCTCGTCAGAAAGAGCTGAAGGATAAAATTGAGCGGCTTAATACAAAGCAGCATTGTATTAAGGTTTTTATTAATAGCGTGTATGGTTTCTTCGGAAACAAGCATGCTTCTTTTGGTGATGATGATATTGCAGCATCAATTACTTTGACTGGTCAGGCTGTTATCAAGCAAGCAGCAGAATTAAGTGCGGAATTTATTAATACAAATTATAATTTGAATATAACTGCTTCAGAAGTAAGGACTTACGGGGATACCGATAGTTTATATATTAGTTTGAGTAAGATACCTGAATTAAATTTTTCTGAGAACGGCAAAATTACTAAAGAAACGTATTCTGTTGTAGATAAAATTGAGAAATATATTAATAATGGGATTTCAAAATGGGCGCAAAGTTCATTAAATTCAAAAGATAGTCGATTTTTATTTAAGCGCGAGTCTCTTGCTGATACAGGAATATTTCTCGAGAAAAAGCGATATGTTTTGCATGTATTGGACGATGAAGGGATTAATTGCGATAAGTGGAAATATACTGGTGTAGAAGTAGTAAGAACTACAATGCCAAGAGCAATTAAACCATATGTAAAGAGTATTATTGAGAATATGCTTACTACTTACTCTCAGAGTAGTACGAATAAAATCTTAATGGATGCATATAATACATTTAAAAGGCTAGATATTAAAGATACTGCTTTTACTTCTAGTATTAGAAATTATGATAAATATGCTAGTAAATGTAGTGAGTTTAGAACTGCATTACGGATGCCATGTCATGTTAAAGCAGCTTACTTTTATAATTTGATTCTCAAAAAATTAAATCTAGATACTAAGTACGAATCAATTGCAGATGGTGATAAGATCAAGTATATTTACGTAGAGAAACCTAACAAGTATGGTATTGATGCAATTGCATTTAAGTATAAATTTCCTGAAGAACTAAAAAGTATCTTTATACCAGACAAAGAGAAGATGTTCAATAAAATTGTTTATTCTTGTGTAGAACGATTTTACGAAGCTGTAAACTGGGTACCTAGAAAGCCATCTGAAGCTGTGCAGACAGATTTGTTTGATCTGTTTGGAATTTAATTCTTGATTAATAAAGGAAACATATTATTATATACAAGATGAAAAAAATCGTATTTATTGACAATGTTGGGCGGACTATTCTAGCCCAGGAAATTAGCCGTAGTGAAACTAACCTTGTAGTTAAGGATCCAGCAATGATTCATGTTGCTCAGACTCAAAATGGTCAATTGCAGGTTCAATTGATCCCTTTGTTCTTCCGTGAATTCTTATCTGCAAGTAGCCAGGTAACCGGGACCAGTTGGTCGTTTAATCTCAGCCAGATTTCTCTTGCTGTTAATGACCTCGAAGTAGAGACAAAGCTTAATGAACAGTATGACCGAGTCTTTACTCAGTCTCTAATTATCCCTCCATCTGATCCACAAATTATTAAGCTATTTGAGGATTAAACTCTACTAAAATAGAGTATGAAAAAGCGCATAGAATTAAAAATTTTATGCGCTTTTATTATATAAAAATAAGGAAAGATAATATCATAAACGTATGAATAAAGATATAATGTCAGCTCTGAGTATTTTAGATGAAAATAATCCATATGCTTGTTTTCTTAAGAACTCTACTCTATCAATTGTTGGCGATGATGACTGGATCGATACTGGTAGTTATGTACTAAATGCTATTATTTCTGGTAAAATTAAAAACGGTGGTATTCCCAAGGGCCGTGTAACAATGCTATACGGTGAGAGCATGGTAGGTAAGTCATTTTTCGTGCAACAAATTCTTGCATCTGCTCAACGCAAAGGGTTAATTCCAGTAATTTTTGATACAGAAAATGCTATTGATTGCGAAGGCGCAGAACGTCTAGGATTAGATACGAGCAAAGTAAAATATATTCCAACATTCAATATTGAGAAATGCCGAAATGATATCTTTAAATTCTTAACAAATGTAAAAGAAAAGGGACTAGAAGGCAAATTTATTATTGCAGTCGATTCTTTGGGTAATTTAGAGAGTCAAATGGAATCAAATCGGATGGAGAAAGAATCTTCAAGTATGGATATGGGTACAAGGGCACGAGCAATTAAATCATTATTGCGAACGGCTACGCAGTTAAGTGCACTGACAAAGACGCCAATTATTTTTACTAACCATTTATATGATAATCCTGGTGAATTGCATCCATCGTTAGTAAAGACTATGCCAGGCGGCAAAGCATGTGTGTATATGCCGAGTATTAGTGTACAGTTAATGCGAAAGCCTATTAAAGAAGCAGACTCTAAAGGTAAGGATCAATTAGCAACATTGCAAAGAAACTATGTTGGTATTGTTATTAGAGCATTGACTGCAAAGAACCGATTTATTAAACAATATCTTGAGGGTGATATTTATTTATCATTCAATACAGGACTTGATAAATACTATGGTTTATTGGAAATAGCAGTTGGTATGGGGGTTATGGAACAAACGGGTTCTACATATGTGTATAAGGGGAAGAAGATGGGGTATGCAAAGTCCTTTCAAGATGATGCAGTATTTTGGGAGAGTATTATTCCAGAAATCGAAGCAAAGATGCTCACAGAATGGAAGTATGGAGTTAATCAAGACTCAACCGATGAACTAACTGACGATGAAGATGAAGTAGAATCTGACGACGTAGCAACAACCAAATAATTTATGACAAACACAAACGAAGTAATTAATAGCATCCTAAATGAGTTTAATAGTACTATCTCAACAGTTAATGTTGATGGTAATCGACTCTTAATTAATTTTAAAAATTCGAGGAAACTCTATATTAATGATTGGGTGAATATGGATAAACAATCAATTATGAATACTGTGCGAAATTCAGTCATTACAGAGAACAATTCAACTGGGAGTGTATTATTAAATGAATAAAGTAGTTATACCGTTTAGTGGTGGAATGGATAGTACAGTCTTGTGTTATCTTGCTTCAGAGAAGTTTAAAGAAATTCATACATTAACTTTTGATTATGGTCAGAGACATCTCAAAGAGATTGATTGTGTCGATTACCATATTAATGCTTTGAAAGCAAAAGGTATAGAAATTACTAATAAAGTAATTGATGTAAAATTTCTTAAGGAGCTTGTAAGGACTAGCTCGCTTTTAAATGATGACATTGCAACGCCTAATGTAAAGGATATTAAAGGTGAAGCGCAACCTAATACATATGTTGCAAACAGAAATATGGTGTTCATAAGTATTGCAACTGCATATGCTGAGGCATTAGTTTGTAAGAATGTATATATTGGATCTGCTCAAGCTGATAGTTTAGCAGGTTACTGGGATGGTTCACCGGAGTTCTTAGAGAGTGTTAATAATTTAAACCTACTTAATAGAAAAAATAATGTTAATGTATTTGCTCCATTAATTAATATGAGTAAGAAGGATATTATTCTCGAAGGAGTCCGATTAGGAGTAAACTTTGAGAAGACTTGGACTTGTTATGCTGGTAATAACTTATCTGATGCAACAACTGCAAGTAGTAGTTTAAGACTTCAAGGGTTTATTGAAGCAAAGCTAAAAGATCCATTAGTATATTTGCAGCAAGAAGCAATAAACGTGCAATACATTAAGCACGATTGTAGAGAAATATAATTTTACTGTTTATTATACTTTTCGTTGATGCGATATTGGTGCTGTCTGCGCTGTCTATAATTTTCAGCTAGTAATTGATTTTGTTTAGTCTGAGAAATTTTTACCTCTTCTTTATAATTACATTCGCCATATTCAGAAGGATAGGGCATAGATGAATGCTCAGCATTTTCAGGTCTAGGATCAATATTAAAATCAGGTTTACTGTCAGGTTCACTTTCGGGTGTATCTTCACTTGCACGGAGACCTTTTCTAAATGATGGTCCAAGTTTTGCGCTAGTTGTAACTTCTTTAATAGCATTTTTATATGCTTTGTAAATAAACACAGCTATTGTTGATTCTTCTTCATCATCACTATCAACGATATCGAGGATAGCTTCTGCAAATGCTTCCTCACCTCTAATTATATATTTTTCAAGACGATTTAAAACCTGTTGTACTTTAGATATCTCAACATCTTCACCTTCAAGAGTATAACTAAGTCTTGCAAACATTACTGGCAAAATATAATGTAAAATGTCTTCTGGTATAGAATCATCGGGCGAATTTGTAATGCCATTTGCAATTATCTCAGCATCAGAATGCATTTTGGCTACTTTGGCTGCCGCAACCGCTTCTTTTTTCTTTAAATCTTTCCGTACAGATGGCTCCTCATATTCAGGTTTATTTAAATTTTTAATAATTAATAAATCCTTTAATTGCTTTGCATCTTTAATTTTATCTTTCAGTTTATCGAGGTCTTTTTGAGCTTTGGCTCTAATTTCAGGTGAAAGCATCTCAAATTGTCCAATTCTAAAGACTCCTTTTTTAAATGGTGGTTCCTGAAGCCACTTAAAGCCCGATTTATTAATTAAGCTAAATACAGTTTCGCGAGTTGAACCACGGAATTTAAACTCCTCAAGCTTATCCAGCAATACCTGCACTTCAGATACCCAAGGAAAAGAAGTTTCACGCGCCATTTCAAGTATAAGGCCACTTAAAGGTTTATTTGCCCAACCAGGCCGATTCATAATATTACTCATACAAGTATTTATAAAAAAATATAGTTTTTTAACGGAAAACATATACAATATTAGTAATTATGTGTTCAATTTATGGGTCTGCAAATCAATCAATGCTCGAAATATTACATTCAGCAACAATCTTTAGAGGTGAATATGCTTTTAGCTTGTTATCTATATCTAATAAAAATTCGCTTAAAATTATTAGACAAAAAGATCACCCAGAAGAAATTAATTTGAGCAAAAATACTAAATTTGCGTTAGGCCATAATCAAGCACCTACAAGCGCACAAAGAGAGTACCTTGCATTAACGAGTCATCCCTTTAGATCAGGTGATTGGATTGTAGGCCATAATGGTGTTATTACAAACTCAAAAGAACTAACTGAAAAATATTGCAAATGGAATAAAAGCCCAGTTGATAGTGCAGTAATTCCATCACTATTAAATCAATTTAGTACAGACAATCAAACAGTTACTGAAATTGAAAATATTAGTAGTGTTTTATCATTATTAGAAGGGACGTTTGCTGTTTGGATTTTTAATGAGCAGAGTAACAGCTTATATATTGCAAGGCAGGGAAGTACTTTATTCTGCAATACAAAAACCGGTGACTTTTGCTCAATTAATTCAATATCAGGTAATTGGACCGAATTAATTGAAGGTAATATTTATCAAATTAATTTAAATACTAAAAATGTCAAAGCTATTGGCAAATTTGCAAATACAACTCCATACTTTACAATATAATACAATGAAACCGATCCTAATTGTCAGCGCCACTCAGCAAAGCACTAAAAATATTAATAATTTACAAGTCAGTAAATCTATTAGCTTTATTACTCAATCAGATTATAAGAATAATTCATTAATAAAATATAAATCTGAGGTAGTAACAGAAAATACTAAAGGACTATCAAAAGTCTACAATAGATACATTACACCAGCGTATGCCGAAAAATTTGATTTTATTGTCTTCTGTCATGATGATGTATTTATTGATGATGGAATGCTGCAAGAAAAGCTATACAAAGCTCACAATGAATTAAAGTATGATATTATTGGTGTTGCGGGTGGTATTGATCCAGTAATTGAATTTCCAACTTTGTGGCACATTATGTGTAAGAAAGAAAACCATAGAGGGCAAGCAGCACACCCTGCACCGCATAATACTATGTACACAACTGTATTCGGACAAACTCCCAGTCGTGTTGTAATTGCAGATGGATCATTTCTTGCTATTCACTTACCAACTATCTTAAAGACAGCTTGGAAATTTAATGAAAACTACAACTTCCATCATTATGATATTGCAAGTTGTATTGATGCACACAAAATGGGATTAAAAGTAGGGGTTTACCCAATTTATATTATTCATGATTCTCCAGGACTTAAGGGTGGAGTGTTTGAACCTAATTGGTTGAAGAGTAACAACACCTTTCTTGCTGAATATGCATCCAGGAAATAAGATAACATAAATTATGTCAAAAATTGATTTGGATCACTTCGAAAAAATCTTTATGTATAAGTGCATAACAGATGAAGAGTACTTTACAACGATCGTAGATGTAACCAATGTAGATTACCTTAAGTATAGTGAGAACAAAGTAATTTTTAATATTATTAAGGACTTCTTTAGTAAGCGAAGCGCTTTACCGACCTTAACAGAGCTAAAAACTTACATTACAACTAAGGATGAAATTAGTGCCTTTAAATTTATTCTTAATATAGTACAAAATCTTGATAAGACCTTCAATAAAGAAGAATTAATTGAAAACACAGAACGTTTCTTAAAAGAGCGTGCTGTGTATAATACTATTCTAGAGGTTGCTGATAGTATTCACACAGGGGAATTCGATACATCATTAATTCTTGATAAATTCGAGAAGAATTGCAATATTAGTTTAATCTCAGACTCAGGGATTGAGATTTACAGTAATATTGATAATGTTATTGCAGATCTCAATAATGCAGAGCCCGTTATTGCGAGTAAATGGAAATGGCTTGATGATAAACTAGATGGTGGCTTTTTGCAGAATGGCCGGGGGTTATATATTTTTGCAGGACAGACAAATATTGGAAAAAGTATTGTCTTGGGTAATATTGCAAAAAATATTGCTGAAACTGGTAAGACTGTTCTTTTAATTACCCTTGAAATGTCAGAGATGATGTATGCAAGGCGTATTTGCTCTTCAGTATCTAAAATTCCAATTAGAGAGCTAAGAACCAATTGCAGATTATTAAAAGAAACAATTACTGACATTAAAAATAAAAATCCGAAGGGCCGTATTTTTATTAAAGAATTTCCACCAAGTTTAATTACGCCAAATCAATTATCTGCATTTATTAAGAAGCTAAAGAGTAAAGGTATTAATATTGATGCAATTGTATTAGATTACTTAAATTTATTAAACTCACCGGTTGGGAGTAATTCATATGAAAGGGTCAAATATTTATCTGAACAGGTAAGAGCACTGACATATGTATTTAGTTGCCCTATTATTACAGCAACCCAAATTAATCGCTGCTTAGATATTAATACTAATATTACACTTGATAGTGGCAAACAAGTTAAATTGAAGGATATAAAGGTTGGTGATATTATTAGAGGCAACACGCCTGTTATTGTTAAACATATATATCCACCCGAGACACAAAAATGTTACCGGATTACTCTTCGAAGCGGTAAAACAGTTATTTGCTCTAAACAACATATATTTCCTACAACAGATGGGTGTAAAAATATAAATTCAGGCTTGACTGTTGGTGATAAATTATATTCTATCTGCAATGCAGCAAGAGTTGCAGATAATAACATCAAAAGTACTAAATAATAGTATGATGAAGTTATTTTTGGAACGAAAAGAAGTGCAAAAAGTACTTGGGGAGAATTGTTTATTATATGCTGAGTTTTATCCGCAAATTAACGAAATAGAAAAAGAAAACGGTAAATGTTTTAGCGCAGCAGAGAATCGGTTCATTGCATTATCATTAAAGTTAGGATTTACAGATTTATTTGACAGATTTAAAAAATATAAAACAATTAATGGCAAATCGCATTCTATTGATAATTATATTTTCTTATATGGTAAATTAGAAGGTACAGTAAAATATAAAGAAAAAAATAAAAAAGGTAATGTACCATGGTTGGATAAATATATTAATAAATATGGGGTTGATGAAGGCGCGAAGAAGTATAGAAACAGGTGTAAGCGATCTGGTGGAAGTGTGGAGAAGTTTATAGAGAGACACGGTAAAGATATAGGTATTGTAAAGTATAATAAATTTTGCGAGAAGAATAAACGAAATAAAACTCTAGAAAGGCAAATTGAGTTATATGGTGAGGTAGAGGGAACGATAAGATATTTTAAGATTCGTGAAAAGGACACTATAAATAAATCACTACTGTATTTTATTAATAAATATGGTGATGAACGAGGAAATGAGATATTTAATAGCAGAATCGATAAATTACATTTAGGTTCTTCGAGACAGGGATACATTAAAAAATATGGTAATCAAGGAATTAGTATATGTAAAAAAGATAAAGACCATAAATCCTTGGAATATAATATTGAAAGGTATGGACCAGTCGAAGGCAATATAAAATATAATATGCAAAGCGATTATCAGAGGTATCGTAATACACTTGATTGGTATATTGAAAAACATGGTATAGATATAGGCACTCAGGAATATATAAAGTACACAACAACAAGATCCGGCTTCTCGAGAATATCACAGGAATTGTTTGAGTATATTGACGATAATACACACGAATTACGGTATGCTACTAAAGTCGGTGAATATTTTATTAGTCGGAAATCTGATATCATATATTTTTATGATTTGGTAGATTTAACAACAAAGAAAATAATTGAGTTTAATGGGGATATATTCCATGGTAATCCTGCTATTTTCACTGAAAATGATAAACCTAATCCTTGGAAAAAAGACTTAACATGTACCAAGATATGGGAATATGACAATAAGAAAATTAAATGCGCTGAATCAAGAGGTTTTAGTGTCTTAATAGTGTGGGAAAAAGATTACAAGGAGAACAAGCAACGAGAAATTGATAAATGTAAGAAATTTTTATATGAATAACATAATTGAAGATGAAATTGTATGTATTGAAGAAGTTGGAGTTATGGAAACTCTAGATATTTGTGTGTCAGGTGATAATTTATTTTTTGCAAATGATATCCTTACACATAATAGCGAGTACGATGTAGGGGAGCCATCATTAAAGTCATTAAGTGAAAGTTATGGTATGGGAGCAACAGCTGATTTTATTGCAGGTGTATATCAGCAAGATGAAGACTCGGAAAATGGTATTATTCGAATGGGTATTATGAAAAATCGATTTGGTCCTAATTTTGGCAATAATGCATTCTCAATTGATTATTCTACACTAACTATTATAGAAGATGAGGAATTAAACTCATTAACTACTGAAGCAGAAGATAGTCTGAATACTTTAAATTTACTACAAGATTGAATTTTATGACAATTAAACTAAATAAAGCAGACAACTAAATGAGCAACCAATCAAATAAAATTGTAATATGGACTGATGTAGATATGGATGGTGCAGCTTCATACCTAACCTTGTCGTGGTATCTTGGCCAGAGATATGAAGTTCATACAACTACGGTAAAAAACTTCCGTGAAAGATTCTTAAACTGGCAGAATAAAAATAATATTAAACATTATACAGACGTATACATACTTGATTTAGATGTATCGAATGATTATGATATTATAGATCAAAAAAATATAACGATTATTGATCATCACAGTACTCACATTAATACCAAACATGTATATATTAATGCTACTACAATTATTGAAGAGTGTGAGTCGTGCTGTAAATTAATTTTAAAGCACTTTAAGTTTGCAAAAACGTTAACCCGTGAACAGCTCCGATTAATTGCAATTGTTAATGACTATGATTGCTATAAACTGCAATTACCAGAATCAAATGATTTGAACAATATTTTTTGGTATGGAACCGGCAACAAATTACAAAAATTCTGTGATGAATTTAATGCTGGTTTTAGTAAATTCTCGGACTTTAATTTAAATATTATTTCTCTTCACAATAAAAGACTCAAGAACTTAATTGAAACGCTAGAAGTATATAATACTCAGATAAACAAAGATAATCAGTTCTACAATGTTTATAGTGCATTCGCTGAGGTATCTATCAATGAGGTATCAGATTATTTAATGACCAAATATAATGCAGACATTGCTATTATAGTTAATCTATCTAGTAAAGCAGTTAGCTTTAGGCGAAAAGCAGGTTGTCCGGTAAACATGGGAGTATTAGCGAGAAAATTATGTGATGGGGGTGGACATGAAGCTGCGGGCGGCGGAAAAATTACCGAAATCTTTTCAACGTTCAGTAAAACATTTAAACCTATAACCACATGATTGCAGATTACCAAACATTAGAAGAAAAGGAACAAGATCATAACTTTTTAAGTTATTGTTCGTTAATTTGTATTCTTTGCCGAAAAAAATTAAATTTACCTAATGTTTTTTTGCATACTTTACAAAGCGATCAATTTAAATATATTTTTAAGACTAATCTATGTATTGATACAGATTTTGAATTAGTACGTATATTTTTAACGTATGATTCGACCTTAAGTAAGAGTAAGTATATATCTAAATTTTTTAATTCAAAAGAAGGAAAATAGATATTATTTGGAATAATGCTAACTGACTTCGAAAAACACATTTACAACACATACTTAAAAATTAGTAGGGTGCAGAACGATAAACCGTACAAATTACGAATTAATTTTGATAATTTTAATGCAGAGGATGCAAATAGTCTCAACAAAATTTCTCGTCTGCTAACTAAATTTAAAAATATTAATTTAGTTGAATTTATTCAAGCCCCATATACAATTTATAATGATAAAGAGTTCAATTTAAAGTTCTATACATCACAAAAAGCACTAAAATCCTATACATTATTTCAAGACAAATTAAAACTAACTAATCCAGATTCAATACTACAAAAACTAAAAGATTCATTAATTTATATAAGAGATTTTTGCAATGAGCAAAATATTAATATAGATGAATACATAAACCACAAAACCAATAATATATCAAGTTACCTACTACACTTAAAAGAGCACAAAATAACAATACACAATTTATTTGAACTTAAAAATTTCCAACAATCTATGAAACAACAAGACAAACAAGTACTAGCGTTCATGTTCGGTGAACGATTCGAATACGACAACAATACATCATATGTAATGTATTTAAAGTCCACACAAGCAAAGCAATTAATTCGTGCAGGCAATGAGTTAATTAAAGAGAAATCAAAAATTTAATTTAACGGAAACCGCTTATAATACTAATATGATTACAAAAACAATGTTACAGTCAATTCGCGATGCCCTTAACAAAGACGATAGTGGTGGTGGTGCTACGACTTATAAAGAAGTTCTTAAGCTTGAGCCCGGTAATACCTATACTGTACGGATTCTGCCTAATAGCTTAGATCCAGTAAAGACCTTTTTTCATTACTTTGTTCATGGTTGGACTTCATTTGCTACGGGTCAATATGTATCAGCTTTGTCTTTGCAAACGTTTAATGAACGGGATCCAATTGCAGAAGAGCGATTTAAGTTACTTCGAGTCGGAACTGATGATGAGAAGTCGAAGGTTGAAAGCGTTAAACGAGCTGAAAAATGGCTGGTTAATGTGTATGTAATTGATGATCCAACGAATCCAGAGAATAAAGGTAAGGTAAAAATCCTTCGCTATGGTCGACAGCTCCATAAGATTATCGAAGCAGCTGTAAATGGTGAAGATGTTGAAGAGTTTGGTCATCGAGTATTTGATCTTTCAGCAGAAGGATGCAGCTTAAAGATTAAGTGCGAGACTCAAGGTGAATATCCTACGTACGTAAGTAGCCGATTTGCCTCTGCATCAGACTTGAAATTATCTAATCAAAAGATTGAAGAGATCTATAAAGGTGTGCATAATCTTGAATCTGTAATGACGGTAAAGACTGCAGATGAAATTCGAGCATTGTTTAACGAGCACTTCCATCTTAGAGGTGTAAATGAAACTCCGAGCCCTAGCCCAGCAGTAAAAGCTACTAATACTAAAGTTCCTGAAAAGCAGACTGAAGTAAAAGCTGCGCCTGTTATTGAGGATGAAAATGAAATTACTGATGACATCATTCAAGACCTTCTAAGAGACCTATAATAAAAAAATGAACGAATCCCACGACCAGGGGTTTGATCCATCGACTTCACCAGCAGAAATTCAAAACCTGCTGGTGAATTTTATGGGACAGACCTATGCAGAAATTAACAAGCTAGATAAGAACATTATTGGTACTAGTACTAATTTAATTCAGAAAGGCGGTGACTTTAAAAATCTTGCTCAGACTGTAATTAATAATGTACCAAATAATTTTAAATTTAATGCAAGACCGCTGCCACCGCAAGCATCTCCACCTGCTGTACCCCCACCCGCTGTACCTCCCCCGTACGTTGCGCACGTATCAGCGCCATATCTTGTTGAGCCAAGTAACCCACTAGATGATAACCAGCTATTATTTGACTTCGATAACAGTGCAACAGCTGTAAAAATTAATGATGCATTATCTAGAATTGAAAGTACTCTCACAAAGATCGAAAACAAATTATCTAAAAACGATAAAAATATTGCTGAGATTACAGCCGCAATAGCTAAATTAAGTTCATCTATTGATATTGCTTCTAAAGAAAAGAAACAAAGGAAAACGGATAGTATATATTAATGGAATTAATTATATCTAATAAAGATAGATTTTGTAATAAATTTCTCTCGCCTATTACACGAATTGGTGAGATGGCAATCCTATCAATTAAATCTAATACAATTAGTAGTTTAAATAAAACTGCCGATAATAACATTATTCTCTATGCCGAGACAGCATTAGAGAATGCATCTGATGTAAACTTGAATATACCAGATGTAAAGAAACTTATCAAAATATTAGAGTGTATTGATGGAGATGAGATTAAACTCAAATTGCATAATAATAATATTGAGTATAAATCTGAAAAAACTAGATTTAAATATCACTTATTAGAGGATGGTATTATTAATATTCCAAATATTAGTATTGATAAGATTAATAAATTTACTTATAATACATCATTTGAAGTAACTACTCAGACCTTTAATAGCTTACTAAAGAGTAGTATTTTTATTACTGATAGTAACAAGGTTTATTTGTATTCCGAGAATGGTAATATTTATGCAGATTTAACTGACCGGAGTAGGCATAATGTAGATAACTATACGACTATTCTATCTAATACTTATCAAGGAGATGAGCTCAAAAAAGCAATTCCTTTTTCGTTTGATGTCTTTCGATTGATTACGAATTTATCATCAAATATTATAAAAATAAGTGTAAACTCCGAAAAAGGTATAATTCTATTTGAAATTACCGATAGTGAGTATAAATTAAGTTATATTTCAACAGCAATGTTACAATAATTATTATGTTAAACAAGAGACAGCAAAACAAAATTAGAACGCCTGGGTACTTTATTAAACGATTGAAGGATAACGGATATTATGTGATTAGAATCTTTCAAGATTACGCAATATCTGATCCAAGGCGGTGGACTGTTATGGTAAATCCAAAGAGTTCCTCGGTTTATATTACTTGCTATCAAAACAGAGAATTTAATAATCAAATTATGTTTGAATTTAATGATGGCGGTATTTTATTCCCCCGTAATTACTCTATTCAGACTGAATCTATTGAAGTTATTATTCAAAATTTAGTTAAGCGAAACATCCCAACTATTGATAAAAGCGATCAAATATACAAAGAGAAACCTTTGTATGTTGAAAAGCCTTTATATGTAGAAAAGCCACAAACAGAGACGATTAAAGCGTAATATTATAGTAAATTTAACTAAATATAATTGATATGGAAAACAACAATGACAATTATAAAAAAAAGGCAAAGTTGACTCCTAAACGACGGACTAAAAAGGAGCCAGTAGCTAAAAATGAAATAGCTGAAATACCCGGTCTTGATATTAAATTAATATTGAAGGCGGCTGTTGCAACTCATTTGGAAAATCACCAGAGACGAACTGTATCTGAAACTGATGCATTAGTGTCGACTATTGAAGAATTCTTAAGTACATTTTTAATTATAGGCTTCAATTTCAACGGTGAATATATTTCAATTACAAACACTAAGTCTCAAAAAGATACAGATAGTTTAGTTACTGCTGTAACAAGATTCTTTTTTACTCACTGTGTTCAAGGTCCAACCGAGTAAATATACTGCCTATGCAGTGACAGCAGGTGACTATTGTGGTGAAGTTCTAGTTTATATTGAATCTAAACCAAACTCATATAATTTTTTATCTTTACCAAAATTAATTAAGCGATCTATACCACCCGAAAAATTTGAAATAGGTATTAATGATAATATCTTAGATATTGTAGAAGAATTGCCGGATGATATATATGATTTTTTAGTTAGTCAATATAATTGCTGCAAATAAACTAAATATTATTATTATGCAACACGTTCAGCCTAAAATTATTACTTCACCCATTAGCGGTCGCCCTGTTTCACCTAGAATTACTGAGCGTGAATATGCCGGTAAGATATATGTTGAAGCAATCTGGACTGATCCTGCTTCTGGTTACTTTATTCGCAAGGGTGTAGTTAAAGTATTAGATTCTCAGACTAGAGAAGAAATAGAAATGTAGTTTGCATAAGGAATCTCTGTAAAATCAGATTGTGCTAATAATACCTGAAGAATATATAATTACTAAATTTTTTCAGTATTGCGGAAATGTAAAGTATAATAAGCATAATAAAACATATCAAGGTTCTTGTTCTGTTTGTAGAGAAGGTAATTCGTGGCTAAGTAAGCGTAGGTGTTATTTTTTACCGGATAAAAATAATATATTTTGCCATAATTGTGGTTGGTCGAGTGGTCCATTTAAGTGGTTACAGCAAGTAACGGGGTTCAATTTCAAAGAATTAAATAATGATATTGAAAATAGCGGAATTAATATCGAAATAGATACTAATGCTAGTAAGTCAGTTGAAAAAATTAAAGTAGATGACTTGCCTAAAGATTGTATTAATTTATCCGATGAAATACAATTAAACTACTATAGTGATAATATTTTTGTTAAGCAGGCTCTTAACTTTTTAAATACTCGTAAATTAAGTAATGCAGTAAATAAGCCAAAGACATTTTATATTTCTTTAACTGACTTTGTACATAAAAATAGATTAATTATTCCGTTTTATGATAGTAATAATAAAATATTACATTATCAATCGAGAGACCTATTTAATGCTAAATCTAACAAGCCGAGATATTTATCAAAAGTTAATAGTGAGAAAACTATATTCAATTTAAATAATATTGATAATACAAATGAGAATATTTTTATTTTTGAAGGGCCATTAAATGCTTGCTTTTGTAAAAACGGGATAGCAGTTGCTGGTATTCAAGAAAAGTCTATAGGTTCATTTACTTCGAAGCAATTAGAGCAAATAAAGGAATTTTCTAGTTATAAAAAAATCTGGGTATTAGATTCTCAGTGGTTAGATAAAACTTCTTATAATAAAAGTAAAATCTTACTATCGCAGGATGAGTGTGTATTTATCTGGCCAGAAAATATTGGTAAAAAAAGTAAAGATTTTAACGATATTGCAATTGCTATAAAATCGGGGGGTATTTCAACAGAATATGTCTTAAAGCATACTTACTGTGGAATAAAGGGTGATTTTTTACTAGGGGTAATTGGAAACAACCACCTGCACAAAAATTAAACGAATTTATATTTTGAATCAGATGCAGTTGAGAGGTAACCCTTTAACATTTCATTTAAAGAGCGTAACTCCATAGCAACGCGAGCAATTTTCTTATTTTCTGCAACTTTAATCTTATCAAAAATAGTATCTGCTATTGAAGCCCGTAATTTTGATTGTATTGAATCAGGCCCCATTCCATTTAAATATTCAGAAAACTGGCTAAGCTCTTCGATCCACTGTTTAAGTTCCCCGATCATATGCTTTTGAGCATCCGAAGTTGCCTGCATTACTTTTTGACTAGGTGTATTTATTTCCATGTCAGCAGGGTTTGTTCCACTTGCCTGCATAGCATCTTGATCAGACATTTCTTCACCTGTAGTCTCCTCGCCTGTAGGGGGAAGATTTTCGGCTACATCTTGCTCGAGTAGATTATAAAATACTTTACCAAATATATTGTTCATATTATTATTTAGTTTTGCCTAAATATTTTTATGAAGTTTTTCAATGAAGATT